>Ga0181612_152847_pt1 | contig 15055 bp, 12 predicted proteins | sample HoacroProtozoa21_FD_119630 | JGI IMG/M metagenome (GOLD analysis project Ga0181612, IMG submission 119630) | Hoatzin crop microbial communities from Cojedes, Venezuel. Combined Assembly of Gp0051906, Gp0051904, Gp0051908 | reverse complement strand
CATCACCTGACAGAGGTTCAGTCAAAAAAGTCAGTTCTGACAGACAGAAAGGAGACTAATAAACTAAAGAGTTGCTTTGATTTAGTCTTCAAGGAGAAGGAGACAATTAAGAGGCTGTGTAATTCAATAACAGTTAGCAGGAAGAGGAGCTGTCACAGGCAGAGGAAGGAGCACCGGCGCGCAGACATCCCGCAGAGTGGCAGGGCATCAGGGCACAGCCACACACGCCCTCAGGGCCAGAGGGACCAGCACCGGGTGAGGTGACCCCATGACCTGTCCCCAGGATCTCAGGGAGGACGGGAGAGGCCAAAGGGGCAAACATCCCATTTCTCAGGAGGGCAAGGGGAAATCAGGGTAATCACAGATCAGCTTCCCTTTACTTTTAACGCTGGATAAAATGAAAGGACATTTAAAGAAGCATGCAGTTGAAGTACCCACCAAAAACCCTAAAAAGATGATGTTGAAAGCCAGGCAAGCCCCATCCAAGGCAAAGCTTGCTAGAGCAACTTAGCCCCAACTTTTCTAAAATTACCTCAGATCAGTGGGATTCATTTTTATTAAGGCTTGATTTTCTCCTGTGCTGGGAACATATTTTCCATCAGTGGTCAAGGAACAGGCTGACATTCACTAGCCAGGGATCTGTGGTGTCAGTCAGGACCAAAACCAAGGGGATGCCTCCAGAAAGGGCTATCCTTGGAGACCTGTCTGGCTATGGCAAATGGAGCAGTACCCAGTGCTGGCAAGCAGCAATCACCTAAAGCAGGCATGTGAAATGCAGGCTGGTTCTGGCAGTCAGAAGCATGTAACTGAATTAGTGAGGGGTTTTTTTCTCCGTCACCTCTCCTTTTTCTTAAAGGCAACTTCTGTCCACAACAGAACCAGGAAAACCTGCTAAAGATGAGCTCTTTTGAGGAACAGAGTTCTGATTGCAAGGTGAGACTACCCAGGGGCTGGAACAGCCAGAAAAGGTGCAAGATGCTGCCATCCACCCCAGCACCAGGGACTTGACCCTTCAGGTTATCCCCTCGCTCTAGGGACCACCCTCATCGCCCAACATGGGCTTGGCACAGCCCCTGCCTCTGCAAACTGCCCACTTTTAAGCTCACAATTAGAGTCCACAGGACTCAGGGCAAGCTGCTTGCAGATGCGCCTTCCCAGAGCAGGACCAGAGAGCTGCTGAACACCACCGGGATTTTACAAACCCAAATCCAAGTCCCCAGCCTGGCCAGGGCACTGGGTGGGAAAGCTCTGGGGAACGATGGAGTCTTGTTACAGAACCGAGGCCTTGTAGGTTCTTTTGACAATGCAATATGATATTTTAAACTTCAGACTTTGCAAAAATGCTGCCCATTGGCATTGGCAGCTCATCAACAGACAAGGGCTCAGAGACCACCATGTCAGATACTATATCTATCACTAGGAAGATCCCCAGGCAGGTGGCTGGAGCTACACAGATCATCATTTTTATTATCAAAACATCATATGGCTCTTTACATTGTTGTGAATAAGATGAATTACAAGAACAAGGATGTGCTGCTGATTAAAAATACATGTGCGCATACCTCAACAGTTCGGAGTCCAGTGGGCAGAAATGTTAAGTGGGGTCCCACTGAGTGCCCTGCGAGGTCAATACAATTCTGTAGTTTTATTAACAACTTGGAAACCGGACCAGGGTTATGCTAATCAGATCTGAACATTTTACCAGGATGGGAGGGTAGCAAATAATTTGCAGGACAGAAATAAAATACAATATGAGCTTGATAAATTAAAGAAGTGGCCTGCAATCAATACAAAAGGATTCAGCAGGACAAATGCGAAAGATTAACACATGGGAAGGAATAAACAAAAGGACAGAGGCTGTATGGAGATATCTGGCCAAACAGCTATACAACAGAGAGTGGTCTGGGGGGATGATCGATTGAACAGAAGTCAATAACAGCAGGCTGCTGCAAGCCAGCAAGGTAATTATTCTGCTCTTCCCAGTGCTCGTCAGGCTGCTGTTTGAAGCAGCACACCCAGATCTGGGCATCACGTTGTAACAAAGACAGACAGGCTGGAAGGAGTTCAGAGAACAACAAAAAAGCCAAAAGATTTGGAAAACAAAAATCTTTGTGTGCATGTGAAAAATGAACCGCAAGTGCAAGACCTGACTCTGCTTTTGTTCCCTACCATTCCCAGGACCCTACCAAGGCTAGACAGGTTACAGCCCCAAGGAACTGAGTTTGGTCTCGGCCACAGCATGGGGAGAGACATGACAAAGAACAGGATGCTGCAGATGGCCAAAAGGGATGCAACATAGATGCAGGGATTAATTAGGGCTCATTTTCCCTTGGTGAAATTGCAGCATTGGGCCAAAGCTCCAGCAGAGAAAATTTAGGGGAAATTTGACTCTGTAGTTTTTCTGAAAATTCAGGCAATGAAAAACAATAAAAGACCAGAACCCTCCTCTTGGATGAGAGCAGAGTCCAACAGAACACCAGCAAAAAGGAGAAAAAGAAAAAACATACAGTGCCCAGAGAAGTCTGTAAAATCATTCCAGTTGGAAATGCTTTACCTGACTCCCTGTCAGTCTGAAAGAATCCCCATCACCCTCAGCTCTGCTGGAGAAGGGGTGCCTGCACACACTGCAGAAAGCCCAGGGCACACAGCAGCCCCACATAAACCCAGGGCTGGAGCTCAGCTTCCCCCCTATATAAGTGATGCTGTGTTTACACAGGTGCTGCTCCCACTGCCATCAACCCTGGCTGCAATTAAAGCAGAAACAAGCTCTCCACCCTTTGGTGATGGCTCAGAACTGTCAGAAATCAAAGCTCCTTGGCTGCAGCTGGAGGAAGGACCCCCAGGATCTCCCTCCGCCCCAGCACTGAGAGCTGGAGGAGGGAGCGGGAGGAAGGCAATGCCTGGAGAGGAGCCAGAGCATCGCTCAGTGCTCCAGCATGGAGACGGAGGTCTGTGACTCTGCAGCACAGTGTGCAGACTCCTGCCAAAAGCCCAATTGCACCATCTGCCAAATTAATATTCCTATTTTTAATATCTCGTTTAAAGGGAAACATTAAGGGGAGAAAGGAGAGAAAAATAGAACGCCATCACACTGATTAGATTTCTAAGCTCTGTAAGGAATCGCATCAGACATCGGGTCTGCTTCTTCCCTGTCCTCCCGCGATCAATCCTCTCTCCAGAGGTGCAAGGCTGCTGGGTCGAACGCAGGGAAATGCACCACTGAACACCGTGCTGCTTCTGCCACTGCCACTTAGCGAGGGGAGGAGAGCGGGGAGGCTGGAGAAGATGAATCAACATGGTTCATTTCTTTGTGAGGAGCTGCTGCCCTGTCCTATTTCCATCCTGGCAGCGGCCCCTGCAACCTTGCTTCTCCTGGAAGGCACGCAGGATATGCACCCTAAATACAAAAGGGAAAGGTGTGAAAGTGGAGGAGAGAGAGAAAGAAAGACGGAAAACCCCTCCGGTGAACAGAAATGAAACGCACAAGCCGTGTGTCAGGAAGCAGATAGCCTGTGGAGTGGGCAGCGGCGGCTGAGGCTGAATTAGCAGGGGAGGGCAAACAAGAGGCAGATGCTGGGAGCCGCCGCGGCGTTAGCAACTGCTGCCGGCTGATGAGCCGGGGCAGGGCCTGATCCTGGCTCCCGGCCAGCCGCGGGGTCCCCGTCCAAGAGTGGCACCTCCCGAGGCTCACCCAAGCAGCTCCTGGGCTGAGCGGCAGCCACCACTGCTGATGCTAATGGAATTAAACATTAATATGCTAAACAGAACGAAGAGTGAGAGAGGGGCTTGGATTTCTCTAGGTAGCAGACATGTCTGAGGTTAATGCCTGCCAATTCTTATTTGCTCTGCGATGTCAAGATCCATGTCCTTATTAGCCAGCCCATTAGTCCCCCGAGGCTGGTAGCCCTTTAGTTCTGTCCTGGTCCTCGCCAGCACCGAACGCTCTCCGAGAGACTCCCTCTCACTACGGGGAACGGCATTTACAGCCAGCCTGTTCCCACCTGGCATCCCCAACCAGGAGTCCTTGCAGGGGACCAGCCCGGGGTTTCTGAGACTGGGCCAGGGGCGTTACAAAGCCAGCCTCAAGCAATGTCCTCAGGGCGTGCTGGTTTTACCTCTGCCACTTTAATTTAGTGGTGAGAGGGGTCGTCCTGCCATGTTTGTGCTCTGAAAGGCAAGATGGCCTGCCTCACCTTCCTCTTCCTCCTCCAAAACATTTTGCGTCTGCCCTGATTCTCTCACTATGGATCCTATGGGACAGGAAACTTGTCTTCTGTTTGCCTATAAAACACTTCTCTGTGCATAATTAATACTAATAATTAGCAGGCTTAACTATTAGAGACAAAAATTATCAAACCACATTGGGTTGTTAGTCCATTAAGCTCAGCATCTGTTGTGTGCATGAGCACGGTGCCGCAAGGGATCCCCAGCCGTGACTCCCACTGACCGGGCAGCAGCTGTGGGAGCTCAAGGCACCGCTGCTGGGGCACTTTGCACCAGCAAAATGTTTGACCAGTCCACTCGTACCACTGCAAATAGAGATTTGCTGTCAACAGGGTGTGAAGAACTTCACTAGTGAGACCTGTATCATCATCCCCATCTGCAAGGTGGGGAAACTGAGGCAGCAGGGCATGCAGGGGCTGACCTACTGACCCAATGATAGGGCTTGACCAAGGTCACATCGCAAGCTGGGAATGTAACCCAGGTTTTCTGGAGCACTCCTATTCCCCAGCTTTAAATTAATCCTAATATAAAAGGGTGAAGAGTGCCTTCTTCACCTCCCCCCAGGAGGGCAGTTACTCACTTTCACAGTTTTCTTGCAGTTACATACCAGGCCATGGCAGTGAAATAAATTTTCTCCTCCTGCGTCCATGAGAGTAAACTGTCCAAGCTCAGTTTGGAGCCACGTGTTCCATGTGGATAACTTCCCAAAGTAGGATCGCCAAAGACACCACGATGTAGGTAAGAAATAGGACCAGTTTCTCCGACCTCCAGAGTAAAAATTTCCCCAGAAGGTCCCCCCTCTGCAGGCAGGATCCTTCCACTTATTTCTATTCCCAGACTTCAGATTTAGCAAAGCACTGAAGCAGGTACTTACCTTTAATCAAGCACATTAGTCGCCCCATTGAAGTCAATGGGACTTCTCAGGTGCTTAAAGCGAAGAATGTGCTCAGAGTGTGCTGCTAAGCCAAGGGAAGTGGTGGTTGATGAAGACAGAGAAAAAGCAGTCAACAAATGAACCAGAACCATCTGCAAATGACTCCCAACTGGGCAGGCTCCCTTCTATCTCCTTATACTGCTTTGCTTGCTGAAGAATTTTTCATTATGAATACAGAGCTCCTGCTGCTGCTACCACTTTTAAATAATGCTAAACCCTTGGGGTATGCCAAAGGCACAGCCAGAGCCTCCGGCTCGCTGCTTGGGCCCTGCCAACCCCGGCATGGAGGGCTGGTAATGGGAGGAAAGCCAAAGCACGGCCACACTTTAGTCCGGGTGGGGAGTAATCCCAGAGCCATCATCTGGGGAAAGCTGTGATGGAAACACTCCTACTTGAGTTAGGCTAGCCCAAACTCAAACTGTGGCCCAAACTTACAAATAAAGTTCTCCAGGGGGAACTGGCATTCATGCTACAGGGGCAAACACCAGCAGCATGCAGCTCTGCATCCCACAACCTTCCCCTGTGATTGCTCTTCCCCGGTTGAGTTGTAGCCCATGTGAGGGCACCTTGAGGAAAGCTTCCCACAGTCTTCTCTGAAAGTCCTCCCTCATCTACCCTACCCGCTTTGCTGAGTGGATCTCTCCACACTTGGCAAAACCAAGTGAGCAGTTTAGAACCAACGTGTGGTCAGCTGGATTTGTTAGTCTGATGTAATCGATAACCTACGTTAAAATCTGTGGTCTGCAGATTGCTGTGGGAAAAAGGTTGCGGGCGCTGATGAGTGAGACTCTGCAGTGAGTACCGTGCCTTGCTCAGCCACTCGAAACCCTTAGAATGAGCACCTGGTATAAATGGCTCTTCCTAAAAGCTCAAAATTCATGTTTTACAAATAAGCCCTTAAAAATTCACCATTTTCTGCCACTAAGCCACTATAAAATATTAATAATATTCAAAATGAATCTGAATGCAAAACAATTCTTTCCTTCTTCAGGTGAGAAGTTGCAGAAGATGTTACCCCCAGCTCCAGTCCTGGAGTCAGAGCTGTTCGGAGTAGCTTGTGCATGTTCTCTATTGCTTTTTAAAGACATTATAGGTGACAGGTTGATTTTTATTAATTATTTCTATTGCAGCAACACCTAAGGCTGTTATATTGTGTAGGAGTAGCAAATAATGAGATTATCAGGTGATGTAGTGCCTCTGAAAGTGCTGTATATGGGACTCGTATCATTTGTTGCAACGTACCCTGTAGACAGTGTTTATCAGAGCAATACAAAAAGAATCCATAGTATTCAGCCAGCTGTTGCTACCTCCATGATAAGATTACGATGGCAGTTCAGGGAAACACCTGAATGAGTTTCAGTGTCCTCCCCATAAGGGCCACACATACGATGACCACCACAGACAATAAAAAACAATTATCAGCATGCTTCGAAACGTGTGCTTGAATGGAGACGTAACTTGTAGACACGTACTCGCTTTGCAAACAGCGAGCACTGTCCGTGCCTGCACGTCCCTGTCCCCGTGGCTGGCTGGAGGTGACCACCCACAGCAGAGCTGCTGAAGCCGTGCGAAGTCACCTCTCCCAGCTTCCCGGACCCGTGAAGGTGGGGTGAGCGGTGGTGGCTAACTGCACCGAGCGACGACTCCAGACACTCCCAAAGCGGCTGGGGAGCAGCGCGCCCACCACTGTCTCTGGTCGCTCCAGCCCGATGCTTGCCCTTATCATCGCAGATGCATACGTGCCAGACAAGAGGTGGGTATCTATTCAAGAGCAGGATTCACTATGCGTGAAGGAGAGAACCGCTGACAGAGAGAATGTAGCTTACCATTTAAATCCCACTTTAAAAAAAAAAATGTCTTTTTTAATAAAATTTCCTTAGAAGAATCTCTCTTGTGTACACAAAGCCATGGGGAAATTTCCCAAAGGGTACAGCAGAGATTACAAGATACAGCTTACGCTGGAGCATCAGGGGGTGGATGCTTTGAACTCAGGGGGTTTCTAAAAGCACAAGGGAAATTCTTCCAGAGTCAGAGTATCTCACAGTGTTTTAATAGGGGACAAATTACTCATTTTTTTCCACCCTCTGCAGATCTGCCCAGAGAATCACAAACATTTTTCCTCCCTCAAATCAGTCTCTAGTGAGAGGGATAACAATACATGCCCGATAGTCTAACTCCACCTATAGATCTCAAAGCTCTCGACAAAGTTTCACAGGTTTCGTGAGAGCTGTGTTTTCAGGGACAGTGAGAGGTGAAGTGACTTCACTAAAGAGCTAAGCTAAGTAGCTGAATCAAAAAGACCTTATTATAGTAACACAAAAGCTTCGTTTGAGATACCACGATTTGACATCATCCCAAAAAATATAATGCTTTAGGGCACGACTCCATAGCCATTAACGTTTGTGTAAGGCTTTCCATTGACATTGGTGGAAGCTGGGTCTGCCTTTTAAAAGCTATCCCTTCATCCACTCAGACAAGCCTTTTTCTTTTTTTTTTTTCCTCCCTTCCCATTTGCAGCTGATGTTCTCCAGCCTGTTTTCTGGAAAGCGACAACTTTTCCATTTTCACATAGAGCAACTTTATTTCCATGGTACGCCAGTCTGCTTGGGATGTCATGGCGTGGCTCACAGCAAACACTAACGTGACATGACAGGCAGATGCAACTCGCTGAGCTCTGCCTCGGCAGGACGAGCCAGGGTAGAAGTTTAAAGCAGCTTTTTTTCCAAGGAAACGTGATGGAGAGCGAGGGGAGAAAGGGAGGGCTGAATCCCCCATTTCTGCTTCCAGACAGAGAGACCCAAAGTTTAACAGCCAGGTTTCACTGTGGTCATGGCACCATGTCCCCAGAGCCAGCGGGGACAGGGAGGGCACCATCAGCCAAGCCGACGACAACCACAGCATCCCGAGCCAGGGTGACGTGTCTCCCTGCATGACTTACCAGCTCACAGTCACCCAGCCGACTTGTGTGCAAGCTCGGTTTTGCCACTCAAAACACCCAGAAGACATCCTTTAACAGAGGGACAAAAAGAATAAATCATGTCGCCTACCCAGGCTGTAATACCTTGGAGTGACGCCAAGGCACTAAAGCACAGAGGCGAGTGACAGAAAGAAGGAAACGTCCCACGTCTGCAATGGTGCAGAGCAGCTCGCGGGTGTCCGGGAGGACAAACTCATCACCCAGCTGGACTAAACTAGGAGGAGGTTCTTCACTGGGTCCCCAGGGACCCCTCCAAAGCAGGAGCTGGGTGCCTGCCTCCTCGTCTTTCTACACGGCCAGCTGAGGAGCAGGATCCAGCCAGACCCACTGGCAAGTGTGAGCAACCCTCAACGTCTCCACATGCACCTACTGCTCTGCTCGTTCCGCTCTCTGGAGAGGAGCTGGTCATCCAGTGCCCTGCCCAGACCTTGGCTTCGGTCTCATGGCAGCCACGCAGACTGCTTCGGGAATAGTCCTTCTCAGCTCCACCGCTCCGTTGTCTTTCTGCATCTGCAAGGAACTGAGCCAGGCTTGAAAAACTCACGGCAAGAACAAGCGTTGCATCAGGGATGGAACAGCTCGGTGTAGCTTTGGACTAGAGTCTGCCTTCACAAGGTGCAGTATTCCAGCCACACACCAGACACCATCACTCCTTGGACAGCGTGAGTATTTATGATGACCCCAGAGCCTGCATTAATTCATTTACCGTGATCCGGAGACTGGAAGACAACCCTCAGCTTCAATAGGATATTGGCTCAAGCCTATATACATCAAACTCTATCTGCAACATCCAAGCTGTCCCCATCTGTTACCCTGACTGTGAAGTTTACAGATGAGAAGCCGGAAAAAGTTATAAAATACAATGTGCAAGCCCCGCTCTTGTGCAGACATATGAGGTGCATTTAACTTCTCACACGGAGTGTAATCTCAGCTGTCCCCGTGGACAACCAGTAATGCAGAGACATTGGCACGCGTGCCAGGCTAGCAGCACGCATGGCTCAGTGCAAGCTGAATTAAGGCCAGCTCACACCTTGCAGAGCCCCAGACAGGTACTTTTCAGGAGCTTCAAGGAGGCCATGATAATTAATATCAATATTTATTAATATTCATTAATACCCATTAATATCCTCTCCCAAAAGGTAGGATTTCATTTTCCAGCACGCTTTGCAAGACCGCATCTCTGCAGCCCGGCCCCAGGAGAACCACAGGGTGGGCTGTGAGATCTCCCGCGCATCCTCCCGCCTTCACCTGAAGCACGGCCACGTCCCAATCTCCCAGCGCAGCGACCGTCTCTGGAGGGTTTGTGACTCCCTTTGGCTGCATGAAGCCTCCGAGGAGCCCGGGAGTTTGTGGGCGCTTCCTCCAGAGGGAACGGGGAGCCCTTTTACCGTCCCTGTTGGCCGGCACTCGAGGCTCCGCGGCCGCCTCGCCGGCGCAGCCGCTCGGCAGCCGGCACGGCAGCCATGCAGCAGGCGCTTCCCGGGAAGGGTCGGTGTCAGGACGAACAATGACTGCTCGGCGGCGCTGGGAAGCGCCACAACAGACTCTCAACACAGAAATTACTCCAGGCACAAAGCAAACACCAACAAAGATCACACTCAACAAAGAGAGGCAGGAATTTCACAGCAGAAGAGAAGAATAGAGACTTTAAAAGCTGCTTTCATTTCACTTTGCGGCTCTGTACACGGACAGTCAAGCACCAGAAACGTTAGGGCTCGGGGCACACTGCAGGTCACCAGGATTTCCTCATTTATTGCTTATTTCTTCTATAAGCTCACTACAAACACAGGAGTCCTCATCCTCTTTGTACTGTTTGGAAACAGTGAGACTGAATAGGATCTTTTCTTTTTCTCTCCTCTTCCTCTGAAGGGCTCCAGTAATGAGCGGAGGATATAGTTCACTTCTCTGAGAGAGGAGGCTATTAGAGCTGGTGCTAAACACCCACATCAGAGCGGCTGCAAAGCAACGGCTCCCTCCTCTCCTCCTCTGGGAAGTCGCAATCCAGCAGCTCCACTCAGGAAAGGCAAAGAGGAAGGCATGACTAAAGGACACTGCCAAAAGGATGAACTCCTCCTGGTCCCACACACGAGCCGATCCCCTTCACGCTGAGGTTTTGCTGCGGTCAGTGGGGCTGGGGATGAGGACCAGCCCCGGGAGCCAGAACGGGGCAGCTACAGGGAGCGGGGCCGACAGGAAGAGAATGTCGCGGTCAGTATCCAGCCAGATGCCTCCCAACACCAAGGAATTTCGGTTCTCTGAAAACCTCTGTCACGAGGCCGGGTTGAGATCTGATGTGACCCTGAAGTGATTATCGCCTTAAAGTAGGTTAGTGTGTTAATAAATTAATTATGCGCTGGGGTAGCCAGTTGTCTGAAGAGAGAAGGATTAAAATTACCTCCTAGATAAATTAGGAGCAAGATGTCCTGTGGGGAAGGCAAAGAAGGAAAGATATGAACCCAAAGGAGTCCTGCAAGAAACCCAAAGAAGAGACTGGAAGTGGAACTGCCCATCGTTGCAGTGCGTGCCTTGGTGATGGGGAGCCTGCCTGGAGTCGGCATCCCCAGTATTCGGTAACAGCCAGCATCGCCATCACCCAGCAGACAAACTGCGCGGGAGGCCAGGGGTACGGAAGAGGATGCCAACTTGCAGCTAAAGCTGCCACGAATTCAAGGCCCATCACCAAATTATCAGCGGGATGAGATAAACACCCCAGGAGTACCTCATCCCTCCTCCCCTGAGCAGGCAGTGATTACTAAGGATATTTCCATGAACGCTGTATGATCTTTGTTTTTTTCATGCACAATGACCTTTAAAAGTACTGGCTAAGCTATTTGCATTGCCTAGCCCAGAGTTTCAACAGACAGCAGGAAGACAAGCATTAACCTTAATGGCTAAATCACTTCATGCCACTCCGAAGATGAAACACTCCCATGAGTCGTTGGAAGACCGTTTTCGTTTGATTATTATATATTTAAACAGCAACAAGCGTCTCTTCAAGCTCGAAGTTACACGTCTGGCAACGCTCCCCTGGTTTTCTGGAGGGCCAGCCCGGGAAACACCCTGCCTGGAGCTCGGGCAGCACTTTGGGATGCTTCGTGGAGGAAGGAACAGACCTTCGAAGGCACCTTGCTGTGATGAGGTGGGGTGGGAGAGGCCGTACCCTGGCACAGCCACGCTGCCTGCGACGGCTCCTGTTCTCCCACCACGCAGGAGCAGGCGTCGGAGGGCTGTGAACTCAGGTCTGACCCCCAAACCACCCTGCAGCACTTACTGAAGGTTTGCAGCTCCTTTGCGCTGGGATCTCACACATTTTAGGGGGAGAAAAAGGATTTTGTAGTGCGTGAGTTATACCCACAGTAAAGAAGCAGCATAAAGAGAATGTAAGGAAAATCACGGCCCTCTCAGCACGCTGCTTAGGTGAAAATGCCTGCTTTGGAGCGGGTTTGTTTGTATGTCCATAGACATGAAGCCCAAATAGAATAAGCAATGCTGAAATAAATTCCTAGAAATTGCAACACTTATGGCAAAATGCTGTGTGTTATTCAGCCAGCTCTGATAATTCAAACCTCACATCCAGCCAAAGTCAAAATATGGCCATCGTCCAACACATATTTACTTCCATGGAAAGGTCTGCACTGATCCTAAGAGATTCCCAGAGAAGATCATTTCACTATCCCTCCCACAGACACAGCCACCTCTGACAACACAGCTGTTTCCTAGCAGCTCCCAGCATTGCTCTGCGATGATTTTGGAAGGGAGAGGAGGGCGAACGCTACAAAAAGGCATGAGTGAGTGGTCTGACCCAGCCAGGGCACCCGCTCGAGCTTCTGCCCCTTCATCACGTCAGCTTTAACGATTGTTTAAAATCCGGACCTTGTGGTGATCGCAGCACCCGCTAAGCTACAGCCAGGGCTTTAAATTCCGGTCGGGAGTGCTGTTATTAAGCCAGGGATGTCACCTCTCACAGCGGATGGCTTGCAGCCCACCCGAGCACTGAGCGCGTTCTGCTCCAGCGGCTGGGTGCGACCGAGCAGCACCTCTGTCTCCGTGTATGCGCACGTGCAAGGAGAGGATGCGCTGCCTACCCGTGTGCAGAACAGCACTGCTCACCAGGCTCTGCCTGCCGCTCGCTTGCCTCTCCCACTCGCCCTCCTAAGCCTGGGCTATCCCCAACAAAGCCATCCCAAAGAGAGCTCCAGGCTGCAGCAGCCTCCAGGCTCACGATCCACCCCACGCACGGACAGCGAGGATATGGGGTTGTACCCGGCCCAGTGAAAACGCAAAGACAAAACGAGTCCTGGTGATGGGTCCGGACCTGAAGCATGGACATGGAGGGGTGAACACACCCAGGGGACACACAGGCACCTGGAGAAGGCAGCTCCCTGCCCGAGAGGTCGGTGGTTGCTGGCAGAGGTCATGGGAGACACTGGTAACATCTCCAGCTACCAGGGGAAGATTTGACAGAGGACATCTGTCAGAGCCCTCGTACTACAAACTACTCAAGAGGAAGCATGCGATTGTATTATTGTGCTGCTGAGCAGCGCTATTCTTCATGTCCTTTTGTCATTTAAGAGAGACTTTTGTGACAGCGTTTGCCTATCACTTGTAATTCCGTACAGGTTTGTGAAGTGCCCCATTTTAAAAAAAACACCATACATTAGATTTTCCCATTCTCATTTTTCTTGATGTACAATGCTGTCTAAATCAGTTTAAGATCAGGCCTGTACATCATCTCTGGAAATGAATACAAATACCTCTTATTCCAAGTCATATTAAATAATCAGGAGATACAGTGGCCACTCGCATATTTAATATAAAGAAATGCAAAGTCCAGAGCTTTCTGCTGTTGTGAGACCACCCGCACCGCAGCCTCTCCATCCGGGGAGAGCCAATGCCAGCACCATCCCAGCCGGGAGAAGGCTGTGAGGACGACATCATCCCCACGCCAATGGCCGCATCCAGCAAACCCCGCGCAGGCGCAGCCCGAGCAGGAGCTCCGGTGCTGCCGGAGCCGAGGGGCAGCACCGGTCCCTCCTCAGCTTGGCTTTGCCTTGCAGCAGCCTACGGCCACAGTGGTCTGCGAGGGGGTCCCTGGAGAGCCCCCCACTGTGTTTCTTCTCCTCTCTGAAAGCCAGAGGGATGCAGAGACCGAGCATCGCATTAGCAGGCTGCCAAGGGCCTGGGGACTGCCGCCCAGTCACATTTCAGTTTTCAAGCATATCTAATCCAAAACTTACCTTGGACCTCAGTGTTCACTGCCGGTCGTGCCTGCCTGGGCACTTGGCCCCACGCAGGGCAGTGCTAGCCCTTGCTGGGACCAGTGGGGCCAGTGCACGGCTGTGCTCGCTGCCCAGGAGCAACCACAGGCACCCGAGCTTGCGTGAGGTGCTATCAAGGAGCAACTGTTTCATGGCAGCTCCAGTAGCCTTGGAGGAAAGAGAGATTGGGACAGCACACAGTGCCCCTCTTGAAATCCATTACCTCCTTTTAATTAGCTGCAATTATTCTGATTGGATGCAAAGAGGAGGAGCAGGCTGACAGCAAGAGGCTGGGGGAGCTGCACATGCCGGCCACGCTGGCTGCTCTTGCCGGGGCCACAGGCACCTTTTGGCTGCTGAGCGGAGTGAAGCCGCGGGGTGCCCGGCCCGTCGAGGGGCAGCGAGCAGGCAGGGCCCCCTCGCCCTTCCGCTGGCACCGCTTCTGACCCCACGGACTTAGATGGGCTCAGCAAACCCCATCGCTGCCTGCACCCCGCGTCTCCCCCAGCTCTTCTCCCCAGCCTTAGCAGCAGGCTGGGCCACCCAGCTACCCACCCGTGCTTTGTACGCCCGGCCGTGCCTCCAGCCGTCGGTATGAGCCTCCTCTGTGACTGCTACAGCGTGGTTTTGTTTGGGCGATGACAGCTGAACGCGGTAGTCAGGGCTGACACATAACGCTGATTGATATATTGGCGCGTAAGAGTTTTCACGTTCCTGGCAAGTGACTATCAGGCGGTGTGACTAGCTGCGTGCCCCTTTTCAACTCGCAGCGAGAAAATAAAAAATAAAGCAGCAGTGAGTGCAGCAGAAATGCTAAAGGAGAACCTGCCCTGACGCAGGCTCCAGAGAGCGATGCCTTGCCCAACCCCAGAGCTTGCTGCGCAGTGCAAGGGGCAGAAACCATCCCCCGGGGACGGCTGCAGCAGCAGCGAGGAGTCTGGACACAAAGTGAAGATCCAGGTAAAGGAGGTGCTGAAACATGTGCTTGGCATGGATGGGGCCGGCGAGGGCTCAGGACCACCAGCATCCTGCACTCTCCCTGCCCGATGCTGTGCCCGGAGATGGCCAGGCAAATCCGTGTCCCCTTGTCCTGCCTGTAAAGGACCTGGGGCACGTTCATCGGAAGCGTGCTTGGTCTAACTCTGTGCTGGCACCACCATGCAGCCCCGCAGAGCTGCGGGTTCACCAGGGAAGAAGCAGTTGCTCTCTCCTCCCCTGCCCAGCTTCCCAGCAGGATCAGCTGGGATCACTGCTGCCCAAGTCAGAGTCCCAGGCAGCGAGTGAGGGAAGTGGACTCGAGCATGGGACTGGAGTAGCAGCTTTTATGAGCTTTACACAAAAAAATTATGCCTTTATAAAAGCTTAACAGCAGGTAGGCATAAGGCCATGAGAAACAGGGAGGTGGTAATGGTCTTTTGAAAGTAATTCCTTTCAACCATAAAACCAAGACTTGATGAAAATGATAAGCCATGGGATGTGGCTGCCTGATAGCGTATTAACATAAATGCTTCAAGTAGCAGCCACAGCGGCCTCGCGAGCCAGCAGGAACGGGGGGAATTAGCAGCCTCATCAGCCAACGTGGGGAGCTGCTGCACAAAGAGCCCCAGAAGGGAAGCAGCAGCGATAATTAATTGTTGGGCTGGAAACAGGCCCACCTGCGTG
>Ga0181612_153977_pt1 | contig 15059 bp, 15 predicted proteins | sample HoacroProtozoa21_FD_119630 | JGI IMG/M metagenome (GOLD analysis project Ga0181612, IMG submission 119630) | Hoatzin crop microbial communities from Cojedes, Venezuel. Combined Assembly of Gp0051906, Gp0051904, Gp0051908 | reverse complement strand
TGTCATTGTCCCTACGGGAAGAGATGTTTTTGTTACCTTGTTCTGTCTATGCTTCTCTGAGTAATTCTTCTCAGTTTGACATTTGGTCCATCTAATTTAACTATTTTTGTACCAACGTCTGGGCTGGGTGATTCCTATTAAAAAAACCAAAAGTATCCGCTGGTAAAAGTTCCCTGTAGTCCTCTATGTTTCTTTCTTTTGAAGACTAATCATGACCATGAAGAAATAGGATCTGTCTTCAGAGATCAGCCTGGAATACAATGCTGTCTCAAAGAGTTTGCAAAGATTTACTTCATGCACAGCAGTAAAAAGACTTTCTGTAATACCATTTAGAATTTGAATGGAAAAGTGACTAGAAGGATCAAAGAGTTGGTATGGATGAAGATCTTTGCCCACACCTTCATTGTATCTTTCTGCCATTTCTTGCCCCTTTGGCCTTTACCCTCCTCCACGGTCCATCTTCCCACCCTGACCTCACTGTGCCCACAGAGTCCTGCTCTCTGCTCCTTCTGCCCCAATCTCTGACAAATCTCAACAATTTAAATGCAGTTTCCTTTGGATATGGACCTCTGTCCTGTCAGCTGTGTCCTCCTACCCAAAATCCTGTCTCAGCCTGGCTTCCTAACATCTGGGGACACCTGGCCCTCATCTTAGACCCATCATGGATGAAGAGGAACTGTTACTCTCATTCCAAGTGAGCCTTTCTCCTTTTTTCAGTCATTGGCACTATCACCTCCTCCTACCCATCACTTGGGCTTACAACCTGAATGTCATCCTCACCTTAGATTTTCCTTTCTGTTCTCCAGGTTGTGTAGACACTTCCCCCATAGCTTCTTCCAGACATGGCCTTTCGTACCATTTACACAGCCAAGATGCTGTGCAGGCTCTTTCCTCTCATGTTTTGAAGTCCTGCAGCATCTTTTCCTGGGCAGACCCAGCCTTGGCCCACCACTGTCCACCCAACTTGTTGCAAAACACACTGTTTTTCTAGCCTATCGCTATGGATCATGTTCACCACCCATCGTTTCTGGGGGCTGCCTTGGCTATCCACATCCACCCCTTGCTTCATGCCAGGCTCTTACAGAAGAGCTCTGAGGCAAGGACATCCTCGGCCCTGCATTTCTGCAACATCTGGTTCATGAGCCATGGCTGCAGGTCCAAGAATAAGAATAGCAACAACATGCAAGCTGGTTCCAGCCCAAGTCAACGGAGGCCAGAAGCTGCAGTGCTCAGAAGTCTGTTCATAAATCAATGTGAAATGCACTGTCTGACCGTAGCTCCCAGTAGACAGACATCCGCATAACACATACCACAGACACAACTGGCGATGGGAAAAATATCTAAACATATCATTCCCACCGCTGTGGAGGAATGAATTAAGATGTCTAATTCGCCTGTCCCTGGGGTGAACCCTGGTCCAGGTAAATGCACTTCTTATAAATCAGAGATTTTAAAGGCAAAGGGATCATAAGGAAAGTCTAATCTGATCACACTGTCTAGAAAATGTCACCCAGGGACTCCTGTGTCAAGATCAGAACTGAATTTAAAAGAAGAAAGCAGAATAAAGACATCCAACCCTCACTTTAAAATCTCAGATGGTGGTGACTTGTTCCACTGCTAAAATCCTGTGCTTCTTCCCATTCTAGATTTGCCTAGCTTCAGCTTCCAGCCATGGGATCATGTTGTGCTGCTGTCTGCTACTTGAAAAAAAACCCTCTTATTAGAAATCCTCACCCAGTTTTGGCATTTGTAATCCACTGATCAAGCATTTCTCACATAAACTGAATAAAACAGTGGCAGGATGACCTGACTATCAGTCATTGTTGTGCTTGACTGCCCCGGATTTTCAGCATCCTCTTCTGCAGACACCCGACATGAACACTGGATTGTAGAGACTGGTCTCCAAAGAGCCAGGGAGAGAGTAGCACCACAATCCTACTTGGTTTTCTGCTCCTTCTTCTGAGAGCCACATTATTCTGCTAGCCAGCATTACACAAGTATGGAGCAGTTTCCATGGGTCACTGCTGAAGAAAAATTGTATTGGCAAAGTACAGTTTACACTTCGATCCTAGCTCAGTGAATTGAAGGCAATTCTGGCCTAGTTTTGGGCCAAAGCAATCATCACTCCTGCACCCTGTCGCTCACACTGGGTCTCTTCAGCTGCAGGATCACAGGGGGGTGATGAAGAAAGTGATGCTGTACATGTCTTGAGTCCTAATGCAACAGTGATGTTGTAGGACTTTGACTTCTTGTCTGGAAATAAAAAGATGGAGATGTGAAATGTTTTGGCTTTGCCTTAACAGCTCAGGTTTTCTGGATTTATAACCTGTCCCTCCTATGTTTTCAAAGAGTTGAATTTGTTTTAATTTTTGAACCACCGTTGGAGGTAAAATGTTTGTTCTAAGGAGAATTTAGGGCTGCTAAATGGTACCAGATTCTCAGGACTGGCTTCTCTCTGTGCCCCTGGCAGAAGAGCTGCAGGACAAACCTGAGCTGAGGAAGGGGCTCCCAAACCAAAGTCCGCTCTCTCTTTGCTGAATGCAGAAATGATGCAGGTAGATCATCGGGGACAACATTTCTCCCTGTGCAGTCTTCTAGTCTACAGGAACCACCTTACTTTTCCTTCATCACTCAGAAACCAGCATCTGACCTCCAAGGATCTTGTGTAGAGCCTGTGTGGCAATAAGAGTCATGACTCGTGCTATTACTGACTGCGCAGGAATGGGCATGCGTGTCCAGGAGGGTGCGTGGCCCTGACTTGGGATGGTCCCACGCAAACCAACCTTTTTTCTTGCAGTTTTCCTGGATGAAACAAAGAGAGCAGAAAGGTATCTTATACTGAGAGACCTTGGCACCATGTACAGTTAATGCAATTGAACTCACTCTGCTCAGTTATCACAACTGGGTTCTTACTCTGATGAGTTAATTTCCTTTGATGTCCCTTCTGTCCCTCCCCTGCTTTCATTGAGTCTAAAATAACCCAACTGTCCATCTTGCTTATGGAATTACTGAACTTTTAAGAGAACACAAAGTGCTCTCACATAAGGATTTAGGATTAAACCTCTGTTGTTTATGTTAAACATAACATTTTAATTCTTCCACTGCTGGAGGGCAAATGAGTCTCCACAACCTCAGAGAAACCTGCTTTCAGGCCCTACAGCAAAGGTCAGTGTGATTTGTTTCTCATTACAGATGTTCTTTCCGGTAAAGTTGTCTCATGGTATATGACAGTTCTCTTATAAAACACCTTTATGTGATTTAAAGTGTTTTCACTTCAATATTTTCCATTGTAAGACAACATATGCTTAATTTTCAGCACATTCTTCTTCTCCCAAACTGCACTAATCAGTGGAGTACCTGACTTGTTTCCAGGGGTGTGGTAAGGAACACAACTGCCTGCCATCCATGTCTCATCCAACACCCAAAGAGCTCTGGATTCGGAGGGGGGAATCCCACTGAAGCTGGCAGTTCCCTGAACTGGGTTTGACTCCAGCCTCCTGGCTCTGGGAGTACATGTTAGCTATTGTACAGATGCGCGTGCACATCTGGAGGGGCAGACCTGTGGGAAAGGGGGGCAAGGCAGCACAGCTTACTGAGTGGTATATTACTGTAGACTGCCTCAGGGGTGAGAAATGCCCCTGCACCCCATGATGTCCCACAGATGAAGAGAATAGGAAATAACACGAGGGATGAGGCAAACACAGGGATGCAGAGCCCAAGAGAAAGCTCGAAACAGTGGGGGGAAAGGCAGAGGAAGTGGGAGGAAAAGCAGGAAAATACTCAGGACAGGAAGGAAGGGGCTGAGAGGGAAGAAGCTGGTCAAGGAAAATTTTAGGCAAAGAAGGAATGAATGAAGGAAGAAGTTTGGAATTTAATTTATGAAACATTATATGGTAAAACTATTGAAATAGGGACAAGAAAGGGAAAAAAAAAGAGCAACTAGAATCCTCAACCTTTTTTTTTAAGTGAGCACTGTTTGCAGGTGTTGGGTGTAAGCACCATCAGAGACACCTGCATTTCCCCCCAGGAGCTGTCAGCCCTTCTGTAAAACCAGCTTTCACTCAGCAGTCTCACACTGGCCAGTTTGCATCGCACCAGTCCAATGAGTGCCATGCTGTGCCTCTTTCTCTGCTGGTCCCCGTGCCCCTGACCTGCCTGCAGCAGGAGAGCTGCCCTCCTTCCGCTGCCTGCCTTCCCCACCACAGCCCCGCCATCACCCCCCCTTGGTCTCATGAGCATGTCCACATCTACTTCCATTTCTGGGCCATTTAAATGAAGTACTAAGAGAAAGAGAGAGGTAGGATTTCTTGCCTGAGGTGGTTTTATAAGCTGTGGCCCAGACAGTGAGGGCTCACAGCCTTCCCATCAATGTTCATCAACATCCACAGGAGATGTGCCCGCTCCCCATAGACCACCTATTCCCCAACCACCAGGCAGTGAGTTTCTCTCCAACTGCTACTGAGAGGGCATCAAACCATCTAGATAAACCTCACAAAATGGCTCAAGGACCTGCTTCATCAGCATATGGGCTCTGTATTTTCCTGTGTCTTAAGTAGGTCTTGTTCTTCTCTGGTATACCTTTGAATAGAGCTTTCAAGGTCTTTGACACAGTTGCTGTGTTCACAGAGCAGCTGACATGAAAACACATCCCCTCTGCCATTGTGCAGGAGGTTTATTTGGATTTTAGAAATTGCCCTCAGCAAAGGATAAAAAAACCACACTTAACCCACTGAGTTAACCCAAGCAAGCGGCCAAGGTGGTGAAATGGGCTCTGATCCAGCTCCCCCACCAGAGATTGCTCCCTCCTCTACTGGCAATCAGCTGGTTCATTGCTGAGCAAAACCGTCCTCCTGACTCAGGGGAATTTCTTCCCCCAGGAGCTGGGTTAGCAACGCCACCGACATCCATGTGGGATTCACTCAGATGCCAGTGATGAGAGCTGTGCTGCTGAGTGGGTAGGTGTTGGTCATCTGGTCCTCCTCCCGACCTCCTTGGCAATGAGATGCTCCCACACGCCATCGGCATTACCAAGGGGGAAACATCTCTACTTCTGAGCTCGGTGAAGCGCATCCATGCGACTTGCTGATAACCCACTAGGAGAGGTGGACTGCTACGCTGCACACAGCAGCCAGCGCACGGCCATACGTCAAGGCTGGGACAGCTGTCCCCTGGCCACCACTTCAGGGGTTGATGACACATGTTCAGGGCAGGTGGTGTTGGAGCCAGTGAAGGTGACAAAATCCAGCAGCAGGCTAAGAAAATTATTTGCTGGATTATATTGCCTGTTAGAAAAGCTGCCTGGCTCCTCTTTGGATTGCATTAACTGTTCGGGCTGAAACATCACATTTTGCATGTTTATCTTGGGTAGATTTCCATGGAAAATATTTCAATGGTCTCTTCATCAGGGAAGACTAAAGAGCAAGGTCTTGTTTTACTCATGTTGAAGACTGTTTTCTATGAGTAGAGGTAAGATCTTCACATCTGGCTGAAATGTTGGGATGGAGAAGGAGTTTGACTGGAAGAATAAGATTTGGGGACCAAAAAGCCAAGCCTGGTAGGTCACATAGGCACCAGCTTCTTATTTCATAACAGGATTGTGAATTCACATCTGTTAACATATTTGTGGCACTGAGATAATGTGGAGACAAGCATCACAGAAGAGCCCATACAGGTGTTAATAGTTCAGCCTCTCAAGCTCTGCTTCTTAAATCCTTAATGATTCAAGGACAGAGGATTCTGAGACGTTTGCACACTGAGCAGTGAAAATAAAACACAGCTGCTCTCTAGGAGTGCACAGTCCAAATTGCCGCTCAGGTCTCATTGCCCTGAATGAAGCCTTGGGAGACAGTGGACCTTTTTGCGCTGCTGAAGATTTACCATTACTGATTTGTGTCTGTGTGCATGTAGCACTTCTTAAGACACCTGGAAAGACCTTCTCGGCTGTTCCCATTTCCAATGCAATAGTTAGAGAAGAGCTGTCTTCTGCAGACACCCTCCTGAAAACGCTGCCCTGCAGAAGCTTGCTGGAGCTGGAGCTGGGCACAGGCACAGCCTGAGGTCTTGCAGGAGTCTGAAACACCTAGGAGGGGTTCTCACAAGGTAGAGGGCCCAAAGAAGATCTCCACCTCACTTGGAGGGCCAATCCATTGCAGGAGTTACTGGGAATAAGAGTACAAAAGTCACTTACTCACAGCCTTGCCATTGCAGCCCCTCCATGCTGTTGCCATGAGGTTCAGCTCTGAGCCTTCTCTGCTGCATAGGTGATAACATAACCATAGAGGGAAGGAAAATATCTCTCTCATAGAGATGCATGTTAATCTCTAGTTCTGATTAAATATCTCCCAGCTGCTAGGAACAGCTGTGAAAGATTTTTTTTCTTTGCCTTATTCAAGAGTAATGCATTCCTCCTCTTCACCATCCCCTCATGAAGGGGGGAAGAAGGGTGTTGGATAAAAGCCTTGCTCCAGGGCAAGAAAAGATCCAAACTGCAGCTTTGCATAAATCTGTCACTTTGATTCCCCTGAGAACAACTGCAAACTTGAAAAATGGCACAGTGAAGCCGACACAGGTGTTAACTCCTCTTTTTTTAATTGGTAAAAAAAAAACTGGGAGAAAAAGTTGCTGTAAACCACCCCCAGAACATGATTTTTTTCACTCAGCTTTAAGCTTCGTTAGCTCTTTCAGGACTGTCTCTGTGTTGATAAAAATCTTATTTCTGAACCAGAAAGGAAATGGGGAAATTGTCCTGTATCACTATCTGCTGCAAAATCCACATTAACCACCCTTTGCTGCTTCTGCTGTTTAATGCTCTCCCTGGAAAAATTTGTGAGGGGGTTTTTGCTCGCTCTCTCTCACTTTTAAATGCTAATGCATCAAAGATTTGCTGGGCTTGGCTTAGGGTGGGAGGGCAGCCTCTGAGGAGGCTCAGCAGTGTCTTTCACCCCAGGGTCAGCTCTGCATCCTGCATTAAATTTGGCTCTTTTACTTGAAACAAAGAAACACTGTTGTTACAAACACTTCTCCTCTCCTCAGTCCAGGCACTTTCATCCCCAAACACTTCAGCAACAAGCGGCCAGATTTCGCTCCAGCGAGCGGAGGCGGCTGTCTTCACTGGGGCCCAAACCGGCCATGCCCTGGTCGCACCCCGGGAGGACCGACAGCGCCCAGGCAGCCTGGAGGCAGGGGCTGCCCCAGGATGGATGGAAGGAAGGGGACCCACGGGCATCAGGGGCCTGCGGCAGGGACCCCACGCCAGCAGGGATGGCACACGCACCCCTTGCCCTGCCTGGGGGTCTTCTCAGCCCCGGCCACCCCACGCAGACTCCGGCTGGCTGCAGCCCATCTCCACACCCCTACCTTTGTCCCTTAATCTGGCATGTTCTCCTTAAGCAGGAGGGGTTTTCGTTAAGGCTCCACTGTGAAGAAGGAAATTGCTTTTGCCACTGCAGTCCCAAGGGCTGTGCATTTCTCAGGCAACTAGACCTTTATCGGACTTCACTCTGCAGAGATAAGGTTTGCTGAATATGTGTTTGTGGGCGCAGACAGGGACTGACACAGAGATATAGCTTAAATAACATAAGGGAAAAGCTTTGAAGTCCCTTTTCTTGTTTTTTTCTTTTGGGTTTTTAAGTCCTTTTCCAGTTCATAGGGGAAACTATATTTGCAGTAATAAACTGAAAATATTTAGGACTGTATTGGGTACCCCTAGTCAGAGTGTCTAAGCCTGGCAAGGTGCTCTTTTCAGGTGTGATGGGCTTGGAGACCACTTCTGTCACCAGAAGTCATTCTGTGGCCACTGACTGTCCTGGGAGCACAACCTGATGGGAGCCCACCAGATTGTGTTCACAATGAACACCCAACGGCTCCTGGTGCTGAGCCAAGCCACGCTGCTCTTGCTCTGGGAAGATCCCCGCACCAGGAGAGCTATCATCCTACTCAGCTATAATCTGAGACTATATGGAAAATTATTTACCCACCAAGGTAGTTTTGCATTTCAGTGCTGCGCTGCTTGTGCCAGTAGCCAAATTAATAAGGTTTGGCCAAGTTCTGCATAGGCTGAAACCTGACTTCTGGCTCAGCTTCCGTCTGAAAAAGAGCACAATTTTGGCGTTCCCCTCAGCAGCTTCGCTTCTAGGGTTGTTGTTCCCATTCCAGCAAAAAAGCGATGGGAGGCTTGTCTCCAGATTGAGGATACCTGTGTGTCTTGCGAATTGTGGTGGGAGGGTGACAAGGGGTTGGGTTTAGGTGAAGAGTCAGAATTTGTGAGATTTTTGCAGCCTATGCAATTAATTTGTAATGACAGAGCTAGCACGAATTCCACCGCTGTAGTATGTGGCTGTGCCTGGGGACATGCAAAAGTTCAAGCTAATGTACAGCTCTGCCTGTTGCGTGGTGACTGATGGATCACACTGAATCATACCAAGAGTTGTGCTGGATTGTGCTTGGAGTTTCTCATTTCAGTAATCTACCAACTCTCACTAAAATCAATGGGAGGCTGAAACTGATGTTTCTAATGTGAGCTGGGTTGGCTGTTGAAAACCAACATTATTTGAGATCATCTCTTACATTCTCCTTCTGAGATCCAAGAAATTTACTACAGACAAGTGCTATGATACGTAGAGCTGATGAATATATGACATGATTAATGCTCCACAGTTCAGATCTTAAGCAAAAGGTCTTTTTCTACCCAATATCCAGAGGTGCTTGAAGACAATTTCCCTAGAGGAGTCTTTTGTTCTTAAAACCACTTCCCTCTTGTTTTTTCTTTCCATCACAGCATTTGAGAAAGTAATGAGTCCTGCACGGACTGGAAATTGCAGAATGTTTTCTGAAAGGCAATAGAAATGCACTGAAAGACAAAACCAAGCTGGCCCAGCAGGTAGGGCCTTGGACTGGGACACTGGGGTGTGATTCCCTTTTCTGCCACTGGCTTCCTGCAACACCTTGGGTGAGTGACCAAAGGCCAAATACTTAAAAAATAACACTATCCCTAGTGTATCATCCCCATCCTTGGGCTATCACAATACTACAGTGATAGGGACTGCATGAATAAAGCTCATCTGTTTTTTTGTAGGAAAGACTATTGACAAAGAATTTGTAACTAGCAATTTGAGGAAAAGAAATACAGCAGCGTAAAGTTCAGAATTGCTAGCTGTGTGTTTAAAGGTTTGGGAAAATGCCTGGAGCTGTGAGTAGGTGCCAGATAAATTAATTACGATAATAAAACTTCTGGGAAGAGGTGGAAATGCTGGCGTGATCAAATCACGTGTAATTATGAGGAACATTTTCTCTCTTCTTGGTAACACAGAGCTCCAAGGAATGTGTGTGCTGCCTCCAGAAATATTAGGGGCCGGGATGTCGTTCTTTCAGAAACAAAACAGACAAGAACCGAAAGGGAAAAAAAAGGGGGGGAGCAGGGGGAGAGAATAAAAGCCAAACCAAACAAACGCCTCACAGGTCATGATGCAGCAGCCAGAGCTTTGAAAGACGGCCAGGGGAAATTCCCTGAGAAGCTCCCCTCTGCTCAGGTAGGAATTCCTCACCCCTAAGCTTTGTTTGGGATCAGCTGAATCATGTTATATGGCCTTAGTTTTCCCTCCAGCCATACACCTCCAGTCTGCATGCATCCAAGTGGATTATCAGGGACAAATCAGCCTCTGCTCTGCCTTTCTCTCCTCCGGCTTTCATGTTCATGACTGGAGCTTCTTTTCCAACATGGTCACTTCTGCTGGAGTCACACTGGTCTCAAATGGCGGTGGGCAGAGCCCATGGGACCAGAAGTGCTTGCTGCAGCAGAGAGCCACGCGATTGCTCCTTCGCTGACATATTTAAAGGCACTGCTTGACAAGCTGCTGCTCATTACAAAAAGTTATTTACAAAAACCCAGCCCTGATGGCAAGTTGGCAGCACAATTACCTAAACTCTATAGAAACTCCCGGTCACTGTTGACTGTTTAAGGCTGTGCTCTTTCAAGATGGATTAATTGCCTCCTGGGTTTCCCCTGGCTCTGCAAGGCTACTCCTGGATTCACACATACTGCCAGCTGCTGCACAGAAAGCCAGTGGGGAGAGATGGGATTGGGAGAGGAGATACAGATGGGCCCTGTCGAACAAAGCTTTGGTTTCGCTGGCTTCTGAACATCATAATCTGTCCATGCTGCAGCTCTTGTTGTACTGCAGGCCACTGAAAAGAAATAATGAAAAAAAATGAAAATAAAAAGCTTTGATCTTGCTCTGCTCTTTGGGAGAAAGGCTCCAGACTCCACTCTGCTCAAGGCAGCATTAGCTGAGCTTCTCAGAAACTCACTTGTGCAGGCTTCATCCAAACTGCAAGCTGGGTCCACAGCTGCAGCCTGTGCTGTCCCTTTAAAGGAGGCTTTGGCATACAGCAGTGGGATTCCTGCACACAGCAGTACAGAAGGTTTTCTTGCTTCTTATCCTTTGCAAAGGCAGGTAATTCTTGTTCCTAATAGAAATGGCATGCAATTCTCTACAGAATAATTGCTTCGGTGCATCACATGGCTGGTCCTCAACATGGACCCAGAAGCCCTGGCATGATGAACGTCCAGCATCACCCCAGAGCATGGTGCTGGTGGATGCTCCCACCCCTCGGCAATATTTAAACACCTTTGAATCAGGCTGTCTGCCTTCTCACACTGCTTAGGATTCAGAGCACCTTTCCTGGATGCTCTGCAGAAGGATCCCTGGAGATTCCATGAAAGAAAGGAAATCTTTACACTGTATTTTCTGTCTGTTGGCTCCACAGTGATGCTATCATGTATCTCCTGGATTGCTGACATCTTGGCATTAATTCTCATTGGATTTCTTTGCCGGCTATATCCTGATGTCTCAGATATGATTTATGCCTTTACTGACAAGCCCAGCAATAGACAGTCTACCCCATCAAAACAAGACTACCCCTCAGAGAAGCTCCCTGTTCTCAATATTTATAAGCGGCTTTGATCTAGAGATTCCCAAACCCAGTACTTCCAAAGAACACACCGTGCAGGCAACTTCCATCTATAAACCGCAAAAGCCACCGGGGTGGTACGACAATCCGATGTGCCTTCCTATTGCACCCCTTCCCTATGGCTTACTGGGATTAAGAGCCCCTGATCCTTAACCACTGTGTAATTTTACCAGAGGTATTAGAAGCTTATTGCAGTCTTCTCTGGAGATGACAGCATTTCAGTGAGGGGATGCTGTGCAGCATCATATTCTAGTGGGGTTCTCACACTCCATTGCAAGGGTACCCAAATGCCCTTCAGAAATGCCTCCAGCTGTGTACTTATCATTTGCCACATGTGTTTATTCCCTTTTTTTTTCACTCCCCAAGTTAAAAGCTATTCTTTGTCAGGGTCTTTTCTTCTTCATGCACTTTATATGACCAGCTCTCAATAAGTGCATCATTTAAGCTGTAGGATGAAATCTGGAAATAGCACTCAGACCCCTGGAGAGTTCATTCCTACAAACTAAAGACGCTTTCAGACCATTCTGCCTGATTGCACCCCGACACTGAACGATTCAGGAGAGCAATCTTTATTCACTTCTGCTGCTCTTTTGGTGAGAGCCATGACAGCACAGCAAGGGGGGAAGCAGGCTGTTTGGATGGTTTTTATTTTGGTGTTTTTATCCCATTTTCCATCTCAGTCTGCACCTAATTCTTACGTATGTTAACTTAAGCTAGGAAGTAACTGCTCTGATTTGAAGTGAGATGGGGTTTACTCAGCTGGCTGCCTGTTTTGCTCAATTATTAATGTTGGAGCACTATTGATTTTGCTCCCCTGAGCTTAGTGGCGAACAAGTGCTGAAAAATGGAAGTGGCAAGCAAAGGAACAAGGACAAAACAGCATCTGCTTCCAACACAGTTCAGTCATCTGAAATACAAGCGGCCCATGAATTACATTAACCTGTGAAAAGTCATTCCCACTGAAGTTACTTTTTCCTTCTCAAATTCCTCTAGTTACTTTCACTCAACATATTCTTCATTTCCCAGGTTCAAGGATGAGGTGTTTAGGGGTAATGGCTCTGGGCAAACAACACTTTCACATGAGCTGGCTGCAGTCTAGGAAGTTCTTTGAGATTTGGTATGTAGATATCGCACTGAAGTGCTTACAGGCAAAACAAGTCACAAAACCAAAGTGACATAATAGCCTAGCTCTCACTCTCAAACAGAATCTTCCCCCTCAATTAAAAAATGTACTTTACTGGCTACAGTCTCAGGCAGCCTGAAATCTTAGATGACCACTTAATTTCAAAGAATAAAGCAAAGAAAGCGCCTCTGAAGAAGTTTACCTTCATGAACTCCCCACTGCCTAGCTTACACATCCTACACAAAAATCCTCCAGGACCCTAAAGCACCCTCCAACATGGTCTCTCTGCTCTGGGACACACTACTGCTGCCAGAAGCCACTGTGTCCAGCTGGGACTCCAGCAGCAGCTGTGTCAGAGCCCAGCTTTAGCCTCCAGGAGGAACTAGTGGGGCTTTTAAAGAGATCGCCACCCAGAGCACAGACTATAAACAGAGGGGGTGGTTTCAGATTGTGACTCATCAGGTCAAGGAAAAATCTTTGCAGAAGTCAGAACTGGCCATGTATAGATCAACAGGGTTTTACCACGATATCAGGGGAGCCCAGATCCTACGGTGATGAACTACAGAAAAAACTGCAAGTAGAAGCAATCCCTCAGATGGAAACCCCGTTGGGAATGATGCCAGGTCTTAGTGGTATTTGACCCTGGGCTTGATTCAGATTTTGTCAGAGGTCCTTTTCCTGGGGAAGAATAAGCTAAACCAAAGCAATGAGACCTGGACAGGAACTCTGTCATTTGGGTCCAGTTCTGACATTGCGATGCAAATAAATGCATAAGGTAAAAATAATATGTCAAAATAAAAATGTGTTAAATGAGTATCCAAATCCTTCAGTGAGAGTGGATCACTAAAAATCATTAAACTTCTCCTTTCAGAGTCTCTTGCACAAATAACCTTCTAATAGACAGAAGCTATGACGCAATGCTATCAAATGTAAGCCTGACTTTTCTCTGCAGTGCACACTGTTGAGGCCAGGTACCTCTTCTCCTTTGTACCCTCTAGCCCAGTGGCCAGCCAAAAGAATCAGGCAGCCAGGGAGAAAGGAAAGAGATTAAAAGAGACAGCTGCAAGTGAGACCGTGAACACCATAGAAATGACTGCAAAGAAGCTGCCTGGGGTCCCACTTGGGTCTCCATCATGTCCTGTGCAACTCTGTTCCCCTCATGGGAGCATAGCAAAAAAGAGTGACCACATGTGTTTACCTCCTGTACACTATATTGTCCAATAATCGACCTAAATAAAACTGTATTTCTTTAGACAAGAAAGCAAGTGAAGAAGGGGGGGGGAAATAAAACATGTATAAAGCAAGCATCAGCTTTGAGGCTACAACCTATGGGTTAACAAGATCTTTTAATAGGTTGTTTCTCTGTCCTCACAAAACTCAGCATGTCTAGAAACACATTTTTTATAGCTGGCTTTCTATAACATCAGCTTGTTCTCATCTCTGTAACAAGCTTATTGCAGCTATGATAATAATTGATCAACTTGTAAACCTGATTATAAAGTCTGCTCCCTCATCTGGTTTGTTCCTTGGCTGGCTCTCACTTTTGAGAGCAGCAAGGATTTACAGTGGTGTCTGTCTGCAGCATCCTTCGCCTTCCCGGCTTGCCATTAACACTGCCTGATTCGGGAAGCTCAGTCTGGCTCCCGTGGAGTTGCTGAGGATGTCTGGTTATAGACCCTCCAGCCATTAACCCACCTGGATCCAGTCCTGGCTGAAAAGAGAATACTGAAGTTGTGGAGGGAGTCAAAAAGGCTGGCAGAAGGGACGAAATGCCTCTGTCTTGTATGCTAGCATCCCATGGTCTTCGTGAGTGAAACTTGTGAGATACTGAACTGCGCAGAAGTGGATGCCCTTCAAACAGCCCTCTGGATTTGACAGTTACGATGCTGCCTAAGGCACCTGGAGGCCAAAGATAGACAATATATTAAGTAGGAGATATCTGAGAGGGATCACTTGTTACTGGGGACATCCACAGGCTATCCCTTGAGAAATCCAGCCTGAATCAACCCAGCAGAGTTGATACGCAGAAACAGGATTCAGCAAAGGGTTTGACATCTGGATATCAGTCTGCATCTCATCAGCAAGCTGGACCCAATTTCTGCATGCAGCGATGTCTCTCCCTTTAATATCCAGGTACATCCTTCTGTGGAGAAAACAGATGGTTACTGTGCTGCCTGGCTGTGCCGTGAGGAACATACGTTGCCAAAGCCATTTTTTATCTCATTGGAAATACTGAAATGGGTTCAGAATTCCAGATTATGGGTACTGAAAAGTGACGTTTTCTCAGCGCACCGAGCAGTGAGACAAGAAAGAAGTGGTTTTCATTTCTCTGTAGCACTGTGCTTCAGTCCTCAGCGAGGAAACCATGGAGTCCGGTAGTTTCAGAGCCAAGTCCCGTGCTCAGGGGTGAAAAGGAAATCCCACCTGAAGGCTCCACGCCAGCTGCAGCCTGGCTGTGTGGTTGGACTTGTCACGCAAGACAAAGGGACGAAGACATTTGTTCCATGACACAATGAAGTCTTCAGTGCCAAGGCACCTAAACACAGCAAATGAGCTTGCCCACACCACGCCATGAGGCTCTGCACAGCTCATGTTAGAAAGAACTACTACAACCACACTGTCACTCGATGCAGGCTGAGTGATGAGTGGATTGAGCACAGCCCTGCCGAGAAGGACTTGGGGGTATTGGAGGGTGAAAATCAGAACATGAGCCACCGATGTGCACTCACAGCCCAGAAGGCCAACCGTACCCTGGGCTGTATCCCCAGCAGTGTGGGCACAGGGCGAGGGAGGGGATTCTGCCCCTCTTCTCTGCTCTGGTGAGACCCCCCCCCAGGAGTCCTGCGTCCAGCTCTGGAGCCCCCAGCGCATGACAGACCGGGAGCTGTGGGAGCGGGGCCAGAGGAGGCCCCAGCAATGATGCGAGGGCTGGAACCCCTCTGCTGGGAGGAAAGGCTGGGAGAGCTGG
>Ga0181612_177933_pt1 | contig 15060 bp, 13 predicted proteins | sample HoacroProtozoa21_FD_119630 | JGI IMG/M metagenome (GOLD analysis project Ga0181612, IMG submission 119630) | Hoatzin crop microbial communities from Cojedes, Venezuel. Combined Assembly of Gp0051906, Gp0051904, Gp0051908 | reverse complement strand
GGGAAGATTGAAATAAAAATCTCTGTTTGTGTCTATGGCTTTAGATGCCTGGGGCAGGGTATGATTTTTAGGTTTTGGGCTCATCAAGAGCTTACACTTTGCCATGTGATAGGATAGTCTGTGGAAATGCTGTTTCTCCTGGCTGCTGCCTGCCCCCAAGCTGGTGCTGGCGGATACATGGATCACCAGTGTTCGTTGCTTCTACTTATTTGTATTGAAAGGGACCCCCTCGCTGTCCTCAGGCTGAGAGACAAAGCTCTAGCTCATTCTATGGGACCAGCCAGGCTATGGGGTTCTTTGCCTGGGTGTGTAAAACTGAGCTGTATTTTTCACATTTGTCATCATGACTACCAGGGGAATGTCAGGTTTGGACCATCTCATCGCCAAACTGTTGTGCGTACCCCTGGCCTGTGGAAATGCGGTAGCTCCTGCCCCAGCTATCCACAAATTGCCTTCACTTGTGGCTTTGTGCCTGTGCCTGAGTTCAAAAGTGTCCAGAGAATGACAGTTAGGCCAGAATGTGACCAAGGTTGGGAGGTTAGCCTTTGCAGCCCTGTGCTGTGGTGGAGATGAGAGATGCCAGCCCTTTGGAGGTGTCAAATCTGCATGGCCAGGATGAATGAAAAGCACAGAGAAGACCCTGTTCTGGGTCAAGCATCTCTTCCAGAAATGTTGTTAACTTGAATACATCTTAAACTGAAGAGCTGAAGCATTTACTTTGTCCCTTGAAAGTCACTCTAACTGCGTCAATCACCTTGACTAGAAAACCTCGAGGCAAGAGAGACCATATACTTCTTACAGGAATAACTATCGCTGGATAAAGGACACCTTTTTGGTCCTTCCTCAGGTCTGAAGTAGAAGCAGCAGACTTGAAGGTAAATCCGAGGTGCTCAGTATTGAATTAGGTGTGTATCAGTGAGGTCACCTCTGAAAGAAAAGGTATTTGATACCAGTGAAATAGTGGAGGGAAGAGGGAAGCGAAGGGAGTGTCTCTGAAGAGAGAGGGAGTTCAGTGTGTCCTTCTGGTGAAAAGGGCTGTAGTGGCTGCAGCTTTCCCTCCCTGCAAGGGGAAAGCAACTGTAGGCTAGTCCTGCAGGGAAAACATGTTGGCCTGCTCTGCTTTCTCCTCCAGACCTTGCTGTCACAGACCGGTTTTGACAAAACAGCAGCAAGGCATGCTGGAAAACTTCCTCAGAAATAGAAAAGTCAAGAAGTGTTCTACTCAAAAACGGCTTCCCAAGGCTGGTGACGTACTTCAAGATGGTGAATAATCGACCTCAACAGCGGAAGGGAAAATAACAGAAAAACCTATCTGCTCTTCCCTCTGGCAGGCTCCAGTGCCTTGGGAGATGTCTCTGCTGACTCATTCAGAGAGCAGTTTTCAAAACATGACTCCTTCGCTTGGATCCAGACAGCTCCTTTCCCCAGGAATGGCAGCCCACCTGCCTGGGTCCATGAAGGCAGGGTGGGCAACCTGCCCTCGTCCCGCTGCATGACTCTTGCCTGGCCCCCAGCTCCTTAGACTACGTCAAATTCTCAAAAGCCCAATTGCAAAAAAAGCTGGGGTCTGATTTTTGGACATTACTCCAATGTGATGTTCGTCTCCTGTGTTCTGTGGTAGCGAGCCATGTAAAATAGTAAATAAATAGATACAGAAATACCAGAAACATGAAGCAGAAGGGATTGCTGATTCAGCTCTTTCCCATTAAGCGTTTGATCTCCAACATATGAAGCTTGGAGCATGGTGCAATATAAATACAGCTTCCTGCTTTAAACGTACAAATTCCATCCCAGGATGGGCCTAAGGTGCCTGGCAAGACATGCCAGGGGAGGGATGGCTCTGTGCTTGTCCCGTTGCAGCCTTTGTGTGCGCAGATGTGCTCTTGACTGCTATGGGACAATGGCACATTGGATGGCTGTTTTTGTGCAAGTGAATTAGGGGTCGTTCACCCAGTTGCTAGCCAGAGGACATCACTGTGTCCATCTTGTGGGTGCTAAGGAGCTTTTTGCTTGGGCAGAGATCAGGAAAAGCTGCCAGGGTGATCAGGGTAGCAAGAGGGTTGAGGACAGCCTGAATAGGGCCACATTTCCTCCGAGAGCTCTCTTTGTTATCAGATCTCTTTCCACAGGTGACTTTTAGTGCTGGGACCCTTGCAGCCTTCCCCCCAGCTGTGGTCCTGGTGGTGGTAAAACACCTGGGTGGGAAAAAGGAGAATTTTATTCACACAACTCTTGGCAGGTCTCACTCTGCCCTGAAGCAGAGATCTGTGCTGGAGAGAAGACCTAACTCTTCAAGGTTTTCCCTACGAATTACCATCACTTTGGCATGGCAGAAGTCAAGCTAGCATCAGCAGCATCCTTCTCTGAGCAACCTCATGGCAGCAGTGAAACAGAAGACTCAGGAGAGCTCCCTATGGGAGCTGCTGGGTGACAGTTTGGGTGAAAGGGGGGACACGGTGGTTGTTTCTTATCTGATCTGTAGTGGCACAGGCAGACTTTTGGACCTCAGTTCCAAGTGTGAGTGAATGAACAAAGCATCTTATCCCTTGTCTGCTTCCCATGAAGTCAATTGTTCTTCCTCCCTTTGCAGGGGGCAAGTAGGACATGCTATTTCTGCAGATAAACAAGGGGCTGGGGAGAAAAAGGAGCTGGGGCCTGGGCATCTGTTTCGCAGGAGGTTGGATCAGATCTGCAAGGCTGGGGCTGGCTCATCTGCCTTCCTGGCTGATGACAGCTGACAGCTGTGGAAGACAGAGGGAGAGGGGGAGACAGGCTTGATGTGAAAAGAAAGGGAGCTGGGATTGCAAAAACACACTGATGATGGTTTTTCTAGTAGAATTCCAATTCCAAATCTACATGTGATGAATTTAAATCTGAAATGGTGTTTAGCAAACGCTGCTTGCCAGGCCAAATTAGCAGCCTCATTTATTGTTAGTGGAAGCTCTTTAAAACTCTTAAAGAGGGGCTCCTTTTAAAACATGGCATAAATAGGATGTTTTCTCAACAGTAGCATTTCCTCGCTTGAGCGTCGTAGTAATTTTTGTACCCTTTGGTCTCCCACAGCTGGTATACCAAAAGAAAATGACAGCACAAAACCCAGCCAAGCTGCTTGGAAATGAAAATAGACCGGAACCACTGGTGTCCTCTTAACGCAGCATCAATCATTGCTGGGTGCTGGAAGTGGCAGCACGTTCATTACGGTCCAGGCAACCACTGCAGGGAGCAGATGGAGAAGGTTTAAGACCTAGTAGCAGTGTTTTGGAGGTACGCATGATTCTCTGCAGAAAATAGAGCACAGATGGAGTCTGCTTTGACCTGCTCACTCAGTAGCTGCAAAATCCTCGTGTTTTCAGACCACCTCTGCATTTATCTGTGGCATGGTTTGGAAACCCTTCACATACTCCCTGCTCATGCTGCTCTCCATCGGCTGTTAGCTGAACTTCCAGTGAATTTGCAGTAAAGTAGTAGACAGTAAACCAAGGCAGGTCCTTAGCTTCTGGTGGGCTCTTCTCAAGAAAAATTAACCTGTTTACTTTCTCCATACAGACTGTCTTTTCAGAAATAATAGTCTTTGGAGACAGTTGCTACAGGTGAACTGTTGCAGCTGGTGCTCAGAACCACATCCATCGGCCACAAGAATCAGTTCTATCCATACTGGAGGACTCCCATGCCACAGAGACTTTGCCCAGAAGACAGGGGACCTTAGAAAGTATCAGGGGCCATGTGGGGCATTCCATTGGAATGGTGGTGGTGTGAGACCCTTTGACCTGGAGATGAAGTGTAGAGTGGCTTTTAGCCATAGTATGTTCTGACCAATAAATACTGGCTTTACCAACCAAAGAGTAAAATGAAGTCTGGTGCTGATTTCAAGGCAAAGGGAGCATTTGTTTTAATGAGGAAAGTGATAAATAGAAGGAATATAATAAATACTCTGCTGTCCTCTGGTTTGCCTTGCAGGATGGCTGTCATTATCAGATAAGTGCAGATGTGATTTCTTGGGTGTGCCGTCTTTGTGGAAAACAAGCAAGAGTCACATTCTAGTGGCTGGACATACACCTGGCCTGTTTCGGAGGCCTGCCTCTTGAGGAGCTGTATTTTACCACCTCTTCTTCCTCACTGACTGTCAAGGGAGCCTAGGAGAACAAACCAAAGAAGTGTCTGTGTTACAGGTGTCTGGAGTGATGCAAGATAAATCCCACCTGTGGAGTGTTCAAGCCTGGTAATCTTCCTATGTCTTCAGCTATAACTATGTGAGAACAAAGTGAGTTGCTCCTTTCATTTCTCCTTGTGTGCTCAGAGGCTTTAGCGACGTCTCTGATGGATCTGTAGCTGAAAAATGTGTTCAACATAAACTATTAACCCAGTTAACACATTAATTCACACATCAGTAAATTTCAGTTCTTTTCAGCAGCGTATTACCAGCCTACATAGACCTTGGAGCAAAACATCTTTGTTCCTTCTTTTCGTCCTTTGAGTCCTCATTGTGATGTCCATATGGACAGCCCTGGTAAGTATTTCCCAGGAGACACTGAGATCCATAATTTTCGATTTCTCTTTCTCTGACTGCATTGCTCTGCTGGGGGATTAAATGTGATCCTGACGGACACAAGCGACCTGAAGACGACTGTTTTGAAGGTTATGTTGCAGCTGTAGTCATACCAGCAACACTGCTTTCAGAGATTGTTTTATATGAGTAGCTCTAGGGATTAATTTTGGGTTGTGCTCAGAAGGATAACATATTGTTGTATTATGCTGAGCAGCAGAGGTAGGAGCGTGCCAATTCTTGGATGTCCTTGTGGGATGTTTGTTTTTCAGCCAATTTCTGTTTCAAAGCTTGCTTTTTCCAAGAATGCCAGGTGGTTATGCAAGTCCCTGCTTTTCAGGTTACTGTCTCTTTCATGCCATGGAGCAGTGAGGGGTATGTAATGCAGCTGCGCAGAGGAACTGCTGAGGATTTGTAGTCACTGAAGACTGATACATGATAGAAGTGCTTAACAGCTGTGCTGGTGGTAATACAACAGAAGGATCAACCCAGCCTGTGTGGAACCACAGCTCAGAGCAGTGAAAGAGTTCTTGCCGGTGTAGGAGAATATTGACACCACCTCTGTCTTTTAAGATATTTATCATATGTTGACTCCAGGAAGTGTGGTTGGGAGCCAGAGCCCAGCTTGGGAGCTGTTACATATCCTTTTCTCCTCCTGTAACTACAGGTGGAGCTGAGGGGCCACTTCCTGACTTAGGGAATAATTTGACAAGGTTCCATTGGTGAACAAAACAAGTGGAATGGACGGTGAATTGACAAGTGACCATTGTTAAACAAAGCCATGGGTTGGGCCAGGCCTTAAATCCCAAAATGTTGCAAGATGAGACAGGTTGGGATGGATGGAGGGGAAGATGCTGCCTCAACCATTGCCCTGAAAATGAGAAAGGATCATAGTGAAAAAGAGGTGCATACTTGCAGGATCCTCAACCCAGTGCTTAGCCAAGGATAGCAATTGCTCTACAGTAGTGTGTGGCATCACATGCAAAGCTGGCTGTTGTGAACACCGTGAGGTTCTGGCACATCTTATGCAGCTTTACAACCTACCTACCATAAATAACATGAGCACAGTGGGTGAATGCTTCTTCTGCAAGAATGAATAAGCTCCATCTTAACTAAGAAACAAACTCAGTCAAAACTCAGAAGAGATGAAGGCACCCCCCATTCCTTGTTCTGCAAAACGGTCACCAGGGAGGCATGCCTTCAGTGTCCTTCTGATGCCTCCTGTGTGTGGGAAACTGGCCCCGCTGGCAGGCATCCAGCAATACTGGAGAGGCTGTTTGCTTCCATCTGGCCTACTTTTGTGCAAAATCTAGTGACAATTTAGAAAAACAAGGCATGTCCTTTATGATAGATAATTCGATTCCACGAGCAGAGCAGAGCAGGGAAGATACAGTTGTGTTCAGGACTCCATCCCCACCATTCATTTAGCAGAATGGAGGGTGACAACACCAACAACTAGAGAAACAAACATGCTTTTCATCATCTGGACACTCTGGGAGGATTGAATGCACCCTCAGGCCAGGGCACTCTAGCCCAGCAGCTGCAAGAGCCACTGGTTTCCATCAGACCATCTTTTTCCAGGTGTCGCAGCTGGCACTGTCATCAGCTGCATGCTAAGCCAGCTGAATCGGAAGAGGTCCCCCACGGTGTCGAGGTGTTTCACAGCCTGCTGGATGGGGTAGTAGAGAAGTGTCCTGACAAAGAGCTGCTCTCTGAGCAGGTAGACCTGAATAGTGGGGTGCTGCTCTCTAGGTCTTGTATATTAACATCTAGGGATGTGTGCATCATCTTAATTTACAATATTTTCCACGGAGAACTGAGAATGGACTAGGCCTGACTCACCCATCACCAAATGATCTGCTGCTAAAATGAGGTTAGCTGTGTTTTATCTGAGGAAGTAACTCAGATGTTGATCCGTAGATGAGTGAGCAGCATGGTTTTTCACACATGGGGGAAATGGGTATTTGAGGTGGATTTTTAAGACCAAAATTCACTGGCTTTAGGGATAACATCAATGCAATAGGTGGGACAGGCAGGCTCATAGGTTGAGGGTTAGAGAGCATCAGTGCTTCATGTGCTGTGTTGGGAGCTGGTGTTTAGATGTTGAAAGAGCTGAACTGAGGAAACTGAGGGCTCAGCTTGGAAGCTGTGGCCTTCAAAGACCAGCCTAGAACTTCCTGGAGCTACCAGAAGATGTCGTTTCTATTGAAGGTGTGCTGAAGTAAACAAAAAAGCACAATGATTCCCAAGAGAGCACCGATCAGCTCCAAAGAACTGTAAGGAGGTGTTGATACCTGACCTGAGCTGATTCTTGCCCATCTGTGGCATAACAGCACTTTGCTGTGGAGCAAACCCCACTGGTGTTTTCTGATCGTAGAGGAAACCTCAGTCACCGGTGTATCACCGGGAGCTATGTCAGATTTCCCTGTCAGAGGGGCTAATCCATTCTTCTGCATGGTATGCAGAAAGCAGTATTCCTGGGCTACCTGATGTCCTTCAGGGGTTAACAACCCATGGTAGAGCCTGAGCTGGATCTGACACAGATGCACCCTCTGTCCGTCTGCTCCTCAATATTTCTGTGCTAAGCAAGGGTGGCTGGTGCACCTGGGCAGATGCTGACCCACAGGGCAGACGTCCCCGTGTGAGCTCCTCTTTGGAGACCAGCACAGCTCTCCCAGGCACAGGATGGGAGCCAGACAGGAGGCAGAGCTTGGATGTAGATACAATTGGGTGTAAAGGATATAAAACAAATAGCACTGTCTACTTTCTGCCCAGAGTGGACAATATATCCTCTAACCTGCATCTTCCTACGCAGTGCCACAGTCAGGGCTATTGTATTTATTATTATTATTTCCCTCCCAGTTGTCAGAAGACAAAATTTCATTTTTTTATTTTTAATCTGCTAGCTCTGGAGCTTTAGGACGCTGCCTGCTGACCTTCTGTTTCAATTCAAATCATACCTTTTCCCTGGTATCATTCGTATCACAGTGACAAGCCCGCTCCCGAAAACAACAATGGTGCATTATGCAGACTTTGACTTCTCAGCTGATGGGCGATAAAATTATAAAGAGGGGTAGGTGAATCATCTGCTCTAAAGCACTGATGAATACACACGAGGCTTTTAGATCGCAGCTCTGTGTGGTACGATGAGTGAGTGGAGAAAGGGGAACAATAAGAGATTCAGACAAATCCAGGAAAGCAAAATGACCGTACGTGCTGGTAGGAGGGTGTCTTTTTCCACTCTCCTGCTGGACTTTCCTGGCAGAACTGGAGCATTATGCTAGTGCTTTCACCCTCTCTTTTTTCATCCTGTCTTGTGGTGAATTAAGTGAGAAAAGGGGGTTCGTGTGGCATGAAGATGGGGGCCCTTGTCTCTCTGGGTGCTCACTGTCACCCAGGCTGTGCTCATTGCACCACAGAGTGGGCGAATGCATGGAGAGTCGAGGGCGGCTCAAGAGAGGACTTTGAGAAGGAGTTCCTGAGTACATCAAGGCACATACAGCTTGGCAGAGGGAGCAAAATAGCAGAGCTTCATGTTATTAAAAAAAAAAAAAAATTACATTTTCCTTCCTTAATTGTTAAGCAGATAGGGAAGATCCACATTTTTTTCTCTACCAGCTTTTTCCTTTGCTTCTCTCACATGAAAATCAGGGAAATCTGCTTGCTTGGGGATCTTCTTTTTAGTCTGAAAAGCTGAGAGGGTGGAAAGCTCACTTGTTCTTTATTTTGCTTTACTTGGAAGACCTGGAAAAGACAAAAGAATATACTGCTTTGAATGTTTGGTTTTGTTCTGTTACTGTCCTTCAAGATATGTCCTTTGAGCTTGTGAGTAAGCTTTTTGAATTTTTATGGAGGAAACAGAGCATTCAGAAAACAAATTTACACTTTTCTGAGTGCCAGATAATATCTCTGAGGCTAGAATCCTCGATAATATCAGGATCTTCTTTAGCACTAAACCAGTGCCAAATCTGCCCAGTTAAGTGAGAAGTCTAGGAGGTGGCCTGAACATGGTGTCTCTGTGTGTTGTCAGAGATAAGACACCACAAGCCCAAAGGCTCCTTCAGTTGATAGGGCCAAGTCCAATAAAAAATGGTCATTGAAAAATAGCTATGGCAAATAAAGTCTGCATGCTATTTAACAGAATGGGTGGTGAACCACTGGCATGAGAAGTGAGGGAGACATCTATCTGGTCTAAATCAGCTCACATAAGCTTCCCCAAATTTCTATTGCACAGTATGAAGCAGGTCATTTTTAGAGAAGGGACAACTGTTGACTTTGTGCTGACATCAGATTTCCCTGCCTCATGGTTGAAGCATTTGCTGTAGAAGAAAGGTTTGCAAACCAATGTGGAGACAAGCTGCTCGTTCACATGTATATGAATAAAGCATTGTGAAGGAACTGGATGCACCAGAAGTTTTTCTGTCATTTACAGCAATGCAAAGACAATGGACATGAGCAGTCTTTCTCCTGATGTAAAAGAAGCATAAACATTTTCCCCTCTCCATTGAAATCGGCCCCAGGGCAACTGATGTAGTTCCCTTTGGAGCGGTTGTGCTCTGCTCACGCTGTACAGAGAGCGTATTTCTGCTGGGTTACAGAGGATCGCAGTACCCTTCTCTGTGCTGGAGCATACTGGCTCTCCGTAGTAATTCAATAACTCACATTTATTGCAAAACTGTTATTCATATCCCATTACATCTGGGGAGTGGGTGGCCTGTGTGTGCAGCAGTAAGCAATGTACATTGTCATGGTTCACAAAGCTCTTGTGACACTTGACAACCGAGAGGAAATTGCATTTTCCCCTGCCGTAAAGCAGCTACAGAGATGGAAGGTATGAAGTTAGTCAGCCTTAACATGCATTAATCAAGGACAGGAACTTGAAGATGCCCTTGGAGAAAGACAGACTGAGAGGCTGGGCCTAGAGCCCGTTTTTTGCTGGTAGCCCATCCTAGAGAGACAGCTCTTGTGACGGGCAGCAGAGGAGCTGGGTGTGAGCGGTGGGCAAAAGACCATTAAGCAGCCAGCCTGGAGAGACCATGCTATCATGAAAGCAGCTAAGATCAAGAGGCTGATGAGGATTTCAGCATTGGGAGCAGGAGGGAGGGGAAATTTGGAAACAGCAGGTCTAAGGGAGGCTTTCCTAAGCCACCTGGGGTTTCAGAGTCTTCGGGTTATTCCCAGTGGGAGAGGTACCATATGAAGGCTGGAAGGCATACAGCTGGCTCTGCACCTTCTCTGCTCCGGCACTGTTCCTGCAGGTGGGGCAGGGGACCGGTCTGCACGGTGTACGTGTCCCCTGGCAGCGTGGGTCTGCAGGTGCCAGACTGCTGGCAAACCTCCTTTGCACAGGACAACGCTGCACCTCCCTCCCTTGCAAGCACTGTTATGCTTTCTCCTTGGCTAGCTGTGACACCGAGACATGGCGGCATTCTGCATGCATCGCTGGGCTGGAGGAAGAAGAAGCAGGAGAGAAGCTTGTGTCTGCTTCCTCTGGGAAACTGTCTGGAAAATCCCAGGCTGGCCTGAGGTTTAGTGCCTCCGGAGTGCTAGTAAAGGTGTTGGAAGCACAGGAAGATGAGGTGATCACAAGCCAGCATACAAACAGCCATAAGCACTGTCTCCCAGCCAGCAAGCTGCTCTTTCCTGTACCTCTGCCTGCAGAACCATTGAGAGCTAACAAAAAAGCCAGCTTCATCCCTGCAACTTTTTTTATTCAGTGTGTTATTCACGCCCCCACCCTGTCTTATAGTTGTGCTTGTTTTCTCCTGCATTCAAAGGTTGTGTGTTTGAGATCCCTGGGTGGAAGATGATTGCTTCTGGTGCTGAATACAGCCTTCTGGGGCTGATGCAAGACTGATTCCATTCATGAAACTTGAGGTGACTTCTTAGCTCTAGCAGTACAAAATGGGAGTACAGCTCACCTTGCAGATGGTCGACTAAAATATTAAACAGTGATTCACCATTACTCACTGTCTCAACAGCTCATAAATTTAAAATAACTCCCTTTTCTGTCTTTTTTTATTTAAGGAAAAATAAAAGAAGTAAAGCTGTGTTATGCATAACTATACTAAATTGATCCTACAGAGAGGTCTGCTAATAAACTTTTTATTGGCTTCTGCCTCTTTACATTAGTTGAGAACTGAAGCAACAAGAGGGGGAAGAAATCTTGCATTTCTATGTTTATAGAGAAAATAGGAATGGTGACATCTCTGTCAAAACAAGGGAGTAGAAATGTGAATGCTATTGTCCATTACGCTACTTAGGAGGATGAAAATAACAGCTGGACACTGTGGTCACAGGCAACAGAAAAAAAGGTGTTGTTTCTGGGGTCCCTATTAGCTGTCATTAGTCATTGCTCAGGAAACAATCTGTAACCACTGAAATCCTCATTAAAGGACTCTCGTAGATTTCTGCCTGTAAACCAAGCAGGTTCTTCTTTCCAGCGGCAAGCCTCTGTCCCCTAGGCTGGGCAACCACTGCCTCTGTGGGCATTAGGGGACCTCCAGCCCATATACACCAGCCTCTCTTGTTTTCTGCCCCTTTTCTTCCCTTTTGGAGCTCCAGTGCAGTAGTCTGCTTACAAAGCCCTGTTTCCGTAGTGGGGGAAGCTGGGCTGTAAAATGGGAAAGTAGAGGTGACATGGGATACAAAGTCTCTGGGACTGAGAGGACAGTGATAGGCTGGTCCCTTCATTCTTTTATTGATGTAACTAGCTCTGAAGGCTTTTTCTCCTCTGGGAAATGGTGAGTTTAATCCAAAAGCTCTGGAGAGTCAAAGCCGAAGACTGGAGTTTTCGTATTTGTTTTTAGTCCATGGTACGTTCTAGTGGCTCAGTATTCAAAGTGCTAGGGGTTGTAAATACACAGAGTGGTAAGCAGTCCCTGCCCAGAAGCTGTGTGGCCAGAGAAGACTGGGAGAAGAGACCAAGACTACCAAGGTGAGTGGTGAAGCTAGAAATTTGGACTCCTGGTTCCCAAGCCAGGACTCCCTCTGCATAGACAAGGCTGCTTAATTTAACTTCCCTTGAAAAGGGGATAAACCCTCCCTGTCCCCGATTTTAGCTGCTCTGGGATCCAGCGCAGACCATGGGATACCAGAAGCTACTGAGGGCTGTGATAGCTGAATTTGTGCCAGATACAAGCCAACTCCAACCACAGCCATGGCAGATCAGAAAGCATTTCACTTACCAGCGTTTGTGCCTGCTGGGACCCATCCAGTGGTCTCCCACGGCTGGACCACCGCATGCAGCACTTTGTGTGCCTGCTTGAGAAAGAAAAGTTGCCGAGGGACATTTGCAACATCTATGCTGATTCATAGCAAAATTCAGTGATTTTGTTGTCTTGTGTCATCTCTCATCAACCTCCAGTGCCTGTACTACTTGCTTTTTAGCACCAACTAGAATTCCAGTCCCATTTTTAAGGATTATTATGCTGCTGTGAGTGACAGCTTGTGGGCTGCCAGAGATGTTGTTTCCTTTCTCCTTCAGCCAAATAAAATCAGAGGGAGTCAGCCTAAGAAAGCAGCATAGCATGAGCACTTTCAGTGATCAGCAAACACCTTTGAAAGAGAAAGTATGATGGCAGAAAAGCACTGGCACTAGTAGCTTTGAATAGTGGAAGTGAGATGAACAGCCTGAAATTAGAGCTCCTCCCTGCTGTGGTAGAGGAGAGAGACCCCCCAGCCTGCACCCACTCTAGGGGCTTCTTGATGTTGGTTCCATCTCATGTAGGAGGGAAGCCAGAGTGCATCCAGAGAAGATACTCTGGTCCACCAGGCTTCTCATGAGTTATGAAATTATACCACAAGGCAGTTGTCTTCACCATCTTATATCTCTTTTGCTGTCTTTTAATGAGTCTCGCCCATAAATCAAGTCTTATGATAGAGTCCCAATGTTGTCTGTTATCTCGTCATGTCAATAAGCGCTGCGCTCATTCTTCAGCGTGGGGTAGACATGCCTGGTGCCTTTGCAAAGGATGGATGGGACTGGTCCCTGGGCAGCCCTGGGGGGCAGGATTTGACTCACACTGCAGAGTCCTCTTTGTGCTTGCAGTAAGCATGATGTGTGGGCGCCGGAGAGGGAAAGGAAGGAAACCACTGCAGGCCTGAGGCTCAGGGTCTCCAGGGTCTCTTTCTTAGCTTTACAGATGAAGATGGCCTTTAATATCACTGTTGCCTCTGCCCCCAGCTCCTCTTTGTAAGCCATTGCTGTGCTGGCCCTGAGGCTTCTTTGGATGAGGAAGCACAGAGATACGCTCCCAGAGAAGTTGCAATGCTTTTGTGCTCACATCAGCTGCATCTGTCCTGGTGGTGCCTTTCCCTGGTTGAGGTGCTGGTCACTTGCAAGCTGCCCAGGAGCACTGTGATCATGCAGCCAGGGAGTTTAGGTGCTGAACAGCAGGGGTAGAAGAGGGCAGGCAGTGGCAGTGCAAAGTTGTCCACTTCTGCCTTGTACCAAGGTTCATACTACCCATATGATGTCAGGAGTTTGAGAGCCATTGTAGATGTTTCCTGAGGGAAAACTGCCTGAAGAGCGGCTTATTTGCCACTTGGATGCTGAGTATGACAGGAAAAGTGCATGGTCCTTCCTCTCCTTGTGCTCTCACCTCTGCCCTCAGACACTGTGGCAGCCTGGGAACAGCCAGGGTTTATTTTTGTGTCTTAGCCTCTGTTGTCCTGATGAAAGGTGGGTCCTGTTCAACCTTGCTGTCCCTTCAGGGTTCCTGTGAAGATTTCCTGCTTACCCCCATAAATGGGTCCAAAAATGCTTAAGGAAATGGCAGTTTCCCGGGCAACCACACTCAACAATTTCATCAATTAATCAGGAGGAAACTAAGGAAGAGAATGGGAAGCAGATGCTCTGAACAGGACAAGGCTATGAATGATTGATGCCATCTAAGAGACAGGGAGAATTTACGCCAGGAGACACCCCAGCCTGGGGCTGAGGCAACTTCCTATGCAAGGCCCACTATTGCAAAATGATGGCAGGGAGCCAGGAATGGCTTCCTAGGTGAATGTCCGGTCCAGCATTTAGAAAATTATGTGGCACACTGCAAACATATAGTCAGGTTGGCTCAGAAAGGCACATAAAGACTCAAGGAGAGATGGAGCAGGAGTTACATGCTAGTTTACCCTACCACACGTGATGGTTCTCCTGTTAGGTCTAAGAAAAATGGATTTTTGATAGTCCTCAGTCAAAGTTATGGATAGGTGGGATCTCTCAAAGACATTAATTTCCTGCTGCATTTGTGGTCATGATGTGTTAGCTAAACTGTCTTTTTGTTGTAGTCCATGCAGACACATCTAACAACCAGCACTGCCTTAAAGTACCGCCTGTATACGCAAGGCAGCTGGGGAAGAGATTGGACTTCTTCTGGGGCTCCATGGTTGGATTAAAGGCTGTAGAGGTCTTAAAATGTATGAATGCTCCTGTTCCAGCCTTGCTGAGAATGACAATGTCAAGGGGAGGAAATGAGGCAAAGATTCTGCAGGTTTTGGTGTTTTCTTGCAACTCGATCAGAATGAAAATGTCTTGAAGAATGTCCTGCGACAACAAAGTGAAAAACGTCTTGACATGATAGAAGTTTGTTACAGTAACTTTGAATCCATTCTTTTTTCCTCTGCTTTTAAAACATCTTTCTACTTCATTTTTTTCTGCACAGCATTTTTCTTCATAACATTTTATTCCTTCCATTTCTCTCCACATTTAACAATCCAACTTTTGTCTCCGGTGGAAGTAACTAACTTGACTGAATGATGAAGACAGCATTGTGAGTATCCCTTCTTCTATATGCTGCAGAGCTTTTCTCTATATACATGCATACAAGTGTATTCTTCCCTTAACACTTTCATTTAAGTGAGTGCTGGAACAGAGCTTTTGCATAAATGAGCAAGAAAAAAGAAAACATCTCTTGCTGTAACCATTTGTTCCTTTTACCCCAGTAATAAATCCTTCCTGGGAATGTTGAGCTGATGTAATTTATCAACTGATCATTGTAATGCACATTGTGGTACAGTATTTCACATGTCTGGAGTGCATCTTTTGATTACAGCAGACCTCAGCTTTCTGTTTGTAAAAGCGAATGAAAAGATGCTCTCGATGGCAATGTTGAAATGAGTATTAATTGCGTTAAAAAATCAGTAAGTAAAAGAGCACGGTTCAAACAATCAAAGTGTTCATAAGGAGAAAAGTTAATCAGAAATGTTAGAACCAGATTAAATCCATTGTCTTTACTAGCATGGATTCGCTGCCTTTCATGATATCAGCCCTATGGCTTTTCCTTTTCTGATACTTTCAAAAACCATTAAATACACCTTCCAGCTCACATTATGGGTACCTGAGATACACGACATTTCAGCCTTTGATTTCTTTTAGATAATTCATTTTAGGCCGTTCATTGAATAGAATCATAGAATCATTAAGGTTGGAAAAGACCTCTAAGATCATCAAGTCTGACTGTCAACCCAACACTACCATGTCTGCTAAACCATGTCCTGAAGTGCCATATCTACATGTTTTT
>Ga0181612_147877_pt1 | contig 15060 bp, 11 predicted proteins | sample HoacroProtozoa21_FD_119630 | JGI IMG/M metagenome (GOLD analysis project Ga0181612, IMG submission 119630) | Hoatzin crop microbial communities from Cojedes, Venezuel. Combined Assembly of Gp0051906, Gp0051904, Gp0051908 | reverse complement strand
TAGGTGTCACCTGGCTCCGGGGCCAGCTGGAACACTGGCTTCAGCAGCTCATCATACACTGGCTTCCTCCCGCCTCAGTCTCCCAGAGGTCCCGGATCTCTCCTCCAGCAGAGGCAGGCCAAACCTTCCCCAGACAGCCCTTTCTCCCCCCACCCTCGCACCCTCACGTGTACCCCTCCTGCCCCTCTCCTCCACCCTCAGGCTCTCCCCAGATGTGCTCCTCCGTCCAGGGCTGGGCCTGCCTCCAGGGCCCTCACATGGGCGGCCTGCGGGGGCGCCCCGTGTTGCGATTGGCCCACCTCTCCTCGAGGTGCTCCCCAATTGACTGCTGGGAGGGACCCAAGTCTATCCCACCCCCAGCGATTCCAGATTGTTCCAGAAGGTTCTGGATCGCTCCTCCACCCTCAGTCACCTCCCTCTTCCTGCAGAAACTAACCCCTGAGCGTGCCACAGAGATAGTTACCCACATTTCCCTTTATAAACATAAAGTTATTAATTTTCCATCAGTCTGATGGAAAAGAAGTTTAAACTTTGCCTGAAAAAGCTTCGGACCGCAGGTTAATTCGCAACCGCGCCTCTCAACTGCCTTCCCTTCAGCTTTGTGAAGTCTCCCCAGAATGGATTTGCCTGAAAAACTGAGCAGAAAAGCCATCTGCCTTAATGCACAACCTACTAACACGAAACCACAGCGAAGCACACCTCCACCTACGGGAAAGTGAAGAATCTTTAGCACAGACAATCTGCACCACCTCACAGGCACCATGACTAATTGACAAGTGGTAGCGACACCCTGCAATCTTAACTGTCTCATCTGGCAGCAGCTCTCCTTCCTCTGGCTCTGCCCCAGAGCAAAGAAGACTTTGCTATGAGGAAAGTTACGTGCAGAAAGGCAGGGAACGTATATTGTTGGCTTCTGACACCATTTTGTCTTCATACTTCGCTTAAAGTGGTAGCTTGCTGCTGCTGAATAGTCTATCTACAAGCAAAGGTGAATATGAAACATCAAATGCAGAAAAAAAGAACAAAAAGCAGATTTCATAATTGTGTGTGCAAGATCTTATAATTTTGTGTGCACCCTTGTTGTCATAAAGGTCTTCGTATGGTCAGAATAGCAGGACGTTTTTGCTTATTTAACAAGGTGTTCAAAACCGCTACCTTCAAGCTGCCAAATAGATGAACGCAAGGTGTCTTTAAATCAAGGGAACTGTGCTTGAAGGAGGTAAGAACATCCTGAGAAGACTGCTTGTTAGTGCTTGGCTAGTTCTGGTTGGTTCTGGATGAAAAGTAGTGTCCAAAAGTAACCTATCCTTCATTATAATACATTATAATACTGAAAATCACACCCACTTGGGGAAGGACTGCCAGACCCTTCCTCACTGAACATGCCAGTGTGAAAATGCTGCCCAAGTGTTATGTAAATGATATGACCAATTGGCAGAATGGGACTGCCCCAGGGGCTAAAACTTCTCGATAAGAAACTGAATAAAGGAATGCCTGCTTCGCTATGTGCTATGCACATTAGGAGGAAATATCCCCCATGCATCCGTCACTGTAATAAAGGATGTTTGCTTTCTAAAATTCCCAAATGAGTTCTAGAGAGTCAGAAAAGTGCAAATACCCTAGATTACACATGTCTATTTTTAACCCTTACTGCATAACAGAAAAGGAGCTACTATCTTCCAGCCACCTGATGATCTACTGACCTTATTTCTGTGCATAAATAAACCATAACAATTTAATTACAAAAGTAAAGTAACAGTAAACTTAATCTTCAGTATCTGATTTCATGCACTAATAGAGACAACACAACACCATTCCCCCATGTTTCAACTGAATAATTTTTCCTTGATCTCTTTTTTTAAACATCGAGTCAATGACCAAAATGTGTTCATGGCAGTAGGCGAAAAGTTTTGGCCCGCACCAGCTGCTAGTTGTCTTCCAGTGATCAGGGAAAGCCTTGAATTTGTACAACAGAGTGCAGCCTTCCTCTCTAAAGTACAAAAAGTAATGCAGTTTTGGGTTGTCCAGATATCATCATCATTACTAGAGAGTCAGATATAAGTAACAGTTAAATCTCCATGATATCACTCCCTGAAATGCTGCATTCTGTTTATCTGACATGTTATTTTCAATGTACTCTGATTTAAAGTTCTAAAAAAACCAAACTAAAGTGAACCTAAAGCAAATGCTAGCTTTTTTGTGGCAATAGTTATAGGCTTTCTATATAAAATCACAGAATCATAAAATATCCTAGGTTGCAAGGGCCCACGAGCATCATTGAGTTCCCCTCCTGACCCCACACAGGGCAACCTGAAATTTAAACCAGCATCTTGACTTGGCTCCTCTCACTAGGTTTTGCCTATTGTGAGTAAATGCTGATAAGATACAGCTCTTAAGAAAGTGTCATAAATCCAGAAGAACTGACACTCTGACCTTCAACCCTAATTTGTTTGCAACAGACATGGCTGTGTTTTGATAAACTAAAAAAACCACCAAACCTGCACTGCTGTTTTCTAAATCAAATAAAAAGGTAAAAATCATCCATTCTACTGTATATACATAATGAGATTCAACGAAAATAAACTCTATTAAAATAGCTTCTCCTTAAAATGTTTTAAGAAAGGGGTTTCTTCCATGGTGACCAAAAAAAAAAAAAACCCCAAACCAAAAAGAGAGTACTACACTCACAAATTCTGTATTGCTTCTAATCGACTGTAGAATAGATGCTTCCACTTCATTATGGGGTTTGACGAAAAGTGAAAAGGGAAAAACAGTCTCAAAATAAAAGCAGAAGTTTTGTTATTAAACTATGGCAAAAAACATCCAAAGACATTGGGCATAACTTTCATTGTTGTAGTTAATTTTAGCTGCAAAATAAAATTAACTTTTTCTACTAAAACCTTCCAAGAACTTACACTGCAGGTAGTGTGGGGACCTTTCTTTCCTTTAGCTATTGTCATTGTTCACCTATGTAAAGTCACCTGTCAGTGTTTAAAAATAAACTAATCACCAAATTAATTCAAGACCATAAATATTGAAACTTTTTTCCTGACGAGATACAAATACAGTCTATTCTGGGTCAACAATGTTCTGGAGAAAAATATATTTGTTTATAGGTACAAATAAGAACATTAATGCCTTGCAGAAATTAAAATAGTATGGGAATTAAAAACAGCACTCTCCCCAGACAAATGTCATTTTGCAGAGATTAGTACAGAGCTTCTTTTAACTTTTTGGAAGTGTCTACTTAAACTAACTTGACTCTAAAACATTTTACAAATCACTGACAGATGAGTACAGGTAAAACCCAGCAGACTCTTTTTGCCCATTGTTCTTAGGTTTGTGAAGAACGCACCATTCAGAATGGCCTAAGAGAATTGAAATTGTACGAGGGGATAAGGAAGTGCAACATCTCAGGATAAAAAATTTTCCACTGCACATTAGATTAAAAAAAATTAAAAAAAGAAATCTTTCACATGCTTTAAGCACAGTTTATATGGCTTTCTCTTCACCAAGAAAGATCATCTATTGCTTGGATAGAAGAAACAAATCTTGGTAGAGCAAGGGCAGTGACTGAACAGGTCTCTCTCAAAAACTCCACGAATATATCTATCCACACATGAAATAACCACCTCTTGAGGCATTAAATAAAATTCATCCCTTCACTGGGTATGAAATACAGAACACTATGTAGATCAACTCCAGAACAGTAATCACACGATGTTGAAAGCAGGACCTGTCAGCCCTGAGGATGACCCCAGGATGCTGACACTTCCACTTACCACACTGGAAACTAGAGAACTAGCACCTACTTTAAATAAAGATTCTGTGATGCATCTCCATGATGCATGGTGGCTTTATAAATAATTTCCAGTATCCTGAGCCTGAAATAGTTGGGAGAGCAATTTCCAAGAGCATACTGAAATCACCTGAGGAAACTGTTCCAGTACCTGCTTGCCCTGCTCAGGCAAGGATTGATTCTGTTGCTCCCAGCACACCAAAATCATGTGGAAGAGGGATTCCCAAAATGCATTAGGCAGTACAGTATTAGACAAACAAGTACTAGATCTACATTATACACAGCCCACAGTTCTCAAGCTGGCACAATAAATATTGGCAGCTCCCATCACTGTCACTGCAGAGGCTGGTACCTTGGCAAGAACACTTAGCAATGCACTGCTGTGTAGCTAATAAACATATGAGACCGAGTTTCCAAAGAAAGCAGAACAGAGCTGTTTACAACAACTTTATCCCACAGCAAGCAAGATCCGCTTGTGTGAAACGTATGTTTCTTCTGTGATCTTTTCATCACTCTTGCACATCAGTACAGTAGTAACAGATCCAGGATACAGTAAGTGGCCAGGAATTACTTTCTTGCACTCTCTTTCCTAGTATTATCTGTCCATATACTCAAGGGAGCTCATCATCTGGACAAGATTTGGTCACAGAGAATGATACCCACCTGGCAAGCCTGAGAATCACATCAGTATGGGGTGAGCACTGGGGCCCTCCAGTGGATCTCTACCCATAACGTTCTGGGAGACAGACCCATCCCCACCCCAGATGACTAAAATGCTCCTTGAATCTCCACACTTGGCAGAAAAGCAGGTGTGTTGGTGGTGTATTCCAGAAATGGAATATCTCAAAGCTCCTCTATTTTTCATTAACTCCCTTTAAGTACTGGACCCAGCAGCATCTTAAAACTAGTCACTACCATCTTTCTTCTTTGCTCTTCTTAACAGCCTTTACTTAGGTCACTATATTCAGACACAGAACAATCAAAAAGTAAACTATTATATACATAACAGTCACAAAATAGAAGTGCAGCTATCACTCTACTGTATCAAAAAAAAGTGGCACAGATAAAAAATAGGTCTAGCAGCATGTCTGTCTTATCAGACTACCTGTAAAATGCTAAATATAAGTCTGTCATAAGGTTGACTGAAGGTATTTGTAAAACTCACTGTTATACATACTGATCTTAGAAAACATATTGTACTGCAAGCCTATGTATCTAATCAAGCCTTTCCAAAGCAATCTTCTTTCCTTCAGGGCTTTTCATGTTTAGCCCATACAAAGGATATATATTCCTTTAAGTGGCAATGATTTCTGAATGATACATTTTTAACTGATTTATGTTTTAAGCAGTGTATATAAAACTTGACAGGAAGCTCTAAATGATGAATGTTCCTACCTTGCCCTTGCGCTGCTTTAAAAAAAAACCAAAATAAACCAACCCTAAAAAGGGCACTATTTGTTTGAATACTTAAAACAGAGTCTCAATCTTAAGAGACTGCAAGGACTGAAGAATGCCATTGATGTAGTGATAAAGTTTTTTTTTTTAAAGCAAACAAAATTACTGGTAAACGTACACTGAAATAAAAGAAGTTAACAGGTTGCTCTCGACGGCCAACAGTATCTCTGAAATCAGTATGTTCCATTGTTAACAATCAAATAATATGAATAACTACAACAATTACTTTGAGAACAATCGGACAGAAGACAGTTTACACATCACTGCTAAAAGAGGCAATTTTGATGTTCAAAGGTGAATTAAGATACTTACATATTAACATCACAAGGGAAAGAAAAAAACCAAACTTGAAATAAGGGAATAGTTTAGTCTTTTTCTTATTACTTTTTAAGGAAAATAATTCCTCAAAATTTTCCAACAGACATTTTTTCAGCATTAGCGGCACCTGCAGCCAAAGACAAGTAGTAAAAGTACCTTGCAATGACTCAGACACAGCAACTTACCTTCTCCAAGCTAATTAAAGGGTTTTTCCTCTGTGCCTGAAGCTATCTAATCATGCAAGAAGTATTCCCCCATCATTAGAAATGACTCTCTGGAATTAATTTTGCAGCATGATGCAGACTGAATTTAGTACCTGACATTTTAATTATAACAGTTAGATGCAAATCTTCCTAAGTTTTCAACATAAACATTAAAAAAACCCCCAACCACATGATGAAAGGAAGAAGCTAACATGATTATAGAGATGGTCCTAAAATGAAATACTTGGACACAAACAATCAATGATCCCTGAAGGTCCAGATAATGTTTGAGGCATACCTATAAATCATTGAAAATGACAGGTATAATCGTAGATATAAATTTACAGATTTGAACAGCAGTTCTTTTCATTGCCTTACAACAGATCTGTTCCTCCAGCAGAGTAAGTGAATGATGAAATCTAATTATGGCTACAGAAGTGAATGCTTACCCTACTGCTCTCAAGAAACTTAGCTGTTACCCATCATAAAAAGCTCCTGGCTTGTGTGAACACTTGTAGGGTAATTTCTGAATTTTCCAATTGCCACTACCCAAGTTAAAACTAAACTCTCTGCAACAAAGGGGGTCACTCATAGACAGACAAGACAAAAAGAGAGGAAGCTGGGAGGATCATTAGAGAAGCGTATACTAGCAAAAGAACTGAGAAATCCCGTCATGATTTGAACTCCATTTTTCTGTGTACATAGCAACATAAAAGTTAACATATAAAAAAAAGAATAATGGAAGAAATTGCAGAAAAACTGTGGAGACCACAAAGCTGTTTTCAAGGCTACCAGAGACTCAGTTTGATTTTTAGTTATTCCTTTTACCTTCATTGTGCTGAGCTATTGAAATAATATATTTTCTCCCAGTTCCGGCTTCAGGTTTAGACTAGAAAGGTTTTGAAAGCCTATTGTGATTCCCAAGTCAACTCCAAACCAAAGTCGCTTCTGGATGGGATAGGGTTTTCTTTCTGTTTTTAAAATGAGGAGAGCCCCAGAGTGAATGTGGACAGGAGCAGAATCAGTATCCACCACCTGGAGAAATGGCTTCTTTTTGTTTGAATCTGACATAAAGATTACCCTTTTCTAACCTCATAAAGAAGGCAAACGCATACACGAAAAGCTGATGTCATGGAGAAGTTGTGGCACATGCACATTCTGAAGAATGCAGCTTGCTATACTTCTGTGCTAAGCTATTAAAGAATTATGCTTTGTTCTGGAAAACAAAGACCTAAATCACAAAGGAAAAATATTTCCTTTGTGTCGCATGCCATTTGCACTCACTATATTAGACAATAGCCATCAGTCAAACAAGACAACTGATGAAGCTCTTGTAAGTCATCACCCCACATCCTCAGCTGCCAGGACTCCTTCTAAGCTGCTCAATAACAAGTCCTCTGTTTAATATCATTATGCTCTTCTTAAGCTCCACTTTCCTTTGCAAAGTAATCAAACTATTCACATTGCCATACTGTCTCTGAAATAAAGATTTACGAATGCAAGTTGCAGTACACTTCTTCACCGTTTTGTTGTCTGTGTGTTTGTTCTAAAGCTAATAGCAGAATCTTGATTCTAATCAGTGTAGTTTCTTAAAAATGACTGAGATTTCATGCTCTTTTGTTATTTATAACGGGACTTAAACTGAGCAATTTTGTTTTCACAAAAGACAGACATAATCCAAACGATTAAACAGCTAGAAGTCCATACATATCTAACGTTGCTAACAAAACAGACTGTGTAACAGTCATGCCTGAGATAAGATCTGTGTATCATTTCAGCAGTTTTATTATTTTGGGTTTTGGGGGGTTTTTTGTGTTTGTGCTTTTTGGGGATTTTTTTTTGGTTGGTTGGTTGGTTTGTTGTTTTTTTTTTTTTTACTCTTGGCAGAAACAGGAGGGATTGTAAAGAGCCAAAAATCTTTCAAGAGATCTTTTAATTTCCTTTTTATTCTTCATACTAAACATAAAAAATATGATATCTTTTAATTTGCTGTTTTAGATAAAATAGTTTAAAACACAATGTTGACTGGTATCAGTATGGAGATAGCAGCATATCCTTTATCAGTTTCAAAGTTCTTTACATGTTTTTCTGGACAATGATTTCGGGAATTATTGGCTATTCCAGGAGAAAAAAAAGAAACCAGGTTGCAGCCAATACTTAGGTTGCAGAGCACACTGTATTCTAAAGGTTTCTATCTTTGTTATCTTGGAGGAGGTCTAAGAGAGGCTGTTATCTTCTCTATGCCTTTAAGTACAGAAAGGGACAAGGCTGTAGGAGATAAAATAGAAATTTTCTCTGGAGTTCCACAATTCAGCTGTGAAGAAACAACATCTTTTGCTGATGTTTTTTGAGCGGATGAAGTGTTTTTATTGCTGTCATTCTAAATAAATTAAAACAGGATCAGTTTTATCTGATCTTATATTGCTGCTCTCAGCAACACTACAGGATGTGGAATGTGTAGGACCTTCCAGTAAAAACAGGGAAAGCCAGAATTTCCTATTATCCCAATCTGTGTTCTGGTAAATGGCCTCAGAGGGCATTCCCCATAAGAAACACAAAGGTTTTCTCTCCTGATGCTTTTGACAACAAGAGGAAAAAGACCAAGCAAGACTCCAGAGCTAAATTTCTTTCTGATCTCTTATTTTTAGAAATGAGATGGCAACCACCAGGCTGTTCCCAATCATTTTTCTAATTCAGGCATCACAGTTACTCCTGCAGTAGCAACATTTCTGTAGCACCAACTGAAGAACCCTCCCTATGAAACACAAATGCAACATAAAAGGGTTCAAGGCTGAATCTCTGATGATGGTAAACTTCCTTCTGACTTGGCACCACAACTGAACAAATGCAAAATACTTTGCACACAAGATGTATTTTAGTGCAGCTGCATTCTCGCAGCAAACAATAGAGTGCTTCTTGGAGGAGTGCCCTGCATTTTCCATTGCTAAAAATCACTTACTAGGTGAGGTCGGGAGGAGAGGACTTGTCACAAAATGTCTTATCTGTTGTGCGCATCAGCGCACTTGTGGACCTCTGTCAACAGCTGGTGCCAGCAGGGCACCAAAAGTAGAGAATTTATGGAAATAATAGGTTACTAAATGGTAGTAATATAACAACTGAAAGAAAACTGATTTGGGAACTTTGACAGAAATTGTAGAGGTCACAGCAGTCTATGCTTTGTCATCAGCAGCATAAATACATAACAGAGCTTATTCCAGCATATGGAACAGCAACAATAAAAGTAGATGCTCAGAAAAATTGTTGTCACATTCAATTTTGTTTGAATAAACTCTTTATCAGATGGGCAAAAGTGGGTAGGCCAATACAGACTGTAGTACTAAAAAATTCTTGGAATAAATTTAAGCTATTCACATACATGTGACTGGAAACTGACTTTTGAAACTGTGTCCAGAAAGCTTGGAAAATACAGCAGCTATCTTGTTACCTTATGTTTCTATTTATACTCCACTTAAGTTTAGAGCAGCTGTAGGTCTAAAATCCTTCCCAATTTTTCATGAATCTGTTCTCTCAACAGATCATCAGACCACAAAATCTTCCAGGCTGCCCTAAAATGAGAAGTCAAATGGAAAAGTCAAACAAGGAAGACCCAATAAGGGACCAAGTAGCAACGCTCTATTTCAAGATGGAGACAGGCTCATGGTCTCCTTTTACAGCACTAGAAAGATGGAAGACAAAAAGGTACAGTTAGAACAGGAGGGAGGCAGCAGCGGCTTACAGGGACAACAAGGAAACAAGGATGAGACAAGCAGTCTAATGCACTGACAAAACCACAGGGTGCAGAAGTCATCCCGTAACAAACATCAGGGTTTAAACTCTGGAGCATTCCCTACAGGTCACAGCTGAGAAACAGAGACCATGTTAGGGGAAATGTCACCCATGCACGCCGTGGACGATCCTGGTTACACAGCCAAAAGTAGCTTTAGGGATAACCGCAACAGGAAAATCATAAAGCTTTCACACCACCAGTCCTGCCGGCCTCACCTTCCCATACCGCTTGCCCACTCTCATACATTGAGACCTGGATCAGGATTTTCTTTCTACTTCTTCTACCAACAGAATGTCACTTTAGCTGCATTCTACATCAGTAGATTAACCACATAAACATTCTCTTACTCAGAAATCCTTTTTGGTTTGTTTGAAGGCACCTAAATATTCACATCGTTAGCCAAATTTTCTTTCCTCAAGTAGGTTATATTTCTGTCTCTTAGGCTTAACACCTTACTGTATAAAAGTTAGAATAACACATCCTTCCTCAAAGAGGGGTTTGGTACTCCTTTACAAAAGGGGAAGGGTCAGTGTTAAGAATAACAGCACTTATTTAGACCAAGGTAACTCAAGACAAAAAACAGATGTGAACACTTTAAGTTACTAGAGGGAAACACATGCATCTGTTAAAAAATCTTAGCTTGGAACATGAACTAATGAAATATAAAAATTATTTAGTGAAACTGTATTTTAGCCAAAGTCATTCAAATAGTAATTTCAGTGATGATCAGCAATATATGTGAAACATTTCTATATAACATGTTAAAAACAATAATCCATATAAGATATTTGAACTTTTATGACAGATACTGTTGTGGACTATGTTACAGTTTAACCCAGACTAAAATCCAAGAGGTACATTTAAAAATGAATGTATTTAATCGGATTAATCATCTGTACCAGTTTAGGATAAGGACTAATCGAACAAGCAGGAGTTCTGTAAAACAGGATCCTGACTCTATAGAAGACCCATGTGCAGGTAGACAGATTATTTTAGACTGCTTTAAAACTAATCCATCCCAGCCTTGTGACTACACTTTTAGTACCAACTCATTACTCCTAATGCACACATACAAAAAAAAAGCCACCTCTAAAGCCTGGTCAAATAAAAACTGCTTGAGCATCTATGTTCCAGCATTAATTTTCAAGTCAGATATCAAGGATTTGAAATTTCAGCATAAAAATTCTTGAACAAGACGGCCAATTTTTCATTTCATCATTGCAGCCTACTACAGAATTTAAACAAACAAAAAAATCTTATTGGGGATTATTTTCATCATAGGTGTTCAATCTACTATACTTCTATCACATAATTCCAAAATCAATAAGTAAAGGAAAACTGTATTTAAACAATTGAACTGAACTAAAATTACTAATCCAATTATTCTGCACTTTTACTAAGTACAGAAAGACATTGATGAGTTTTCTAAACGCATTTATCAATGAGTATTAAAACAGTGAAGTTGATTCTGAGTTACAACTTATGAAGGCTCCACTCTTCCACCTCAAAAAAATTATTGCAGAATATATTCTGAGCTACAACATGCGTTTTATACCACAGGCACTGGGGAATGGCTAGGTATATGATCCAACCTCTCATTTTCAGAGTCTGCACCAAATGCGTTTAAAAATATTCAGCATAACAGCACTGCACATTTGTAAGATCAACTGTCATACAAGTGATACTTCCTAACTTCTGAGCTGTTAATTTCATGACAATTCACTATATTTCATAAAAATATTTACCCTCATATATACACACACCAATTATACCTAGGGCAATATACACAGAAACAACAGTGCACCAGTTCAAAGCATGTCTGAAGAGAGTCTAGCAGTAAGGTAAATTCCAATCCAGGACATGTACAGGGAGCACTGAGGTTCCTCACAACTTTGCAGCCAGATCTGCGAGCAGCAGTAGCATCTCTTCTGGCAAAAAAAAGAAAAAGCTGCTGTACTGAGCTTGTGAGCAGTTCTCTCTGAACTGCTTGCAGTGACAGGCAAGTCCTCACAGACTGAAGAATATGGTCTACAGAAGCGTCCAAATTCTCGGATGTAAATATTCTTGAAGTATATTTGAATGCTTATTGTGCCAGTGGAAAGCTGAAAACTCTATAACATCAGAAGTTTATGCAGGTGTGTTTAGTCTTGATACACTTCAAACATCTGATTAAAAAAATAGATTATTATAGTGTACCGAAAACCCTAATTTTGGCTGTTATTTCCTGATTCTGAGTTTCACAAACAGATGAGTATCTAGCCTAGAAATGTCCCGTTAGCGCTACAGTGTGCTCTATTCTCAGCTAACAACAGGCAGTATAAAAACCACAGAAATATTATAAGAATGAAAAAAGTTCCCTTTGTGAGTCAAGTCAGCAGAGGCTCATTCTAACATATTTTGCAGTAATCTCAAACATCAAATCAGAAAGTGCCTCTTGTATCACAGACCAAATGCTATCATTCTGGATTCCTTAAATCCATTATTTATCAGAGGTGTGGCAAATGAACAGTCCAGGAGAGAACAGGAAAACACTTCTGAATGACTACATGGGCCTAATGTCCAAGATTAACAGTGACTTTTGGTTAAAAAACAAATAGTTCACAGAAAATTTAGTCTAAATTTACCACTGAATGAAAAACAGTCTACATGACCTAACTGTATGATTGATAAAATAAAAGCTGAGCAGAACAGCTTCAGCTGTTTCTGCATCTTGCACCACAGTTAAGTATCATGCTTTACAGTTTTTTATCATAAAAAACATTAATTCATAACTCAAATACCATAAACTTAGATGTTACTTTATACACATATAGCAAGAATGCCAACTCTGTGATTTTACAATTTGATGTCTCATTTTCAAAAACCACTTACAATGTGAGTCATTTTTAAATGCTTTTTTAATCATAAGCTTTTCTACTTTTTGCAAAGTTGGTTTTGCCTGGGTTCAGGCAGAGATAGAGGACTGCTGAGATCCTGAGAAGTAACACATGAGGTCTTATCTTCAACACGACCTTTTGTCCTGCCTATGCACTTGAAATGAATCTTTTTTGAGTGCACAGGAGGTGAAGAGAAGTATACAGAATCAGGGAGGGAGAAGTACCTAAAGACTGTTTAGCAAAACAAGACAGGATGGGCTTAGCTTCTTAAATCTGGCAAAATGAAGGCCAAGAGAATATACTGTTACTCTCTACATACACCAATTGTGTGAAGGGCAAACTAACTAAGCTAAGCAATATGAAACCTGTTGGCAGAAGTATAAATGTGTCTAAAGGAGCCATAGATAGTTTGAAGCAGTATGTTCAGAACAGCCTCCCTGTAGGAAACACAGCAACAAAATGACCTACTCTATTTAAGACCATCTTGACTAATGCACAGAAGGATCATTTGGCACAGCTAGCTGGAAGGGGAGCTACCTGATAGCCTCTCCAGTCCAAGGGCCTTATGTTGGAACAGAATCTATAGGCAACACTGTGAAAAACCATTAAACCTTTGACACAGCACATCTGGGCAATGTGCAGCAGTACAAACACACACAAAATGCAATATGGAAAATGGTCTCCGTCGGGGCTGGCAGCACTAGCATGGCCCTCCTGCCTGAAGGACGTGCACAATTGCTTCCACAAGGACCACTGCTCTTCTGTGCAATGCAATACATCCACACCAGCTTTTTAGAAGCTGTGTCACCCAGTCACATCACCACCCATCACACTTGCCTCATGCATATATGTAGAAACAGACACAAGCAAGCACCACCACGAGGGTGCAGAACCACTGCAGTGAAGCATAATCCTGAAGAAACATAAAAGTTCCACCTCTTTGTACACACTAATGCAACCCATATATAAATCATATTGAGACTGATGGCGGGAAAAGGGCTGAAACTTTAGTCTGTTTTTATTTTGTAGCTGTTATGCTACTGGTTTTCTATCACTTAAATATAGACTGCATTTTTTTTAACATCAAAATCCAGATATATTAAAAATGACGAAATCCACCTACATATCAGACTTCTAATCAGTCATAAGAGAAGCACCAGCTGCCAGTGACTAGCAAATGAACAGCTTGAGTTCTCTACTTATTATTTAAAAGAAAAAAAAAATTGGATTCACACTCAATCCTTCTATTTGACAATGACCTGCACTCTTAGAGAAGCGATCTATGTGTATTTTCATTTTTTTTGGAATAATTCTTTGTTATTCCTAGTATTTAAGTTACAGATTCATGGTCAAACAACCAAACTTTGATATTCTTAGAACAGAGTTACCAAATGTCACAGGAAAAAGGATGCATCCCTCTCTGTTCCCCACAGAACACCTCCACTCGAGGATAAACCTGAAGACTTTTCTGAACTGTACTTACACAGGCTAGTAAATGCAAAGCATTTCATTATACAGAAAACACAGGGTGTTTGCCTCCAGAGCTTTCTGTACTACACAGCACAGTTCAGATAACAAGATACAAACACAGAGAAGGGTTATTGCTGTAAATCCAAAGCACTCACACTGGAACTGTAACAGCCTCACCAAACTGCATTTGGCTTCTCAGCCATGTGGTTTGCTTCCTGATGGCAGTGTGCTCAAGGAAGAATTCAGAAAGAAAAAAGAGCATATTTCCTAGGTGGAATATGCAGATATTTATTGGCTCCAAACAAAACATAAAAGTATGTCAAAAGGAAGAAATCACAAAGAGCTAGAGGCTCACTTTGTACAAAGTGTAAAATCACTTCAGTGATAAAATCACTTGACAAGTATCAGTGCAATGGTATTAATTTGCATGATGACCATGAAGTGATTCCAAAGTCACACCTCATTGTTATCCAGTCAAATACACCTAATGCAGAATCTGGCCCCTTTAACTTAGAATTGTAAAAACTGAATAGGGATGAATCTTAGAGGCACTAATTAGGATCAAAGAGTAAAGCAGAAAAACAAACCAAACCCTGCAGTACCAACATAAGGATGGAAGTTGAAACAGTCTAATCTATTAATATCAAAAAAAAAAAAAAAAGGAACAAGACCTTTTTAAAAGGATTTGTCCAGGTATCACTTCAATTTCAGGACTTTCCTTTTGCAGCATCTCTGTTCTCAGTGTCAGGGAAGATTATGGACTGATTCATCCTGAGTGTGGTCACTGGGCATGCGAAGGACAACCAGGGGATCACGCCCAGCCAGAATGGGTTCATGAAAGGCAGGTTGGCTTGACCAACCTGATCTCCTTCTATGACCAGGTAGCTTGAAAGGTGGATGAGGGAAAGGCTGTGGATGTTCTCTACCTGGACTTTAGTAAGGCCTTTGACACTATTCCCCACAACATCCTCCTGGAGAAACTAGCTGCCCATGGTCTGGATGGGTGTACTCTTCGCTGGATAAAGAACTGGCTGAATGGCTGAGTGCAGAGAGTGGTGGTGAATGGAGTTAAATCCAGCTGGCGGCCGGTCACGAGTGGTGTCCCCCAGGGCTCAGTTTTGGGTCCAGTATTGTTTAACATCTTTATCAGTG
>Ga0181612_144953_pt1 | contig 15060 bp, 6 predicted proteins | sample HoacroProtozoa21_FD_119630 | JGI IMG/M metagenome (GOLD analysis project Ga0181612, IMG submission 119630) | Hoatzin crop microbial communities from Cojedes, Venezuel. Combined Assembly of Gp0051906, Gp0051904, Gp0051908 | reverse complement strand
CCCAAATCCTTTATGGAAACCCTGCAGGGTGTGAAGTTTGAAAGTTTGTTTTTTTTTTTTTTTTTTTTTAATATAGTTGTGTTTTTGGGAGCTATATCTGGCCTTTATTCAGGATGCAAATTAGGGTGGTGAACTATCACAGTGAAAACTGTTAATTAGAAACTTTTGTCTTATTGCCTATAACCAGGATTTATTGTCAGTGGTAGATCTGAGTATAAAACCTGTGCCTGGATAGGTCTTGAACTTCCAAAAGTGTGGATGGTCAGCAGCAGGTTTTACAGTTCAGATGCCAAAAGTATCGAGTGATTGTGGGAGATCTGTAGTGGCTTAAAAAGTAATTCCTTGCTTAAGAGTAGACTATAAAATCATTAACATCCCTATAGTAAGGGCCTCTCAAGCTATTAGAAGTTTTCAGCCTTAGCATTCTGGATTTTAGAATATGTTTAGCAGAAAATTTATCTGTATAATTCTTGGGGAAAGCATCTTAAGGTCTTCTGAGTCCAGGGACCTTTGTCTACAGCTAGATGTGTCTGCATGTGAGATGGTTCTACCATGGCTTTTGCTGTTGTCTGACTGGAGTGAACAAAGCCTGCAGAAAGTAATCTGAAGTGAGCAACAAGTGTTCAATCCCTCTACCACTTCCATAAGGGTTATGAAGAAGAGAAGTTGCCACGGAAAGTGAAATAATATATTTCAAAAATGCTACAGTACATTCTGTATACTCTAAAATTGTTCTAATTTCTCTAAGTGGATGATTTTCAAGAGAAAACTGACTTACAAAGGAAGAGGAATGTTTTTAAGAAGTAATATAGTCCACCTAAAAACTTGTGTGATCTTTTCTTAAAATGTTTGTACTAAACCACAGTGGGAGTGAGACCGTTTACAGCCAAACTTTCTTTTTCTGTATTTTTTCCCAAATAAAAAAGAAAAAACGGGCAAATATCATTACTCAAGACAGTCTCAACAGGTCTGCAGATACTGTTTATTCCATGTGCATGCCGATATCATTTTTCCTGGTCTTTGACACTACTGTTATCTTGTTGTATAACTCCTTGAATGTCACTTCCAAGGGTACTCTGATTCTTAAATGAGTGAGCTCTCAGATTTGTAAGCTCCTTAATAGGCACTCACACTGTTTTAGCTAGAGACTGAATATGCTGTTCAGTCAAAGAGGGTTTTTTTTTTCTCTTTTCCTTAAAAATAACGTGGTTTGTGACAAGAGGATCAGAGAAAACAGAGGATCGATATACCTGGGTAAGAAAAGGAAAGAAAATCATGCCTTGTCTTGGCTGATAGATTTGTCTCAAAGTTCAAAGAAAATTTTTAAGGTCTGAAGAAATACGTTTTCTCTCTTCATAGTTTTTTTCCCCCTAGCATCTACATCTTTTCCCTCATTTTCATTGCAATCCTTCCTCATCTAGCTATGAGGTTTATTCAGCATTTGTGGAAGCAATAGCAACCAGAAATAAAGACCACAGTAGAATCAATTTACGTTTTTGTTTCTCCTGTTGATGATCTAGAGGGTTAACTCCACTACTTGAGGTTTCTGATGCAAAATCTGTTCGTTTACCCTCTATAGAAGTCATCACTATCCTATTGGTCAGGATTTGATACATTTTATTTCCCTCTAATATGAAGGAAAAAAATCAACTCTTGGGAGAAAACCCCACACATCTTCAGTGAATGGTTGGCTATGAGTTTTGGAAATTAGCTATATTGTATGTATCTCCACTAGACAAGGCCTTGAGCAATCTAATCTGACTTTGAGGTTAACTGTGCTTTGAACAGCCCAGGATCCCAAATACCTCCTTTCCACCTGAATTACTCAATGACTTTATATATGCAGAATGTATATATATGTAGTCAGTGTAAATGCACGCATCACATAGATACATTTATACACACCTGAATTGTTTGCTTTGTTCTTCGATATCCAGAAAATTTGGTCAAATTACGCCTTTGATATTAACACAGGTACACACAGATCTGTGCCTGTACTTTCTGTCGCTTAGCCTATAAACCCATGCTATATAACTTGCTCTTTGCTTACTACATTGTTACTGTTTTTGTTGGACTACTTGTTAGCTTGCTTTTGGGGCTTTTGTGTGACATATATAAGCCTTATTCACTTGTGTCTATAGTCAGAAATTATGTATGAAACTGTGATCTATTTCAGGCTCTTTGTTGCTGCAAAAAACTAAGCTCTTCCTGGAATCTCTCTTTATTTACAGGGGAACAAGTTGTCCATATTCAGTGAACATCAAAGCAGAATTAACTGCTGGATCCGGGAGTTGTCCTCTTTCTGGAGCCACAACACGGCAGCTCCCGAAGGTACAGCTGCCCAGCAGAATGAAGTGGTCAGTAAGTCAGAGGACGGTGGAGAGCTCTGCTTCCTAAAGGCAGGAATTTCCTACAGGTCATGTTTCTCGTGTGAGAGAGAGGAGCAACACAGTACTTACAGAATGTGTACAAATGAAGTGATTATGCTGACTAGACTGGAAAGTATTTGGAATTAACAGTCATTCCTAAATGACCATCCACCATGAAGGGAACGTCAGTGTATGATGAGGCAGACTGCATCAGTGTCCCATCTACAGGGAACCCATCGGGAACACAAGATGTTGAAAGTGTGGTTGTAGCTGTATTTTCCCTTCTTCATGGATCTTCTGCTTTAGAAACATGAGGAGAACACAACAGGCATTTGGTAAGTATAAAAAAAAAATGTGCAACGTAACCTGTAAGAGGAAAGAGTTGATATGAAACTGCTAAAAGTGTTTTGCCTCCTATTGAAACAAGTGCTAGCACTTCCAATTTTGTTAAATTCTCCTTTGGGTACTTTCTTGCACATCCATTTCCTCTTAGTGTGGAGTTTAGGGAAATATTAATACTTTCTCCTTCTAAAATGATTCTGAATTGCAGCCTGTGCTGAAAGTGTCAAGAGTCTGCCTGGGATGCTTCCTGCCTCTCTGAAGTGCATTTACACTTCTTATACATATGTTCAGTTTTTCTGGCTTTGTAAGTTCAACTAATGCACCGAATCCCTCATGTTGAGCATACTCCAACAGATTCTGTGCAGAAATGTTTGTTCTATTTACTAAACACAACAAAGAATGATCAAAGATACTCTCAGGCCGATGCCGCCATACAGGCTTAGATAGATCCTGTAGACCCCAGTGTGAATGAGGAAGAATAAGCGGCACCTTGCCAGGCAGCGGGATCAGTCAGGAAAGAGCAATAGATGAAGAGTTCAAATACAGCAATTTGAATACAATAACCAGAATGCTTAGCAGGATGGACTGGCCAAGCCCAGCTGGGTGTGAGAGTGCAGCTGGGCTGGAGGAGACCTGGTTTGGGCTGCCCAAAGCCTCCAGCAAAGGCTTAGCCTGGTGGTGCAGGAGCTGTAAAAGGGCAGGGGACAGGGGCAGTCATGAGCATTTGCCTTGAAGCATGTACCGAGTCGAAACTGTGATGCTGCCTGCCTCGAGACTGCCACTCCACAAGGACACTTTGGCGTGATCAGGAAAGTGCTCTGGACTGGCGTAAGCAGGAGTAGATGTATGTCTCTCAGTGAGTGTTTTCCCCTGAATCCTGCACATTTCTCCTGATACTGCTGGTCATGCTAAATTGCACATAGTTTATATCTGACTGCTACTTTGGACAACACAGTGTTTTAAGTGGTAGCTTTTGTTTGGTATTGCAGAAGCAGCATGGGAATACTGATGTTTAAGGTATCTTTTGTCTTACTCACAGATATCCAAAGATAATAGATAAATACAGGAGTTAAATACAGAGTTTCAGTTGGTCTTTTTAAACCTAAATTGTGCCACCTACAAAAAATGAACTGAGGTTTTAACAAGCAGTTTTCATATAGCATCTTCCATTTTCAGAGTTTTCAAGTGATGCATCCTGGAATCCAGTTATGGCTTATTTATTGAATGAACTTGGTGAAAGTTTTAATTGAGCCAAACACATAGCAGTTCAAGAGTGATGAAATTTCATCCTGTTTTTGGTTGGTGCCATATTAATACACCTCTGGTGTCCTCAGAAGACACTTTTTTTCTTATTCTGGTATTTGACAATGAGCTAACATTCAAAATGCAAACAGAGAGACTTTACACATTACCTGCAGTCAAAAACCATTTTCTTGCTGTTTACAATATATGCAGTAATGGGGAAAAAGTGATCCCGGCACCATACTAAAATGAATTTAAGCAATTTCATATAGCAGGAAAACTGGCAATTTAAAAGAAAAATCTATGGCAAACACAGGAGAACTGAAATAGCCTAAGCTATTCAATAAATAAAAAAATCACAAAATAGAAATACATAAAATTCTAATAAATTGACCAAATGGAGAAGGGCAAATTGAAAAAGAATGATTCCATTTTGCATAGGCAAAGTTCTGAAGCAGTGCTTGGGAAGTTTCAGGTGGCATTTCAAATGAAAGCCATGGTTACCTAGTCCCTTTTTTGTCTAATCTGACATGCAGGGGAACAGGGCTTTTAAAAGTTCTATTACTATGTCAGCTCTTCAGCACAAGTTGAGAAACTGAATCCAACTGATATTGGTTATTTTCAATGTCAAAATAGCAAACACTGAAGTAGGGACATAAGTTGAGAGCTGAAGCAGCTTTCAGCAAAACCGGATCAGGCTGGGGTTGGTTCTTCTGAGGAGAAAATGTCAGAGTTGTCATAAAGATGTCTGAGAAACGAGATTTCAGGTTCTGAGCCAGATGCAATGGACAGCAGTGTCTTGAACAACAACCATCGTGGTGTCCTTTCTCATAGTCATCTGGGCTCTTAAATGAATTACAGTTTTTTTCTGCGTTGCTCTCCCGAAGCACATTGGTGGTGTATAGTTAGGAATTATGGTGAATATTGGGAATCCCACCATCCTTTTGTGATCAGTTTTAGTTTTAGTGTGTGTGTATGTCTCTTTGTCAATAATATGGGGAAAATTGCCTAGGTTTTAAAGGAATTTCAGAAGAAGAATTTTGTTGTGTTTCACCATGTGTGTGTTTCAGTAAAATTAGACTATTTTAGCAGAGATTATGTGTCTGCAGATTCAGGGGAGAATGAAGTGTGAAATAATTTGCTTCACTTTCCTTGAGCTGGTTTCTTGTTTTCTCTGTTACAGTATATTTTGTCTTCAGAAACAACCCTTCTGATTAGTCACAAAGTGAAGTCCTTTTCAGTTTGAACACAGGATTACCCAGCCCTCTATAACTGATTTTATTGAGACTAATGGCACAAGATGCTGAAAAAGGTTCAGACCTTGCTGAAGGTTAGGCTTATTCTATCTCTGCGATGTAAAATGCATTAGTAGTCTTTTCAATTTTGTATTGAATTTTGTGCGGCTAAGTCACATGGCACGCTTTGAACTTAGAAGAGACTCTTGGGAAAATTAAAAAATAAAGCAAATGAAAAATGCAGATATTTTACCAAAGTGTGTGAAAAGTATGTAAGCCAAGGAAGGGCAGTCTGGAATATTCTTTGAAATGAAGCAGCAGTGGGAAATTCTACACTCCAGGCTTGAAGTGTTGGAAGCATGTAAAGGAATAATACATCTAGCCAATAAAAATGTACTGTAGGGAGGAAGGGTAACGGAAATTTGCAAGAGCAGAGAAACAGAAAAACTTTAAAATAGAGCAGAAGATAGGAATTACTGAAGGAATTTGAAGAAGGGAAGATATTGATGGAAAATGTGTCAATTGTCATGGACATAAATAAAAAAAAATTGTAGTATTTTTGTTAAAAGTTGATAGATGTGACCTTATACCTGTGTCACTAAATTTCTCAGAGACAGGGAGTCAAAGAAAGTGCTAAAAACAGTAGTGTTTTGTCAAAGAAATCTAAGTTTTAACACTGGAATAAATCACGGTGATAGTTTAAACGCCAGACTGTTAAATAAGCTCTGGGAAGATAAGGCAGAGTGTTAGCATACATAGTCCCAAAGTCTGGAAGTAGCCTTTGTGCAGTAACCTGGATACCATACCGCAGTGCTTTTCGACATCTATTACAGTCTTCATCATTTAGTAACAGTGTCTAATGCTGAAAGGTGAATTACTAGGTTGCTGAAATGAAAGGCTCTGAACTCCAAAAAGGTTTAGATTTCACACGTTTGATAGAACGCTGGTATTGCATAATGATTTTTCTCAGCTCACACTAGTTTCTTGGTGATAATTCAATTACAGCGTTTTATAGACATTGCTAGTCCTCCTCTGGCGTCAGTTAGGTTTTCGTTATAATTATTTTTTTAAATATATAATAAAACATGGAACACAATTTGGAATCCCAGTCAACCTTTAAATCATTGTGCTGTGCTCTTTAACTGCTAATCTACTGCTTTCAACGCATGGCTTCAAAAAAGTGTAGATTCCTTTTTATCCTTGTCGAGGAGAAATTACCTTTAAACCTGAGATGGAAAATATTGGCCCTATTGTTTACTCTGTGAAGTGGGTCCAAAACAATGAAAAAAGTGTTTATCTTCCAAAATCTTTTTTGCATATGTCTAATCATTGCCACCTGTTACAGAACTGTAAAAATCAGTTGTGAGTCAGCCCTGGTAAAAAGCAGTGGCATGGAGTGGAAGAAGGTTAATCCAGTCCTTTGGTCTGTTAGATCTCTGCCATTGCTACGAAGGCTCAGTATAACTCAGAACGGACCTTTGTTAAATTCGTGGCCAATTTATGTTAGCCCAGCCTTTTTCACTTGTACCAAACTTGAATTTGCACTAGGTGAGAGTTTTTTGCCATAACTTCGTACTGCGCTTGTTCCGCCTTCTGTGATTGCAGAGTCTGGCATCAGAGGTACCAGTCTCTACTTTTGCATTTTGAAATACCTGTGCCATCAGATGAGCCTCTGAGGCTTCTCCACTTCTCAGCTCCCCAAAAGGATGCTACCTCCTCATGAGTACGTGAAGCAGTCAGTGACAGGATTTTGTGACTGACGTTGAACTCCGCGGTATGTTGAAGTCTATGCACAACATCACAGCTAAGGCTGCACAGCAACACGTGAGGCGATCTGTCAGTGGTGCTTTAGCCCCACGTGATGGCAACGCTTGACAGTCAGAGCAGAAAAGAACCCCAACATAGCACTCTTCTGATAAAAATACTTCAAGCTAAGATAAATGGCAGAAGCAGCTTCAATTAGGAGTCATTATGTTGTTGAAATATTTTCAGCACTACATGATGCAATTAAACCTTGATCGCCAATGGTACCCAGCCTCCTTTAAAGAAGGAGTAAGTATTTATTATGGAAAGAGAAAATTATATGTAATGTACAGAGACAAAATATAAAACAATCAAAATCTGAAACAAAACCAAATGCATTACAGAATGGCTGACTACCATTCAGAATGGTCTAATCTTGAATGTATCTGTACAAGGATTGATCTGTGTAAGACAGGGCTTCTCTTATGTCTCTTAATACGTCCAGTAGAAGTTATTCTTTCGGATCATGAAAATATGTGGGGGTAAACACCTTTCAAACTATTAAAACGTACCTTAGATTTTTGCAAAAGACTTACAGCACCTTTGCAATTACTTGCAATAATGTGTAATGGAGATATGTACAGTAGCTCAGAAAGGGCAGAGATTTCTCTTTGGGCTAAAACTCTGGTTCCTGCTATCATCACAGCGCTACCTGCAACAGTGTGAAACCCAGCTTAGGACATGATGTTCGATACTCAGTAACACTGATAAGTGTCCTAGACTCCTTGCTGTGACAGACAGAATAATTCACGCTGGAAATTCTATAGAATTTCCTACAGACCAGATGCACTTAATCATAATATAAAAATTATTAACTTAGTCAAGTAATTACCCAATTTCATGACCCTTTCTCCATCTTCATTTTATTGATAACGCTTATTATTCTTCTCTGGCACATCCAGTTAGTCTTCTATTTTTAATTCAGTACATGATTTTTAATTTTTTATGATTCTGTACCATCTAAAATTACATTTTTTGTAGAACAGCTGTTAATGACCATCAGCCACAGAAGTAGAGAAGCTAGAAATTACGGAATCTTTTGAGTTGAGAATTTTAACACTGTTTTCCTGTGGCATGAGTATTTTCAACACTTTATTTTGTAGTGGTTTGATCTCACTGACTTGACATACATATGATGCCAGTAATATTTTAGCTGGCTTGTTTTCTAGAATTTTTTGTTTTGACTTGCTTTTAATTCTGTGAATTATAAATCACTAATGAGGCACATCTCCCTACTTCCAAAAGTAGGTAATCACTCAATTGACTGTACAGAGGCGCGTGCTGAAACAGAAAGATACTGTGCAACTTCCTTGAAATTATGCACCAAGCTAAAATAATAGAGGGGAGAAAAGAGGAAAGCTATTCGGTCTTTAGTAAGAAAAACTTTAGGAAGGAAACAAAACTCATGAGGAAGACTTTTCAGTCTTGGAAGAATGCGTGGATTAGTACATTTTACAAGTCAGACATCGTCCTAATAGGAGCTAATACAATCTGAGACTCCATTAGAGTTACGAACACGAACAAATTTGTCTCAAGAAACATTTTGCATAAAAGTTCTAAATGAAATTTCTACCATGATTTCAGTTAGTTAAGCAGTGTTTTATCAACAAAGACCTTTAGAAGTAAAATCCATAATCTTTAAAGCTATCAAAGATGTTGGTTTAGAGATTTTATGATAAAATAATGTGAAGTGTAACATTAATAACAGGTGTTCAGTATGGCAGTCCTGTTTAATTCAAGTCAATATTGCACAAGCACTCGTCTTCTCAAATGCTTTTAACTAAGCCTTACATAAAACAGAATCCCAATATAGATGCGGTCATTTCTTACATAATACTCATTTAAATTTTCCTTGGTTAATCAGACTGAAAATAGTGCAAGCCTTGCAACATTTTGATCAGCAGCCCATAGTAAGGCTCTGCATATGTCTTCAGCTGAATTCAGAATTCTCTTATCTGGAACCCTGCTTGGTGCCAAGAGAACATGTCCCGGCCAGAAATGCTGATCGCATACTTTCTGGTGTTTGCAGGACTGGCAGTTCAGCAAATGTATCGTTTTCTTGGGGCCGCGACTTTGCATTTACTTATCTTATGACTTCTGAGGCAGAAGCTCTAAACATTACTATTTAAAATAACAATGTTCTGTAGTTGTAAGGGTATAAGATATACCAGCTTAATTTTTGTTCATGTAAGGGTTTGAGTTTTGACATTAGCCTCAGGTTCTATCAGAATAGAGCCAGAATGACGAACATGATCCCATGGTGTAGAATGTACTCATCATTCTTCTCATTTTCAGGATACTAATGTGCTATTAGGAAATGATAGCTGGAAGGAATGGGAGACAAACACCTTTTATTTTGTGCTGTGTAATTTAAAATATTGGGAAAAGTGCTTTACACAACATGTTGAGATAAAATTTTTCTTGGACAATAATTTTCCATAGGAATTCTGTCAATGGGAGTATGGATAGGCTCCTAAGAATCCGAAGAAAACCAGTTCTGGTTTGGCTTTGTCTTTGTTTTAGACTTTGCTCCTTTCAGCACAGCTGAGAGGCAGACGTCGTGGGTCAGTAGAAGAAAGAATAGGTCTGTGGCCTGTGAAGTTTTGGGCTGTTCCTTCTGCTTTTTCAGCTTAAGTAATTATTAACAGTGAGTGGTGAAGCTGCCTCAATGGTAGCACATAAGGCTGGTTCAGGAGAGCTTCCAGCTGTCTTTTCTCCAGAATCTGGAGGAAGAAGGTAATTTCTGAACCCAGTACTTCAAACAAACCTGGCTGCCCTTTCCTGATATGAGAAGAAACCTGAAAAGAGCCCATTTGTGCTGTTAAATGTCATTTTGTCAAACTTCAGGCAAATAGCCCACTTTCTTTTGTTATAATTTGGAATGCCTTTGAAGCAGAAACCTCCAAGGAGGGTCTGAAACAATTTCCAAGAAAAAGACTGTAATTACTTTGTGCTGCTTTGTTCAGTGAACTGAAACAAAGCCCGAGGCAAGGGAGAAGATCGTATTTGTTTGCCTATGATCTCCATGTGTGTGGTGCTACTACCCCGATACACTACTGCACGATGTGTGGAACATGGTCCATATCTCAACCCTGATTGTTGCTGCACATTTTGGTAATGCTGTGTCATTTAGCAAGGGGAGCTGCTTGATGGCTGTTTTTGTCAAACTGCCTTTCTTCAGTAGGTTGCAAAAGCAATAGCAAATCACCGTGTAAGCATATTTCTTGGAAATAAATAATAATAATAATTCAAAGTTGAATTATCCTACATACAGTGCTCCAGGCTGAGTGTTGCCTGACATCTCCTAGAATGATTAGAATTCTTAGCTCTGCTGAGAGTAAACACAAGATGCATTTTCCAGGACATGAAACTGTGAAAGAATAATTCATTCAGAATGCCTTAGAAATTAACTGCTTTTAACTGTCAGCATAGTCCCATATAAAGAGAGAGCACTCTTATTCTCCTCCTTTTCAGCTGGTTAAAGGTACTCCGGAAAAGAGCTTGTCCCCTCCGCCATTTTTGAAATGCAAAGCTCTTCTAGAGCAGGAGTAAAACCCATGTTAAGGGAGTTGGGTTTTAGCCCACAGGATTAATATTTAGCTAAACATAAATAAAGTTTCAAGGGAAGGATCTATGTGAAAGAAATTGGTTCTTTTCCATAGGTTTAGTAGCTATCCATTAAAAAAAACCCAAAGCAAACAAAAAAAATCCTTCCTGCACAAAAGCAGAACACCTAACAGATTCATCATGGAGTTTGTACAGCAGCTTACTGTCATCTCCAGCCCCACCTCGAGCAGATGTGCTGTAATTCCAGAGGAGACGTGGTGGCTCTTCAGCAAGCTCCATGGCTGCCTTCCCCTTGCAGAACTGTCTGCTCTGGTTGAAAGGGAAGAGGCTAGCCGGAACGAAAAGAGAAGTTTTAGATGAGAATTTATGCAGAAAAAATAGTTTAAGCAGCTGGTTCTAAGCCTGAGATTACATTAGAAGCATGACTAATATTAATTTGGATCTGTGCTACAGCATTACGATAATGAAGTCTGTGGCCTTATCAAAAGATTGTAAACTTGACTTTTAAACTCCCTTTGATATTCTTATTACAACTGCCCTTAAATTCATTATGAGTTTCTAGAAGGTCATCTTGTTACTAAACATGCACAGTTGGCACAAATCAATATGTTCTTGAAGAACCATCAGAGTCAAAAAAAATATTAGAAATAAATATACTGGATATCAGATCTTAGCGTTCATTGTACTAAGTGGGTGAGCTCAGTCTTGATCCCGAAAACTCATCAACACCACCATAAATTTTGTTTGTAAACTGTATCGTTCCTTCTATTACAGGAATGGTTGTTGTTTTCCACAGGACTTGGATCTTTTGCCCATAAATGTAGCTCATCTGTTAAATTTGCTCTGTAAGCAATCACTTCACATTTAAAAACTTTGGGGACATTTTTCTTTTTTGGTGGACCATTTTAGTAAAAGAATGCTTGGACATAGCAGAAATGTTAACCAAGACTTGTGTTTGAGTTTTTGATTGTTGTTGAAGTCTGAGGGAATGTGGAAAGTCTCAAAGAAGGCATACATTTTAATCAAAGTATTTAACGTTGTATTTCTGAAGTGCTAAACTAATTCAGCACAGTAAAAACATGAGTTACTGGTCTGTGAAAAATAAGATTATTTAATCTCTACTTAATAGCACCTTACTTATTCTTCTCCTGTTTTATTATTCTGGCTCTTTGTTAGGCCATTGGAAACAATGCACTTTTTTCAGTATTATGATCTTTTTCTTAAAGCAGGAGAGTATTCTGAGCTAACTTTGTTAACTAAAAAAATTAGGTAAGAAAGTTGCGATGGATTTTATTTGGAATATGCATAAACGTAGAAACTTTTATTGTGTCTCCTAGTACTTGCAGAATGTCAGTAGGCTAAAACGTGTGTAAAGTACACAAATGTTAGGAAAATCTGATATATATTTAATACGGAAAAAGTGTACACATGTTGAGAAAATCAGGTAAATATACGGTATGGCATATGTCAGAGTTGAATAGAGTCTTTGACTCCTCGGGAGTTTTCTCTGTATCCCTTGCAGACTGCTGAAGCATGTTCCTGCGAGCAAGTCTGCCTTGATAGCTGTCAGAAGTGCCGTAGCTCCTAGCAGTGTCAGCTAGGCCTGCTAAGCATCACTGCTTTGCAGAAATTTCCGCAGGTTAAGAGAAACCGAAAGCCTTCAATAGCCAACTCACTAGTGCTAGCTTCATCCTTCCTCGCTTCCCCTTTTCAACTGCCAAGCAGCCTAAAGACGGGTGACAACTTTTTGGCAATATTCAAATGTAAACATCTGACTCGAGGTGCCAGAAAGACATCTTTAGACATGTATAGAGGAAGATGGCCTAATTCAGAAAATCCTGAGAAAATAACAGCTTCAACTGATTTCCAAACATTAATCAATGTATTGCGTATACAAGTATTTTCTTAGGAAAACTATCATCGTCTATTTTTGAAAGTATTTCCCAGATAAATTCTTTGGAGGATACTGTCCTATATTAAAGTTCAGTTTTCTCAAAAAAGGAGAAAGTCATTGAGATTGTGATATTTTATATCTGTGTATTTATGTATTTATTTTCAAGAGATTAGTGACTCGATGAGGTAGACCCTCCTGGAAGGAGGTGGCAGGTTGCTGCTGTGGAGGACCAAATGAGCCTTCCCTTGCAGGAGTGGAGACTGGATGGGCTGCAGCACAGGGCAGGCAGATACAGAGACAAAGCCGTGCATTGGCAGCCTGCAGCTATGAAGACGCTAATGAAAGGAGAAGGGAGCGTCCGTGCAGGCTAGAGGTGACAGAGGTAGATAGTCAATGTAAAGCTTGCAGCATCTCAGAAACCTTCTGCAGTGCTACAAGCAAAACTGGAAGCAAGGAAACTGTGAGAAGGAAAAGATTTTTGTATCTTTTCTCTCTTAAATAACTGTCTTGATTTAAGAAGTATTCCAGGTTTTAGTCAAATAAAACCAGATTAATCTAAAAGGAATCTTGTATTTCAGGATGCTCATTATAAAGAAAAATTTTAGATAAACTTCTTCAAAGTTCTGGCTAACTCTAGGTCTTGCCACAAAGATCTGCAAGTGAAAAAACACTTTGCATATGATCAAGGAAAGAAAGAATAACATTATAAAATAAGTACGGTTCATTATTATGTTGATGAGATTTTTATGGTTACGAAATACATGTGTAATATATGTATAGGTGGCAAAGACCATCCACCTCTTTATCGTCTCATCTTGTGTTAGTACAGCACCAAATGCAATTTGGACTACAGCGAAAGTAGCTTTGGGACATCAGTGCTTGAAGTGTGAGGTTTAGAAAAAATGTGGGTAGTTGTATGACAGATCCTCTGGTCTTCAAAACTATGGTGTCACCTTTTGGTCACTGGTGAATTGTCATTCAAAATCTGTTGAAATCAGTAAGAATAACTCAGTGAATTTCAGATGGGATTAATATTAAGTGATTATTTCTATTACATTATCCAGATGTAGAAAATCATTACAGTCTGAAGGAAGCACTCAGGGGAACTAAACTGTCTGTACCACAGATATCAGGAAAATAACAGAAATTCTGGGGGGTGCTAAAAATTAGAAAAGTGGTAGTCCCTAAAACTGTGTTTTATAATGCGAATATTGTCCTCTATTAGCAATATAGTGAGAATGTTCTACTCTGCAAAGAACAGTCATAGTCCATCATGTTAGGTGGTGCCTACACAGGCAGTGTGGATTGTTCTTTGTTCCATTTCCAGACCCTTGCACACTTTGCATACATGCTAATTTGTTTCTGAACTCTCTTCTGAAGCAACTCAATTACTTCCCTCAAAGAGAATACCTGATCACAGATGATGGGGTAGTCTGCTTCAAGGCCTCTTCCAAATAGGTTCATCAGGGATATGGATTATGCCAGGCTCCCCTGACTATGATGAACACTGTATCTGGAGACCTTTCCCTTCGAACGCCTTCTGCCTTGCTCCAGAAGATGTCACACACCGCTGTGGCGTCATGCTGTACCGACACCATACTGGTGGGCTGCAAGAATATTTATGTTGGTACTGTGAAATGAGAGACCACAAACACAGACTTGTGTCTCATGACTACAAGGAGTAAAGTGTGGTTTGGAGAAGATACAGGCCAAGCGCTATGGAAAGGGAAGAAATTCAGTTTGTTCTAGAGCGTGCCAGCCTGAGAAGATTGGACATGAGCCTGTCCCCAGCAATTCACTAGGGGCTTGGATTCCTCTGCTGAATGCCATTCACAACACAGTATACACAAATCTTCAGTAATGTTTTAAAGAGGTGTTTTTTTTGAAATTCGTTATAAAACTCAGAACTTCTTGCAGAGTCAAGTGGTCACGTGAATTCCTAATGAACCAAAACTTTCAAAAGAATACATCTCGTATTTGTAGAAATTCATTTAATACGACAGTGCTGTAACAGTTAAGACATGGAAACACCTTGCTGAGCCCCTTGTAAAATTTCTAAAACATTGTGTAGAGCAAAATGCACTACAGGTGCAAAAGCTTACACATATGCCTTCATTTAGAAACACCCTGAAACAGTAATCACCCTAATTTAGTAGCTTCACCTTTACTACCTAGATGTTAATAGCACCTGGCCTTGTTTAGTCGCTGCTCTTATTTAATAGCTGCACCTTTAGCATGGACCTTTTTCATGCAAGCTGTAGGGGAAAGTAATTAAATTTAGTGAAAATTCTGCTTTCCAAACAAGGATATATGGTTAGTCATATGAAACAGTCAGTAGGCTAAATTATTTGTGGAGAAATTACCCACAGTCCAAAAGGTTAAAGTACTATAGCTCAAAATATAAATTAGGACTGTTGCTGAAGGTCTGACTTGCTTAATCAAAGTGGGAGCAGAGGCTGACCAGAATTACCAGAACTACACCGTGAGAGGTAAAGGAAATGCATCCAAAAGTTGTTTTTATTTTTCTGAAGCTCTCATAGGTCTACTGCAACTTGCCACGCGAAGTGTCTTGGAACATGTTTCTCAGTTTGGTCCCAATTCTGGCATG
>Ga0181612_157277_pt1 | contig 15061 bp, 15 predicted proteins | sample HoacroProtozoa21_FD_119630 | JGI IMG/M metagenome (GOLD analysis project Ga0181612, IMG submission 119630) | Hoatzin crop microbial communities from Cojedes, Venezuel. Combined Assembly of Gp0051906, Gp0051904, Gp0051908 | reverse complement strand
GGGCAGAATCCCCTCTCTCGCCCTGCTGGCCACGCTTCTCTTGATGCAGCCCAGGACACGGTTGGCCCTCTGGGCTGCCAGCGCACGTTGCCGGCTCATGTCCAGCCTTTCATCTATAAACTTCTCTAGACCTTGCGATGTCTTCTGTATTTCTGCTGCAAATCCCCTTTTGTCTTCTGATCTGTCAGGAAAAGACTATCGTGCGAGGCTGTTGTGCTCTAGTAACAAGTGAGTATGTTTGATGTGAGTTATTTTTGGTTCATCTGTTTAAATATTTTGCAGGATTGTCCCACAAGGTAACTGGGGTTTTGCCCCTCCGGAAATAACATTGGTTTGCAATAGTTTCTGATATTGGTGTAGATTAAATGTGTTTTCCCATAAGTGGAAAAGCTCAGTGCATGTGTATATTGCTTTTCAAGGCTCGTGTCTTTTACTGTTGGCTCCTCTGGAGACAAGAGGAGCTTATTTTGTCCAGCTGAGTGCCGTAACTGTGTCTCATTGGTCTAGTTGTACTGCGAATCCAAGTGGGTTTCCTCTGATCCTGCCAAACAAGGTGCAAAGTGAGAGGGGCTCGGACACCTGCGGGCACCGTTCTGCCAAGGCAGTGAAACCGCGAGGGGCTGACAAAGTATTTGCTGTTAGCTCATGCCAGAGCTTGTCCTGGGATGAGATATGGCATGCTGCTGGGCTTTGGATGATGCTGAAAGGATGGTGCTTTTTATTCTCTTTCCTCCTTTGTGTTTTCAAAGACCACTAGTGAAATCAAGACATCAGAAATGGAGGGAAAGCAATTTGTGCCGGGGCAAGCCAGAAAGCCCGGGCGAGATGCCAGAGGTGCTCTTAGGGCTGGTGAGTGTTTCGAGGCGCAAGAAGACAAAGCAGAATAGATGCTTTAATGCTCTTAGCCGAGACATTGGGGCCGTTCAGGTGCTGTGTTGCTTTTGGGCTGAAATGCCAACTCTCTTTTCATCTTCTGGCTTGTTTACACTTCGAAAACAATTATCACTGTGGTTGATAATCCCAGATTTCATTTCACTGTCGTCAGGGTTTTCTCCCTCCCTTCCCGTGCTCTTGGCTGTAGCATTTCCAGCTCTGGGAAGTGTGCTTATTTTTAAAGTTTCTGCACATTTTCTAGAACGCCTCTGAGGCCATAAGATTGAATCAATATCTTTTTTGCTTTAGTGAAAGGTGTACAAACAAAAATAGGGTTCTGATATATGTAGGTTGTATTTTTTGGTGTATGAGGATGGAGCGGTTTACGGCTCCTCTTTTGCAGGTGGATCTGCTGTTAAGGTGCCAGACGGCCTCTGTCTGCTATTGCAGGAGGATAGCTACGCCGCCAGTACAGCGGGCTTGGTGGTAACTGCAATATTTGCAGATTTCCTCAGCTCCTGGGTGCAAATGTCCCGTGGGAGCCTCAGCTCTGAATCTGTGTCCGAGTCCCAGCTAGACCCAATCTTGTCTCAGCGTGGCTGTGTTTGCTGTTCCAGTTTGACAGAGGCTTTTGTGCAAATGTAAACAGAGCCGTGGCAAGGTATAGAGCACACAGGAATGCTTATTTATGTGTTTACAGGGGAAGCAATAAGGTCCCAATATCCTCAAAACAGAAGCATCTTAATAGTTCCGCTGAGCCCAGTGAGGCTTCTCAGGAGTGTGGCGTTGAACCCGTGATGTTCTGCAAGATCTGTGCTTAGTCCAGAGAGTCGGGAAGGAACCAGGCAGAGCTCATGCTTATGGAGCTTTTCTTAACTTTCAAAAAGCATTTTTTTTTATTAATTAGGGTTTTTTACTAACAGGAATTTCTCTGTTAAGATGCACCCCAGATACCCGCTCCCGTGTATTTTTCCCTACCTCGGTAGGCTGCTGAAAGAAACCAGTTTACAGTTCTGGCTGCCTGCGTTCCTCCCCCTGCCAAATCTGATTTCACCTCTTTTGCTGTAGAGACTTTCAGGGAGTGCAAAGAGTCGATGTTTTACACCACCTGCATATACCATGGTGTGAGATGATGGAAAATAAAACATCCTGAGCCAGCATTAGCGTTCTTTATTGAAGATGTCTGTAGGCTTCCCTAGTCTCCTAATAATTCTCCATTTAGTTGCCGGTTTTCTCGTCGTTCCTTCTGCTCTTGTTTTTTTAAAGGGATCCTCTTTAGCAAAATGGTGCACTTGAGACACATGGATTAAATCACAGAAATAGGCTCTTCCAGAAGAGCAATGTTGCCTAGAAAATGTCTACGACTGTTAAAGATTATGCCTCTGGATGGGTTTGCAATTAATGGTACGGTTTTTGTGCCAGAGTCCAAGCAACGCAGTCAGTCTCATCAAAACCCAAACGTGAGATTTGGCTCCAGTTGGCAAAGCCTCGCACGCAGCATCATCTTACACAGGTGTTCAGGGACGTCATCTGGTTTATCAGCGTGTCTGTACCAAGGGAGGGTCAGGACCAGATCCGGAATAAGAATTGCAAAACAGCTTGTAAAAGTTAGTGCTTTGGGTGGCTTCGTTTGACCCCTAAGGTGATGCCATTTCATCTGACCTCTATCTGTCAGGTGCCAACAAGGGAAGGGAGGATTTGGGTGGAAACATCAGATAAATAGTTTGCATACACTTTGCTCAAACTCTTGTTTTCATTTAGATTTGCTGGGTAATTGGCAGTTTTGCCATCTGGACTGCAGTCAAGCTTTGTGACTGGGTCAGGGTTGCCTGTAATGATGTAGCCTTACTAGTCATGATTATAAAACACATACTTAATGCTTCTAATTTTTGAGGTTTTTTTTTTTTTGGTCAGTGGTGAGTTCTATTTCATAAACTGTAGAAGAAACTGTGCATGAGCATGTGCAGATTATGACTGCAGTTTGTTAGTACCAAGCGCCTGCAGGCCTCTGACAGCGTACGGTGCATGGGGAGACGTGCTGGATTGTTCAAACAGAGCATGAAAGTGCTTTTATTGATGTTTAACAGTTATGTGCTGCATCATTTACCTTCTAATATGGCCAAGTTAAGCATCAATCTAGGAAGCTGCATGATCTTATTGCTGCTTGCAGTTTGCCCAGAGCCAAGCCCCAGTCGTACCAGGGGACCCGCATGGGTTTCCTCTGCGGATGGGTGCTGGCGAGCGTTGCCTTCAAGGCAGTGGATGGCTCTTACTGGGTGGGAGCTGCTACTAACTTCCAGCAATATGTTGTGTCAAACGGGGTGCTGACTGCTGGGAGTCTGGGTTTCTGTTTGACACCTCCATTCATAATGTGAATAATCGTCCTCTGGATCTTTGCGCTCAGTAAGACATGGCACGTGCTGTGATTTAAAAATAAGGTGAAGTGATGGCCATTAGGCCATACTGACCTTATAGCGATAAGGGGAGGCCGTGGTTATTCAGAGCACTTTATATTCTCCAACAGTGGAGATAACAGGAGGTCTTTAGGAGGAGATGGGGAGAAAGCAGAACCCCACGAAGTGGGATAAGCCAGGAACAGTGGTGTGCTTGGCTGCCTGTCCTGGCCTCGGCGCTTGTGTGTGCTGTTAGTCTAGAAAGGGGATTTAGAACTTTTGGTGTTGTCCTGAGTAAGGGCTTTTTAATCTGTGCAATCCCATTTCTGCAATACCTGTGGGCAAGTGTGCAGCTTCGCCTGTTGTTTAATATAGAATACCCTTAGGAACAGGCTGAATATCTCGAGCGCTGGCAGTGCCAGACAGCACCGAGGGACGTGGTGGGCAGCTGCAGCTGGCAGGGAGCCCCTCTCACTGGCCATGAGCCTGAGCGCAGCCACGGGAAGGTGTTGTCTGTAAATGGGAAAAGGCACCCAACCCCAAGCAATTGCTGGTTTGAGGCATCCCTCCTCGCGATTTGGTTTGCAAAGCATGATGAGTGCTGGGGATATGGGGCACTTGGCCCTCATTAAAATCCAGGATTAATGCTTTCTGTGAATGGCTGGTGAAGGACACAGGACCTCACCCCAGTCTGAGGAACCACTGTCTTCCCTGCTTGCTCCTGGACAGTGGTCGCAATAGCAGTGATGTGCCGTGACTCCAGGGCCGCTGAAGTGGGAAAGGAACAAGTTTTTTTTATTATATGGTACAAACATGCATTTTTTGGAGCCTGGTGGCTGCCTTACTAGGGACTCCAGCAAGCTAGTCATTGGTTTGCATGAGCTTTTCCCATTTTGGTGGGCATGGGCAAGGATGCTGAGTGGGAAGGCGGAGAACTGTCAGGAGGAGGGATGCAAAGTGATACGACACAGGGCTCTCCATTGCTGCTGTGACATGGAGAGGACAGGCAGGCTATTGCCCATCTTTCTCTGGGCTGGGGTACCTCTCACAGAGTGGGATAACCAGTTGAAACTGCTAACAAGAAAAACTGAGTGGTCTCTGGAGGGCAAAGCTCATCTTTCGGAACAATTTCCACCCACCACAGGGACTGTGGGGTTTGGGGAGCAGAGTTGTCTGGTTGTTCCTGACATTTGCCTGGCAGCGTTTTGTATTTAAATGCTGGCAGGCAGCAACCCAGGCAGGCTCGTTATACATGATGGATGCTCTTAGGTGTAGTGTCATTACTCTTTCAGCTGATGGCTTCGTTTGTAGGTTGCTTCCCCCACTTGGATAGCGGGAGGGAGGAGGAGGGGGCTTGGTTTCTTCCATGGAAACTCTGAGGTGCAGAAGGCTGATCGCTGAGCCCAGACAGGGTGATGTAATGCTGGAAACCTGCTCCTCTCCGGTGACTTCAAGCCAAGATTTACAGTGGCGTTGTGGACATGGATGTCTTCTGGGAGCAGGCGGCAGGACAGGGCTGCAGGAGCAGAAAAGGTACCAGAAAGGGACCCAGAGGGTATTAGACACTGAAGAGCAGAGCAAATGGACGTGTTTGGGAAAGATGATTTTCTTCAGCTTGAGCATGGGGGAAAAGCCAAACACTCATGCTACTGGGGAGAAGTTTCCAGCTGAACTTTATTGGCAACATCACTATGCAATATGGAAAAGTGATTATTGAGAGCAGAGCACGATAGCGTGCCACCAGCCCAAACCAGTGCATGTTTCCCCTTGCCTGCTAATCTGGGAACCTCATTCTGTGCGGGAGGTGACACACCAATTCGTCTTACTTGTATAAAAATGAATTTCTGGAGCAGAAGCCTGTGGGCAGTAAAACATCCTCTTTCTTCTACGTACGAAAATCTTGACTGATTTGCATTGTTGAAGCACAGACTGGCCGGAGCCAAACTCGTGGGAGAGCTGCTGTGTTGAGGAAGAGGATGGTGAGCACTGATCTCTTCAACAAGCTGCTCGGGCAGGGAGGTGGGCTTGTGCCCTCATTAACCTGACAGTGCTCAAGCTGATGTTTCTTTGAAATTTAGGTCTTTATTGCTATTGGCCTACCTCTGCAGGGCACTGCTTGAGGTCTGTTGTTTCTCTAAGCAAGGATGGAGTAAACCCAGCATAGAAAAGACCATCCTAACTAGAAGCCTCTTGGTTGACTTTGTCTTCAACCTATTCCCTTGTCGTTTACGTACGAACAAATGAAATACATGTTCCTTACACCTGGTGAGGTATTTTTATTTTTTTTTTTTTTGAGGCAGTTTGGGCTGCTTGCCAAAGCCCAAAGGAAAATCCTAGCCCTCTCCAGACATTCCCAGTGTGCAGGTGTACTACTTACTTTGACAGAGCCGAGCGGGATCGAATGTATATGTTCACAATAAATACATCACCCTGGGGACGGGAGCTGGAAGAGGGTATTCCTAATGAGTTGTGCAGAATATTGGATGGGATTTGTGTATTTGTGTGTATGTGTGGTTTCTATTCCCTCCAAGAACACGGAAAAAAGTCTCTAACCGTGGGCTCATTGTTCTCCACACGTAGCCACATACTGGCTGTGGTTCAGGAGGTCAAGTCTGCTTGAACAAACAGTGCTTTGGCCACTGAAGCGAAATGTGTGGGGAGATGAGGGAATTTGTGGTGAATATTACTTTTGTGCACTGTGCTCTGCTCTGGAATGTCTGCAAACATAGCAAGGTTTTCCTGAGGCTTTGATGCCTTGCATAAACAAATTTATCTGCAAATCATGTTTATGGTCTTCCAGCTTGCTGCTCAGAATGCCGAAATCTGAGCTGTGATGCTCAGCTACTGCTGGCCACGCCAGTCACGCTGCATCCGTTCCTCTTCCTGAATGGGTTTTGTTCAGATAACCACATTTCTGGGCTGAACTTCACATCTGCTCCTCGAGCCGTAGGGTGTACAAACCCAGCTCCCTTTCGTGGGATGAACAGCTTGGGTGGTGCCCAATGAGCTTTGTCATGGGAGCTGTGCAGGGTTCTGTGTTTAAACAAGACTTTTGGAACGCTGAATTTGAGATGGGAAATGCTGCACGGAGGTTCTCCTGCAGGAATAAAAACTGCAAATCATCTTTCGTGGACAATTAGCAGTGTTGAAATATAATTGCAGAAAAACTTGGGAGCATGGAGGCGAGAGGTGTGTGAACATTGATGAAGGACAGTCCAGTTTCCTGGAGAAAGGTGTATGGATGAGAGGTGTTATCCCCATGGGTGCACACGAGCTCAGCTCTCCATTTTCAGCTCTTTCTGGAGCAGCACTGGCCAAATTTGCAGCAATGATGGGAAATAGCAACAGGAACCTGCACCAAAACTTTCTTCTCGGGTGGTCCCAGCAGATGTGTCCTGCTCAGTGCTCCATGGTTTGGTGATTGTCACTGGCCAAATGCAGGAAAATTCTTTCCCAACCAAACTTTGGTGTTAAGTTAAATTCTGAGCATGTCAGCAGATATCCCCATGGCTAAGCATGTAATCCTGCTTATATCCTGAGATAAGTTTGGCAGCCAGGTTTCCCCCCCCCCCCATTCCCTTTAATCCATAAAACCTGGATTCTGTATTTACCTCCTGGGGCAGAAAACATTCCAAGTCCTGATTAAAAGTCTCTGTGTATACAAACCCCTTGATCCTGAGCCACCTCGGTGTGGAGGGCTGAGGATAAAACCTCAGGGTGGTTCTTGGGGTTGTGGCACTCAGGGGATGCAAAGTCCATCTGTGGGGCTGAGAAAATGGGAGCTCAGCTTCCAGATTAATTCAGCTGTGAGGAAAAAAAATTATGGGGTAAAAGCAAGGAGTGTACAGCTTTTGGGTACCTTGGTACTCGAAAGATCTCCAGGTGCTGTGGGATGGGAGTGGGAAGCCCTGATACACTGCTAGAAGCAAAAAGCCACTCTTAGGCGATGGAAGTGAGCCCAGACCAGGGGAGGCTGCGGCTTTCTGAAGTGAGCCGTGGGCTTTGGAGCTGTTTGAGGGCTCACCCAGGGTTTTGTGCTGGAGTATGGGAAGTGTTTAGGGAGCGAGGAGGGGAGAAGATGGGAAATCCACGGAGCAGCAGTGTGGGGCTGTCCCTGGTTGCTCTTCCTGCCCTTGTAGCAGTGGTGTGAATTGTCAGATGGAGCTGCGAAATGCCGTCTGCTGTGTTTGACCATCACGGATGGTTATGGCTGGATGTTTGATGGAGAGCTGGGGGGTGGATTTCTTCCCTGCTGCCTCTTGCTTTTCTGTACCAAGACTATCTGCTCCTCAAGACTCTCTCCAGACTGTTCACCACCTTTCCTAGACTCTCTTTTTCCCTTTGCCTCCCCCACCTCCATCGTAGCTGGGGTGGGAAAGAAGCCCAAGTCTTTCTGGATCATTGGGACCAACACCTCCCAGGCAGACACCGCGACCCTGTTTACACAGGGCTGAGTAAAAACTGAGCAACTGCCTCCACTTTGGCTCAGCACAGCCCCAACAGTGAGTTTTCAAATGTGTAACTTAAGCCAAGAGCTTCACTTCACTACATATTTTCCACGGTGAGAGAGTCCCCCTTACAATACGCCGGCGTATCCAGCTTCACGTGGGCGGTGCAGCCAGCAGAAGCTGATCTCGTTCCTAATTTTCCGTAGATGAAAGGGAAATAAATCAATGTGAAACCGGAGCCAGGAAACGGCATCGTTTGGCGCAGAGGGGGAAGACACAAAAGAGCAATGCCGCGATGTGCTGTGCTGCAGCTTGTAATGAGGGAGAATCTGTTTTTAAACTATCCCTTATGGTTCACACATATGTCATTGAAGAATAACTTCTATAGGAAAAAGCCAGACCTTTAGCTCGGTTATTAGTGGGTTATTTGATTTGGATGGTGAGAGGGAACTTGGAACGGTGCGATCAGCCCTTGGTAGGGCGGTGACATCAGGAGATGGAGTTGGAAGGGGGAAATGCAGCACTAAATGACATGGTAAAGAAAATAGGGAAATGGAGTACGTGGTCAGGTCTACCCGACCGCAAGAAGAAATGTGAAGGCTGGGCAGCCTTTTGGCAGCCTTGCGGGCTCTAATTTGGGTTTACGTGGAGTTTTGAGAGACTGCATGCTCCCCTCCAGGCTGCAGCTCCTCTCTGAGGGAAAAGTTGCAATTTCTTCATTTCATACGAGCAACGTAGCCTGGCTACCAGGGCACTGCCCAGAGCTGGCCTCAGACTGTGGCTGGGGACACGTAGGTTGGGCCCTGCTGCAGTGGGGATGGCCTTTGGGTGGTGACAGCTAGGACCTGGAGAATGGTGGCACTGGTGAGGGAGAGCAGGGCTGCCCTGGGCTTACGTGGTGCTGAAAGAGCAGTGGAGGACAAGGGGAAGTGGGGACTTGGGTTTCTTCCAGGGGTTCCTAATGAAGGCGATGAGGAAAATGGGGAAAATAACTTTTTTTTGAGCCTGTTCTGTGGAGCGCAGGCTATTGAGTGTGTGCTTCAGAAAGGCAGCGTTATTTGGAATACACCGGATGCAAAATGAGGGTGTTCTTTCAAAATTGCTTATTGTTCCATCTTCTCCTCTCTCCCTCTCAGCTTTATTAACTGCTGGTTAAAGGGCTGGCAGATCATGATAGACAGCGACATCCCTTCATTTTGTCCTATTCATTTCTCGGAGGCCTAAGCTGGGCTTTCACGGGGGTTTTTTGTGTTGGTTTGGTTTTTTGTTGGTTTTTAATTTCCATACTGGACAAGGGAAGGTCAGGCTGCCACTGTCCTCCCTTGATGTAAATGCCTCCCACAACGCCCAGGCTATCCGTTCACATCGCTTTCCAGTTGACCTGAATGTGAGTTTCGTGGGATGCTGCTCATGGGGCTGTTGTCTGGGTCTGGGCGATGCCAACCTGCGCTGGCCCCCTCACCCTGGCCTCGAGGCATGGCCGGAGCAGTTAGCACCCTGATGAAGGGTGCCGGACCGGCAGGCAGGGTGCGCATGCAGAGGAGGGGAAAACTTTTTTTTTCTTTTTTTTTTTCTCTGCAACTGCTGGTTTGAAGCCAAACTTTGCATGGTTCTAGTCCCTTCCAGGTTTGTCCCAGCAGCTGGCATCGCTGATCGGCAGGGTCTGAGCCCCGCTGTCACGCTGGGCGCTTGCTATGGCTGTTGGGGAGAGCAGCACCTTGTCACACAGCCCTGTTAGTTTGTCCTTGCATGAAAAATTTCTTTCCTTGACTGTCAAGCGGAGGCTACAGTTGCAAAAAGCCTATTGCCAGGGGCCTCCTGAGTTGCCCTGCTTAAGCATATCCATGGAAGCAAACTGCTTGGACGAGTATTAAGAGATTTTTTTTTTGAATAGTCTAATTTGCTGCTTGCAAGGGTTCAGAAGCGTAATCTGACTTGATGCTTCAATTAGGGAACAAAACCTTCACCGTGTGAATAGACCTGAGCCAGACCAGCTCCTATTGGAAAACAAGCGGAAGGAACTGCTTGAAAAACTTCTGCTGTGGAGTTATTCACACTTGTTATTTTGCAGATGCTTTGGAATAGTCAATAACTTAAAGAAAAGGAAAGAGAAAAGCGTCTTTAAATTCTGGATAAATATCTGATAGATAGCTTTTGGTTTTTTGGATAATCTGTTGCTATGAAGTCACTCTCGGCTGGTGGTATTAATATTGCAGACAGACGGTGGGTGCAGCGATTAAAGAATACCTGTGAACTCAGCAGTACAATTTTTGAGCAGTTTGCAAAGCTTTCCTTTCAAAGCTGTCCTATAGATTTACACTATTCCTGGCTAAGCATTTGTAATCTGGAGGGGGAAAAAACCCAACAGCTGGATGGTGACCATGCTATGAAGGTTGTATTTGGGCTGGATGGAATGACAGTGGCAACAGAGCACATGGTGATTGTGGGGCCTCTATTTTTAGGGCTCAACGCTGTAATTTGTGTGGAGTAAGACACAAATGCTGATTTTAAGTTACCAAATGAAGAGTTTGAAGGCAGAAATCACAGAGTGACAAGCTGCTGTGTGGTCATACAGGAAAAAAAAAATAACTCTGAGGGTTTGATCCTAGTGTGTCTGCTGGAGAGCCAGTAACGATTACAAGTCTTGTGCAGACAGAGAAGCCGCTCTCTTGGAGTAAAGGCTCATCTGAGGTGGCAATGCCAGCCTAAATGTGGCTGGCATCTGATGGCAGGTAGCTGCAAACCCCTGTGCTCTGCTGTGTCCCATGATGTTCCTCTGAGAGCTGCCAGGGAGCTGGCTAGCTGGGACCTGGAGATGCTTGGTGTTCTTCTCCGTTCTTCTTGAGTCTGTAAAATTGAGGAGAAGAGGGCGTTTTCCATGTATAGGCAGAAATGCAAGAACAACTGCTTATTTTGTGGTGCTTCAGCTCATCTTTTTCTAGTTACTGGGGGAATTTGGAATCACAGAGATGCCTTGAGATTAGTCAGGTCTAGATTCCTTCTAATTTGTGTCTCATGGTTGCTTAAACTTTTCTTATGGTAGGAACTTTAGAGACGTGTTCTTCTTGTTCATGCCTATATTTGATCAGATGTGAACTTGCTGCAAAGCCTTCTCTCAGACAATGAACTTGTACGATGCCTCTCTTACCTAGCTGTTTCCATGACATTTATAGGAGTTTAATTATCTTGAGCCTTTTTTCTTCTGTCAAAAGTGATTAAAATCAGCTATTGGATTCAAGAGTTATTGAGATAGACGGACACACCTGTGGCTGCACAAAGAGATCACACATGGCTTGCTTTCAGGGGAAACTAGCCAAAAAAATGCATTGCTGTCCTAATGAATTCATTAGAGGAGAATGCTTCCTCATGTGTTAGTTTAAACTTTCAAATTAAATAACTCTCAATGTGGTTTCTGGTATACACAAGAGAGATGACTATGTAGTTGCTAGCAGCTGTAATTACCGAGGTGGCCAGAAGGCTGGGTTGTTTCTTCAGTGAAGGTGTTTCTCTCTAGCATGCCTGTTATGCATACAACACCTCTACTCCAAACACTTCTGCCAGGTGGGATCTTTGTAGGGAGAAACCCAGTTCTGCTCTAGCTCCTTGTGCTGGCAAAAATGCAAGAACTGGTTCTGCCCAGCTGAAGGGGCCTGCACAGATCAGGTCTGCTAAGGACCTCCACCAGGTCTGACCTTCACATCTCACACATTCCCTAGGAGATGGTGCAACTGTGCCAGGTCCTCTTGCCAAGCTGGCCCTGCATGCAGAGTCTAAACCTGCTTTTCTGTCATTCCAGCTCTTCTCAGAATTGGGTTTCCTATTTTTCAGTCAAAACTGGAGAAGGGAAGAGAGTGTCAGACAATTTACCATGTTCATGGGAGTTGTGGAGCAGCCAAAGAAAACTGAGTCACTTTGGCAGGGTTCTCTGCAGTCAGGTTTTTTACCTTTTTTTTTTTTTTTTTTTACTCTTCCCCTGAAATAGAAGGAACACCTTTGCCCAGCCAGCAACTCAATAATAAGCCAGCAAAGGAGTTATTTCTTCCAATCAAGCCTGGTTAGTAGCGTGGTCTGGATAGATCATGTTGCAAGGTTTCCATCCCACAGCTATGAGAACCTCTTGGGCCTTTGGTGACTCAGTCCCAGTGAGCCAAGAGACTCTAGCTCTTGTCCCATTTTCTGTTCTTGGGGAAGATGTTACTGCAGATCTATAAATGGTTTCTGAAGAGAAGAGTGTCAGCTGAGGATGGTCTCCAGCTGGCCAGGAGAGCCACAACAATATGCTCATGGTAGATGGATGCAGTTCTTCATCTTCCAGCCCTGGGGTCCTCCTGGAGCTGGTATTCACCAGCTGAGGCTGTGGGCTTCTTGCACTGCTGGGGCTGAAATCAGAGCACTAGTGGGTACCACAAACAAGTCTGGTGGCTTAGCTTTGCATCTGCCACAGGTGATGGAAATCCCAAAGGTTATTAGGGCTTGGCTTGAGTGACTGGGGGGAGGGAGGGTAAATGGCACATGCTCAGCTGGCTTCGAGCTGACCCAGCTCAGCCCTTCAGAGGAGGGGCTTCCAGGCTGGTGGAGAGCACTGGTGTCCTCCAAAGGGCTGGGTGGGATGGAGAGCCTGCCCTTGGCTTCAGGTTGCTTCATGGAAAGATCGGTGCCTCTGGCGTGGGCTCCCAAGGCTGTGGTGGCCGGGTCCGGGTCCATCCCTGTGGATGTGGCGTGCGGTCGGTGCTCCAGCAGGAAGCGCGTGCTCCGCTCCAGAGGCGATGCCCAGGCGCTCCATGAACACCCGGTGATAGCTGTGTTTGACATGTCCCAGCTTTCGCAGGAAGAGGCTGGGGATAAGGATTAAGCGCTGGCTTCAGAAAAGCCCCTAGGGTTATGTCAGGCTTTAGCAGGGCGCATGCCTTGTGCCAGGAGTGGAAACTAAGTCGTTGGGAAGTCACAGTCTTTCAGAAGTACCCAAATCTGGATGCTTTCCTCCTCTGTCAGTGGAGGAGCTTGTTTAAGTTAGCAGCGCTTAACATCTGCATCTGTAGATACCATACTTAAAAGTATACATGCTTAGATATGCAGTATGGATGTGCAAAACATGTATGCAAGCCCTGTGACTGCAGAGTGGGGCTTAGAGAAGCGTGCCAAGGGGCTGCGGAGGAAAGCTCGTGCATCACGTGAGGTGGAAGTACTATGGAAAAGTATTTATTCCTGGGTAATAATTAAAGACTATGTGCTAATATGTCTGTACAGAGTGAGAGATTTAGGGTATGCAACCTTAAATCTGGTATTTCTGAGATTTTTGGAACTCTTACAGCTTTAATTTTTTAAAAGTGTGTATGCACAGGCAGGTTGTTTTTAAAAGAAAAATTGCAAAAACACCTTCAGCCGTGTGGTCTTACATTGACATCCATGAAGTTTATCGGCAAGCGTGGGACATGGATGTATGAGCACCTGCATGCATGTGTGTATGTATATGAAACATCTATTATGTGTAACCTAACATGCAGCTGCTACTTTAGAGAAAATATTTACTTCAATGTGATGAAATTTGAACTAGATGTCATGCAGTTTAATAAAAACGTGTGGGTTGGATTCCTTGTTCTTCGCATATGTTTCTAATCTGCTGGGGGGGGTTCAGACATCTGCCCAGAACACACAATTTTAAAAAAAAAAAGTAAAAGATGCTCATTTTGCAAATATGAAGACTGGCTTGACTCTCAAATTTCATTTTCTTACTGTAATGTCCTCTCTATTGTGGTGGAGAGAAGTAGGACTGTCAGGGGTTTTCTTTTCATGTTTTGCCTTTAAAAACCTGAACTGTGTGCTATTATTCTTCCTCTCTGTGAAATAGCTGCAGAAACCTCTCATATTATTTTTGCCTGTGTTACCACACTGCTTGGCCGGGCTGTAGAGAAGGAGGGAATATAAAGCAGCCTTTTGTCACACCAGTCTACGCAGCCCTGCTCCCTGTCCGTCCGTCCTTCCAGGCTGGGGCCGCAGAGCAGGGGAAGCCATTCAGTCGCATCCCGCTTTGCATGTCCAGAACCGGTTGTTTCACACCCAGAAATCCTAGCAAGTAGATAGCGGTTTGTGGAACAGACATAAATATATAAAAATAGCCAGCGGAGCTGACCGTCTGAGCGTGACGGTTGTTGATTTAAGCATATCTGTCTCTTTGGGTGTTTTTAGCAGGTCTTTGTATTTGCTTTATTTCTGAAGGCATCTTGGCTGCCGTTGCCTTTCCTGCAGTCCCTGCTGCTTGGCTGCTGCTTTGCCCTGGCCCGTCAAAAGAGTTGCGGTGTTTATACTTGCTTGAAAGAGGAGGAATCCAGACAGATCAGCAGCGGATGGCAGCGGTTTGAAGAGGGACCTGGGTTAGCAGAGGAGCAGGGATCTTGAAGCAGAAGGGAAAATCAAAGCTTGCAAATATTCTGTTGCCAAGGACTGCAGTGTGGGACAGTGATGCCACCATGTTTGCAGGGGCTGATGTAAGGCTGCCTGCCCAGAGGCGTGAGGATGAACAGAAGCCGAGCAGTCATTTCTCCTCTGGGTGGGTCCTGCTCCCTTGTGCAATTAGCTACGACAGTTATTAAAAGTACTTGTCTGCTTTGCAGTGCAGTCTGTGGAGCACGCAGGCGATGTCTGGTGGTTTGCAGCAGCAGACATGAGTCAAGGGAAAGCTGGGCGTGTCCCCCGGTACGTGCGTGGGACGGCCGCTGCCTCCTGCTCGGCTCTGCCTGACCCGGGATGCTCCTGCAGGAGCCTCCCAGCCGGCGATGTAAGGACGAGAGATTTAAACCACAGCCCAGTCCCTGCTGTGTTGGCCACGTCGTGCTTCAGATTTTTTTTCTGTTTTCTTTTCTAGCTTAGATTTTCCCATTTGCTGGAGAAAAGCCTTCTTGCTACCAGCAGCCATGCCTCTCGTGCAGCCTGGCTCAGAGGGGCTGCCCGATCAGTGCTGCGGCCGGAGGGCTGCGTGGGGGGACTGGCCGAGGGATGCTGCCCTGTTCCCTGTTCCAGCTCTAAAACAAAAACCTGGGAGAAGCGCACTACTATCGTAGCCTCGCAGTAAATACTTTGTAGATTTGATTGGTTTCTGTGCTTCTGCCAAGGCCACCTGTTTTCCAAGCTGCCTCTTTCTTTAGGATTGTTTTTCTCTCAGCCCTGTGTCCCCCAAGTTCCTGGATCTTAATTAAATGACAGGTTGCTAATTTGCCTTATCTGTGGTTTTCCACCTATTTTGTAAATTGTGGAAAAAACCCTGTCCTCCAGGGTCTAGGCATCAGCTTTTAGCTAGGAAAGCCACGTCGCCCACTGGAAGCGATGCTCGTTTGTGGGTTACGGTGGGAG
>Ga0181612_110865_pt1 | contig 15063 bp, 5 predicted proteins | sample HoacroProtozoa21_FD_119630 | JGI IMG/M metagenome (GOLD analysis project Ga0181612, IMG submission 119630) | Hoatzin crop microbial communities from Cojedes, Venezuel. Combined Assembly of Gp0051906, Gp0051904, Gp0051908 | reverse complement strand
TTCCAGGCCACCCACATCAATCTTCCCTTTTGTTGAGATTAAGACTTTTGCCACCCTGTGCTGGGCTGGAAGTCAACTACCCATGCAACCTGACTCTCCAGTATTAGGTGTGAAAGGTGCTGCCATGCAAAGCTCTCCATTCATCTTAATTTCAAGAAAAATTAACAATTAGCCCACTTGAAAAATGAAAACCTTTAAAAGTGCTTACAATTACCTTAAACAAGGAAGTCACAATTACCTTAAGGAAGGAAGAAGCAATACATATGTAGAGGAAGCTGAATTTCGTACTTTCCAGTGGCAAAAATCTCCCTTTCTTGTGTTTCTTAGGCATGGAACCAGGTACAGATGTGATTTTGGGTCATAGAAGTGACCGCTTCATCAGCCTGAGACTTGGGCCAGAGTTATTTGGAAGCAGATGGGCCCTCATTTCAGGGTCTGCCATGACTCTGAACTGTCTGCACTGGGACTGGACACAAACATAAGCCTTTGTACTACTGTGTCATCGTTAATATTTTAACAACAGCTGTTCAAAGATATTCAGAGGCCTGGAATGCTGCAGTACTTCCTAAGAAGGTAGATTAAGCTCCAGTCCTGCAGGGATTTCCGTCTGTAAGTCTTAATTTTGTATTGTGTAAAACTCCTGTAAGTCCTTCTAGGCACAGGTTTATACAGAGGACACCCATGGAGTGGGCTAAATGCCGTCCAGCTAGTCAAACGTTCAAGAAGCACACAAGTTATACTATTACCAAACCAAATATGTAATTTATTGCATGTAGATATCCAATTAGGGGTGTATATATATGTGCATAACTCAATCATTTGTGTCTATCATTTAAAGTTTTTATACATTTGCATCATTTATGTTACATAATGAAGAACATATACAGGTACATGAAAGTTTATATACACAAATGGGCACTAATATAGTAAACATTCAGATTTTCTGAATAGATTGAAACAGAATGAGAGAAAGGCATGGGCTATTTGAACTTCTACTCCTTTAATATGATATATGATTGTTGCTGTTCGATTGTTGATGTAAGTGGTTCAGCAGATAGGCAAACTGTATCTATCTCATGAAAATACTTTTCATATCATGATGCCCTTTGAAAATTAGTGTATTTTTCAATTTTTGTATGATTCATTCCTGTTTGACAAGATGAATTTTTAATTTCAAGGTAGTGAGAGGTGTGAGAGGCTGTAGAGACACAGCAATTTGCTTACAGTTATTCATTACAACTTCTAGTATTACTCAGAGCTGTTATTGACTCAATTATTTTGAGGGCTTTGCATTATAAAACAGAGTTAGGCAACTGAACTTTATTTTTGTAACTGTACTGTTGCTAATACTTGATAACAGATGAATAAATGCTTTATAGAGCAGTTTGAAATAAAGCAATATGTGATTAGATATTTGCCTAGAAGTGGAAGAGAGTACCAATTTGTATTGGTTGGAAATAACTCAATTTGAAGGATAGAAGGGATTTTTTTAGTGAATACATATAAAGGAACCACATACATACATAAACTTTACATACACACTTATATCTTGTAGATAAAATATCTGAATAAAATTTGTGTTTCCATGTTTATTTTCTGATTCAAACATAGGTAAATAGTTAAATTCTTTGCAGTGAATTAATATTCCATTGGGAAATCCAGTTTAATTCCTGTTCCCCTTAGACCCTGCATTGCCCCGAAGTGACTGTGGTCACCAGCCTCCGCAGGGACAGGTCTCACATCATCCCAGGTTTGCCAGAGGGGAGCAGGTTTCTGCAAGGCTTAATGGTCTGAGTAGTGCTGAGACATGCAGCGCTGGGGACAAGGTGAGCCGAACCCCAAAATGCCTCCTAATGACTTTTGTTCAGACACTAAAAGTTAAAACTGAAGCGGGTGTTTGCTCCAGTTAATTAAGTGGTTTGTAGGCACCAAAATATTAGTCCAGGGCATGTTTTGGGAAAAAATATCTGGGGTGGTAAATATCCTGTTGCGCTTCATGCATCTGCCTGTGAAGATAAAGTCCACCCCCACCCTGAGCTGTCGTGTGGCAGCTGTAGAAATGGGAGTGGGAAGGGACATTGAAGTCCCCAGCGCACCATCAGGGCTCCCAGGGCAGCCTGGTGGGGTCAGGCCTTGCAGGTTGGGTTGTACGGGTACAGACATTTTTCAGTGGGGTTTTTTTTGCTGTGTCAGCAGCTGTGGTAGATTTTTCGTGTTGCAACCAACTCTCATGACAGGTATCACAGAAACTGCCAGGCTGGGCCACTTCAGTGTCTTATCTCCAGCAATGGCTCGTGCCAAGAGCTTGGGGAAAGGTGCAAGAAAGGCTGGCAGTTGTTGATGGTGAGGATAGCCTGCCTTTTGTGGACATCTCTTCTTTGGTGCTATTTGCTAGCTGTGGCGTTTTTCCCAGTCCTAGGGGTGATACAAGTATTTCAGCAGAGTAGTTCACAAAGAGGCATGAAAAGACTTCATATACTGCTTTGATCGTGATATGAATACTCCCAGTTAATTAATTCTCTTGTTATGACTAGTCTGACCTAGGAGTCACAAAATCAGCATTTCAAATTCCAAAAGGCGGTGTTGCTTGGTCTGCTCCATTTAGGGACAGGCACACTGTGAAGTCTGTATTCGGACCCATCTCCCTTGTACTCTATGAAAGCAAGAAGTATTAAAAATTTGTGTTTGCGTTTGATCGTCTCTTCAGCTTAATGTCACCACGGAGCACTCTTTTGGGTGGGGGTATTTATTGCTGTTTGTTTTTCACCCTTTTTCTTTCTTGCCCTGTACTGGCACATGTCATGCTCCTAATACCTTGCAAATATACTCACTAGGTAACAGAGAAACAATGCAGGCTCTTGCCAGTTGTCAATCATATGATCAAAGAGCACAGCACTGTATGTCCCAGGTCAGTGATGAATTTGCATCCAGTCTTGTCTAGCATTTTCTTACTCTGGCTATTAAAGAGAGTATTTAGATGTGGAAAACTGGAACCAGCAAGTCTTTGCCACAAACTTAGGAGCTGAAGTCCTTCACAGGTTGCTGCAGAGATCATTAATTTTTTTCCTGAGCCAGGTAGAAGCAATGTCACCTTCATCACTTTACCCTGCATGTGACTTCCGTTGATCTTGACCCACAGCCAAGACGCTGAGTGCTAGCTTTGTGATTCAAGCTCTGGCATGCTGAAGATGGAAACAAAAATGTATGTAAGACTTCAGATTACACTTTGGCAAGGTCTGTAAAATTCAACACTGAACCCCTCTAAATCCTGTTGGTTAAAGCTTCATTTTTTTAAAGGTCAATGGTAATTTGATCATCAGAATGAGCTGCTGCTGCAAATAAGGAGCATAAATTAGATCACAGTAGAGCTAACACTTTTTTTTCATGCTCTTCGTATGCAGTTTAAACTTTAGCTTTAAAAGATTGTTTTACTCGCCTGGACAGAAGACGCTCTGCTTTCCTCTTTAGGAAAAGAGCTGAGATGCCAGCTAATTGACAACTCCTGCTTGTAGTGAGTTGAGAGCTCCATTGCAAGTCATCACTCAGTGATCTTGGTTTTAATGCATTTCCAGTATATAGGACAGATAGCATGCAAATAGTGCTCCCTAATTTTGCTAAAGCTTTATTTCAGAGGTTTGGGGGAAACAAATATCTATGGGAAGGAAAGATTCCCCTTCTGCTATAAAGCAATTGTTGCAGTGTTATAACTGTGTCCATGAGCTCATGTCTATGGCATTTCTATAAGGAGTGTTAGAATAACATGTGCTTTAGCTCACTGTATGATTAACATTATTCCTAATGGTTTTCCTCCACCCTTTTCTCTCCTTTCTGGTCATCTCCCATGCTTTGATCTTTTCCAGTCCCGTGTCCCCGTCCCTCAACACTTGCTAAAGTTCTCTGCAGTCCTCCCAGAAGCTCCTAGTCTCACTCTCTACCACCCTTCAATGGTATCTGTTCATGTTTGACATTGGATGGACCTAGACGAAGTTCTAGCGTGCCTTTTATCCAGCACAGCTCAGTGTTCAGTGTACTAGCAATGCTAACAGATCAGCGTTTCACTTTTCCAGTAACAGCATCACATTTTTTGCATAAGGTATACCTCATCTGTTTTCTCTTGCTAGACGTGAATGTTTTATAGCTTTGTATAGAAATTTTTCAGTAATAAAAATAGAAACACTGATGTCAATTCTTGATAAGTAACTCATATCAAATCACATCCCACTGGTAATCTGGCATAGCTCTTTCTTACAAAAGTATTATGTGAATGGATGCCCAAAATAACATTTGGTGTTATTAGTAGTATCAAGGTCTCATCTGTAATAACAATAACTACTGAAAATCTTGCAGGAATAAAGCAGATGATGATTCTTATATAAAAAAACTTGTGACTTTCATTTTAATTTACTCATGTGACACAACTTACTGAGATTATTCCAACCTCATCATTAAATGCCATCGGTGATAACATAAACTTCAGAAAAACTAAACTTCTTGAAGGTTTTCAGGTCTTTTCTCCAGTTATAAAAGTTATATAAAAGTCATTTCACAAATGCTGAGATAAAGTAAAAATTGCATTACTTTCTTTCATAGTTCATCTGTAAGTTTTCCTTGAAACCGTTACGTCTGCCACTTAAAAGTTGGTATCTACCACCATGGTACCAGCTATGTTCGCATGGAAGATTCAGTTTAGATGTTGGAAAAAATTTTGGGAGTGTGAGGGCAATGAAGAAATGCAATACATCTCTTGCGGGTGGTAGACATTCTTCAGTCCTGGAGGTGTTTGTGGTCAGGTTAGAAAAAAAATAATAATCATACTAGGATAGGTGATTTTGTCTTAGCGTAGAGGCTGCATGAAACAATCTTTTGAGCTTTCTTCTAGCCATATTTCCTTACAATTTTATGTTATAACATTTCCTACTCTAAATATTTTATACGAGTAATAAGTAATAGTAAGTAATAATTGCAGGATAGGAGCTGTCAATAAGGATCGAAACCTCTAGGTACAAGAGACAGAGTGTCCAAATGTATGAAAAGACTGAAATAAATTACTAGTGTAGCTGACTTCAATTAAATTAAATCAAATCCAGCCAACGGAAGCTGAAATCAAATTCTGAGGGGACCATTAGAAACTAAGTGGTGCTTTTGTTCACGTCTAAACACCCATTGATATATATGCGTGTGTATACATACAACATATAGATAGGGATCTTTATTTGGGCTGGATGTAAGGGCATAATTATACAAACATAGGTCCTGTGAGTCACCTTTAAGACTAACTTGGCTGTCAGATTGCAGGCTGGAGAAATGATTATTTGTAAGGCCTGCTCTGCTTGGCTGTGCAATACATGTAAGAGAAGGGTCTGTTATGTCTGGCAGGGCTCTAACTGCTTAGGCACAGCTGGGAACCAGCTGGGGATGAAGGCTCAATCATTTGGGAAGGCATTGCTAGGCTGAAGCTAAGCAAGCAACCTGATCCTACTTGATTTTGACAATTTAATTTTGATTATTGGTCTCTGGAAGTGACAATGTGCCGAGTGAAGGATTGTGCTGCTCAGAAATTATTAAGTAGGACTTGGCAGAGAGAAGAAATGGAATATACCTGTGTGGTTCACAATTCTTTCTTAATCGAGTTCTTGCAAGATTTTCTAGAAGGTGGAAAAGTGTCACTTTTTTGCCATCTTACTGTTGTTTTGGCTTCACTCCCAATTTCTGCAATAAAATCTCCACCCAGGAAGAATTATTCAGTGTCCACCACAGCCTCTAGCCTGAACTGTCACTCTTAATTTTGATTAAATCACAAATCCTGCCCTAAAACCACTAAGCAGAGAAGGCAATTGTACGTTCACACCAGAGCAGAGAGCGTAAACTTTCCTTCAGGTATCATTGGATGTGTTACAGCTGTGACAACCACTGACACCGTGGTTCTGCCTTAAATACAAGACAGAGGGCACTGTCCTGCAAACACTTGCTCTAGTCAACAGACGCGTTCCCAGGGAGAGTCATTAAAACTGATTTTGTGCAGGTTTGCCTGCAAGCAAGCAAAACTGGCACGTGAGGCAGCCCAGGTGGAAGAGCTTTCAAGAGGACTCATTCCTGGAGTTTTCTGCATCTCTGCACAGTGCTTACAGAAGTGAGAGCATCATATTTGCAGTGCTAGTAGGGATTAAATTCCCTCTGCCAGACACAGCCATTTTTAGAAACTTATCCTTGGATTTCTTTTCTTTCTTTTTTTTTTTTTTTTAATCATAAAGGGCAAAGAAATTGATAGGCAGCAGTTAGGCACAGAACTATGCCTGATCAGCCAGTCTCTGTGTATTAGATTTCTGTATACAAATTCATAAGCAATGATGACATTTCAAGGGATTTTCTAGAATTTCCATAACCTTTCTTCTGAATCTGCTGTGTATGCTAACAGAGACGCGAGTATACGCACTAGAAGACCAGCATGGCTGTTCTTCTGAAATTTTGCCCATGATCCCATCCGTCTAGCCATCAGAGGTACACAGATATCCTAGAGAAATATATAAAGCTCTCAGAATCCATTGTGCAAAATTATTAGAACAAATAGGTTGCGTCAGAGAAACCGTAGATATGCAAGAAGCTCGGCTGTTGCGGAAGTCTTATTAAAATGGGATCTTGATCACGCATGTGTAATTACCTTGCATCATTAGCAAGGAGAGAGCAAAGCAGAGCGCAGCAGAGAGAATGGCAACCTCCCAGTGGCTTGCTGTCCTTGTTGCTTTGCGTGAGGCATGAAGCTGTACCACAGCAAATAGATAAAGCTTTGTTTCAGGGGAGTGGGGAGGGGAAAATTAGCCGGCCCATGGGTGAGCTATGGCGGCAGCTGAGGTCAGAACATTCCTTTTCAATTGAATTTTCCTGGCATGCAGCTTCTAATGTGTTGTCCCCTAGAACTGCATGAAAAATCAAAGTGATTTTAATATCTTCCAACATGAAAAATAGGAGGCATTACCATGCCATTCCGTTGCTTTATTGGCTTATGGAAAGAAAGAAAGAAGAATTTCTTTTGATCCCACACAAGAAGAACCATGTCTGTTTCTCATTTTGAACTCAAAACCCATGCACAAAGGAAAGGAAACTAAACTTGCCATAGGTCTGTCCAAGCACATGTAGAGGCACATACATAGTGCCTGATTTTACCAAGAAATGCTTCCCACCGAGCCTGTCCTGTCCACAGTGGAGTGGAGGTGGTCTGTTCTGATGTGGGTTTGAGTCACTTCAGTAATGCCATGGGTTTATCACAATAAAAAGTTTGGTGTGAACATTGTACCCCATGGGTGTAACTTGTTAGCAAATTACACACTGATTTTATCTTGAGACAATGAATATTGAATTTCTCTTTCTTTTGAGGTCTTCTAAGTGTGCTCCTTCAATGTGGCTCATCTCAACAGCCTGTAGTCAGCATCTCAAACAAAACAGTAAGCATGAAGGTGTGTGTTTATATGCAAGAGCATGTGTGAGAGAGGGAAAACAGGGGACAGAGGAGGGGAGGGATAAAGAGAAAGACAACAGGAGAAAGAGAGGAAAGGAGAAGGAGAGAGAGAGAGAAGGTCTGAAAGACAGAAACAGAGAGCAAGAAAGGAAGAGAGAAAGAGAGGGAAAGAAAGATAGAAATGTCAAGTGGGAGAGTCTCTTGTCTTTTACTGTGTCTATGCTGTGCTTATTTGCTGAATTACATTGAGCAAAACCTATTTTGCCTTATTGTAAAGAAGTACCTGGGTCAAAGGACACCCTTTAAAGAAGTACACGGACTTTCTGTAAGGACACAGCGTGCATGTAAAGTGCTTGCTCGTCGCTTTATTGAATTCTTATCCAGGCACTATTTAAACCGTTTCCATATGGCACAGGTCTTTTTTATAAAAACCCACCCACTCAGATACCATATTAAAAAAGCCTATCAGATTTCTTTGGCATTGTCTGATTCACAAATCCCCCTTGGCTTTAAGCCAATAGGTTTTTCTGCTCTATCCATCTAAAAATAGATGCTCCTCTCAGGTTTTGCTAATATTTTACCTGGAACTGAAGTCAGGCTGCCAGAGCTAGAGTTACCCAATTGTGTCTCTAATCTTTTTAAGGATCACAACATTTCTATTCTTTCACTTTGCCTCTTTTCCAGCTTTCGACATTTATATAAACTTCAGCATTCTTCTGAACATATGCAGAAGTGTCAGGGCTGCTAGAAAAACTGCTTGCTACCACCTCTTTAATAAGAGCCTTGGCGTCTTTTTTGCATTGTTGTACCCTTGTTCATGAATTCTAAATCTCTTGTTGCTGTTCTCCTCTTGCATCGGTGCTGTGCTGTGCTGTCCTCCTCTACCGACCAGCCAAACGCTTTTGCTATTTCCCAGCTCCTGTGTAATGCAAGAGTCTCCACCTTTTTTCTCCCTTTCTCTTTTTTTTCTTTGATGTAACTAGACTAGAATGTATCTTTTGGACACAGCTCTGAGGAATAGGCAGTAGCTAGGCTGGGCTTGGACAGGAGCGAGCTGGTGGTCTGTGTTGGAGGCAAACCTCTGAGGAGGAGGATCCTTCTTGCATCATCCTTGCTTCCAGGAGCTATGGAGAAGAGGAGAGTAATTTGTTACTAATCTCCTTTCTCACGCTAGCTTAGTCACTCTGCACGGCAGATAGTGGCGAGGGGACAGAGCCAACCATTGCCTGTCTCTTGCTCAGAAGCCCTGAGCTGGCCCTGTTGAAGTCTGCTATCTGAATCCACGGACCCAGCTGCCCCTGCTGTGTGGAAAAGGTTTCCCATTTCTCTGTGCAGATATTTAATCTGAATTCGACAGTAAGAGAAGTGTCTAGTTTAGAGAAGTGCCAAAGCTGCCGTGATTACTGAAATCTTGTCAGAGCCTCTTGGCTGGAGTTATCATGAAACCTCTCATGAAACAGTCTATCTTGTGTTTTTGGCATGGTACGTGCAGAAACAGCTGCCCTTCCTTCACAGCTCTGGCCATAGCCAGCAGTGGGGAATACAGGGATAAATACATATTAAAAAGGCCTTTAAAATAGAATGCAGGGGATCCAAAGGGTGTTGCAAAAGTTTGAACCCATTCCTATTTTATCTGACTTCAGATATATCCCCTCTGATTTCTCCACTTCAAGAGCACAGTGGGTGCTACGCAAAGTAGCCCTTGCCTATGGCTGCCCAGACAGCAAGTGTCCCCTGTCTTGCAATTCCAGGGATAGTACGAAGACTTCCATCATGCCATCACCTTGACATCATCGGGAACGGCAACTGCTTGTTTTCCTTGTGATATATTACTCCGAAACAACATAAATGTCAAGTGGCTGCCTGCACATATCACAGTGGGAGAAAACAACATTGCACTGAACCTCTAACCTAGTTTGTGGGCAAACTGAAGTGCCGAAATCTTTAAAAAATTAAACAGAATTAGAATATTGCAGCCCAAGGAACAGTTAAAATCAAATGTGCTTCTTATTTCTTGTGTCACCTCCCCTTTGACACTTCTGGGGCGATTTTCTGTACATGCTTACCTTTTGGTCCCAGCTAGTCTCAGCTCGCTTGTGCTGGTCCTGGTCATTGGCATAAGGCTGGATTCAGTTGTCTCAGAGCTCTGTCTGTTCGGTGATAAAATGATGCTAAACAACAAATACTACATGTTGTTACCTCCCTCACTGCAGCGGGTGCCTTGACACCCTGTCTGGTTTTGAGGAAAATGGTTTGTAAAAAGAAGCGAAAGCCAGTCTGCATCTGAACAACCTACTTCATCAAGGGAACCCAGGGCTCGACTTGAATGATGGGATTCTCCTGGGCAGGAAAAAGTATAAAATCACTGAAATTAAACAGGAATCTTTGTATGCTCCAGCAAAGACTTGTTGTATTGCTGTAATGCCTTTGACATTTTGTAAAAGATTTTGTAAAAGATGAGTGCTTTTTACAGAAAGATGTGTTTGATCCAGCATCATTATATTAGTTTGAAACTGCATAAAGAATTGCACATGATAAATCCAGTTAATTTTAAAGAGTGCACTTAGGAAAACACAAGCTTTAAAAATTGCCTCTTAAATAGACATAATCTGTCTTTGAGCTTTGACAGCACACCTATTCCTTTTCTTCAGTTCCTGGCTGGGATGGTGAAAATAGATAAATAACTGTTCTCAGGCCAGTTCAGAAACAGTAGATTGGAGCTGAACAACCGGCTATTCAGAGATTAAGTCTGCCCTGTCATGGCTGCAGTTCAAAGAAAACGATTTCAAGGACTGACTGCAGTGTAGTCACAGTACCATGGAGCTCCGTACAGCCTGCAAAGCCCCTCCGAACATCTATCCAAACTCTCGTGTGGGTTTTGCAGCCTGTGCTGTATTCCTGGCTGCCACAGTTAAACCTGCTAACACTACTCAGTTTAAATACTGGGTAGGTATCCTCTAAATGGGTAGGCTTACATGGCAGGACCTACAGTGCACTCATCACTGTAGTGTAAATTATTTTATTTATGTTAGTGGACCTATTCTTGCAAGCCAAGTTATTCATATGCTTATAAGTTTACTAGGTGCTGATACTATGCATGGGGCTCTTTTTAATAAATGTAGTCAGCACTTGGAGTGCAGTTTGCATGTACTTATCTGTAAATTAGATGCACGTGAAAAATTATACTCATCATACATAAAAAAAAGATATTATAGCTTCCAAGAATTATGCAGAACATAAGAATCGTAGCCTTTATAGTCCTCTTTAGAAGAAATGATAAATTAAAGGAAAAAATACTACACTCATGAAACACTCCCATTGCACACTAAAAATAAATTCAAGTAATAGCAAAAAATTAAGTTGTAAAGATGTCTACATTACACTATGCATTATATTACGCTACACTATATTTTGCAGTTCTACTGTTATATTTTCTTAGTTGTTTTTTTCTTCACCCTGCAACAGAGTGTTAGCTTTTGGTTTGCCATTACTGATTACTATGCAACTGCTCAAAGTCAAGCAAGTCTGGGGAATCGTGACCTTAATGCATTGCAAGAGACTTCGTTTTTTGTGCTTTCCTTCTGATACCATGGAGGTCGTATTTACCAGAATAATTTAGTGAGTATAGTTTTATCATAATACTTCAAAGTAACTGCAAACCTCTGACAGCTGCAGCTGTTTTCAGACCCGGTAATGAAATGGAAGATGAGTCAGACTGACACTGTGCCAAGGGATACTGCCAGCACAATACAGCTTCCATGATACCTCCAGTGAGGAAAGCAATGTCAGTGAAGAGGAGGTGTCCAGAAAGGTTGAGCCAAAATATACCTCAGTGACAGATCTCAAGAAAGGAGCTACAACCCCTAGAAGGGAAGTTAATAGATTTAAACCTTTTCATCTATGTCTGACAGTGTCACCTTCATCATTTGAATGTGCAGGCTACGTCTGCTACTCAGTGCTCACTGGAGAACATACTTGAAGACGCACATGTCTGCTGGTAGCAGGATCAACGAGTTTGAAGGACCCCGCTGACTCAAAAATGTGTCTTCCAGTGCCTTCTTCCAGAAGCTTCACTGCATACAATGTTGTAAAAGAGAAATATGGGTAGACTGGGAAAATGAGACAAATGTACAATGTTTAAGTGGTGGGCTGTACACACAAGGTAGCAGATTCCAAGATGAAAATTTTTTACTTTAACAAAAAAGAGGAGGGAAGGTGTAAAAAGTGACCATGATAGATTCCATAAATAACATAACAGCACACAGGGAATTAATTCCAGGAAAATCTAAAGCCACAACCCTATAATCTTTGCTATACAGAAAATACTTGAAAACTACAAGGTTTTGGAAAATTGTTGCTTAGTTCTTAGCATGATGAGCTTTTATCAAATGGGATGTGTGACCTGCTAAGCAACTCAGTAAATGTCATCTGAGATATATATGCAACTGTTCAAAGGGCATCCCAGATAGGGATTCCTATAAACTTAGATATTAAGTTGATATTAAGGACAAGAGAGAACACATTTTTATCCCCCAATCATCTCCAGCAAGAACACTTTGCTGTTTGGTACGCTCTTACTTGCTAAGTAGAATAGTATTTGGTGTGAGGTTGCTGGTTCCTGGTAGCACCATTTACTAAACAGTAAAAAAATTAAGGGCTAGTATTATTTACAGTGGACCTTTCCTCAGTAAGTTAGTCAGCTTTTCCATGCAAACAGCTAAGGGTAGGAAGGATAATTTAGTGTCTAGGATAAGATTAGAAACCAGATTTATAAGAATACAAGAACTCTTTGCATCTTGTCAGAGGCCGTTTAGTCTGCAGTGTTTGCTAGTATGAGATCCTACAGATAGAGAGTGCAAATATTGTTTAAGTCAATGTCTGTCTAGCTGTGGGCAGCTGGATGTTCCTTTGCATCTGGAAACAAGATGGCGCATATACCCTCTTTTTTTTAGCTTGTGTAGCTATGGATGAAACTATTTAGACTTCTGAGAAATGGGCAGCTTCAGGGACAGCTGAATTTGTTCTGAAAAAAACTTTCCTCCTGTGCAAGAATCAAGAGCTGGCCACCCTCACCCTTCTTTCTGCAAGTGCCAGGAAATGACACCCTTACCAGGAGGGTAGCAGAGTTTCTTCAGGGAATGATGGATTGTTGCATTTTCCTTGAATTCCCAGAGGCCTCTTCATACACTCCCACCAGTACCTGCAATGAGGAACACTGCTAGTGGGATGAGTACTTGGGGAGAAGCATACCTCTGTGCAAATATGTTTGTTCATACACCAGAACTGTATGAACAAGTATGGCTAATCTAACATGTTGGTTGGCATCACTGTGGCTTGCACTAGAGCTATTTCAGTTATTCATATCACCTTCAGACTAAATATTCCTTTGTGCTTTAACCTCACTTTGTAACCCAAGACAGGCTGAAGTTATCAATGAAATCATTCCACTCCTTGGTACTTTACATCTTTTCACTGCTTCCTCCCTCTTCATCACGACAACATTGTGTTTCACGTTCTCACTCTCCTGAGCCCTGAAGGTGCCGTAATCCAGCCTTAACTTTCTTTTTGCCTGCATCTCTTTCATCTTACCTATCACATCATCCAAATGTTTTCTTTCACAACTCCCTCTTTTTCTGAGGCCTCTTGTAGAAATGGAATTACCTCTTAGTTCTAATTTATACTCTTTCAACTTCTTGTTTAAAATCTTCCTTAAGTTCTTATTGTCCTGAAAACACTAACTCCCTCTGCATTAAGACTATGTGTGTGCCAGTAGCCTTCCTACAAGCGTCTGACTATCACGACAAAGACTGTCTTATCCTGATATTTATATGACTCCCAAATCAGGATAAATGTTGACCTGTGCGGTGTGCCACAGACCTGCGTGGCGTGCCACAGACCTGCTTGGCAACAGGGAGAAGATAGGTGGCATTTTATCTTTCTAATCCATTGTATAACTTGCTCAGTTCCTGAGGATGCCATGTCTACTCCAGTTGGTGGGTTTAACAGCTTTAAGTGACCAGGAAGCCAGAGGTAGACTTCTCCCAGTTAAATGATTTTCATTATCACTGGTGGAAGGAAATGGAGATTTTTCACCCATTTGACTCAGTACTTTAGGTATCAGAACTACTTCAGGGTGACAGTGGTAGAGGATGGGATTAGAAATTCTGGTCTACATATTCATTAATAAGCAGTATAAACTCCATTGGCATACCTGCTCATATTTAGTAAAATAAGACTAGGATTTTAAAAACTAGGGGTCTGAACTTGGGTTCTTCAGCCCATATTCAGATTACTGTGACTAACTGACAGCACTGCATAGACTGCAGCTCCCTGTTACAACTTTGGGCTCCTGAAAACTAGACTAAAATTTGAATATTTGGTTTGGCAGCCACCTTCAAATTCTGTATTTTTAATAATTTTTTTTAAACTAGGCACAAGCATAAGCAGGAAATAATGTGACATTCACTAATGTGACATTTGTCCCTATTCACTATGTTTAATGCCAAGGAAAAATGATAGTGCTACACACAACCTACTGGCTGACCCTTTTGACATTGCAGAAATCTGATAGTTTGTTTTTTTCCCTCTATTTTTATAGTTCTCTGCAGCTTGATCCTTGACAAAAGCTCATGACAGACAATAATTGCAGAACACTAACAAAAGAAACAAGAGAGGGCGAGAGATTTGAGACAGGAGATAGGAGTGAGCAGAAATGTGAAGGAGAGACCTAATAGTCTCTCCTGGAATAAACTAGAAGTCCCTGGACATGTTAGCAAGGTGGCTGCTGGTGCAACTGGCAGGAGGGTTTAAGAAGAGGCCATTTTCAGGTAGTCTGAAATAGTGGACAGCCTGAGAATATGCAACAGAACCAGAGAGTACTTCTGGTGCACTTCCGTGTGCAGTTAGCATCGCTAGCCGAGATCAGCACAGCAGCCATCCATAACTGCCATAGGAGGGTGAGAAGCAGCTAGCTGAGGTGATAGTAACTGCTTAAACTGCTAACCCATACCTGCAAGAAGGTAGTAGTAAAGGGAGTGTGGAGTACTGCCCAACTAGCTTGGCCAAAAAGCCTGTAGAAATGATTTCCCGTAGGAAGCAGCCTTGCGACTGACAGTCTGGGACTGTGGCTGGTTCCTGCTGGGCAGGACAAGCGATGGACTGCCATTGCCTGTCTGAGAAGTTTATACAAAAAAGCATTTTCAACCATACAAATGCTCATTTTACTGCAGGCATATTTCAAGCCGCAGAACATCTTGTTAAATTTCGCACTTGAAAGAAAAAAGTTTGTCATGCTTGTTTGGGTGCCAGTAGATGGCACACAGTTTTCCTGCTTCTGCAGTTAGTATGCAGGGGAAAAGTCCTGTGGAAGCAGTCCCACCAGGGTTATTGAACTGGTAATAAGAAAGCAGTGACGCCATAGTGCACAAATACTGTTCAGCTCCCTTTGGGCTTCTCCTGTTTGTATTGTTATGGTTCCAGACTGCTAATACCCTAAGCCTCAGACTCTAACTTGAGCAGGAAGGGTTTATTTTTGGAAGAAGAATTTTTCACATAGATGAGTGCCTGCAATGCCAACTTTTTTTTTTTTTACTTTTTTTTTTTTTAAATAA
>Ga0181612_145094_pt1 | contig 15065 bp, 7 predicted proteins | sample HoacroProtozoa21_FD_119630 | JGI IMG/M metagenome (GOLD analysis project Ga0181612, IMG submission 119630) | Hoatzin crop microbial communities from Cojedes, Venezuel. Combined Assembly of Gp0051906, Gp0051904, Gp0051908 | reverse complement strand
GAGGACGGGCCCCAAGACTGAGCCCTGGGGAACCCCACTCGTGACCGGCTGCCAACTGGATTTAACTCCATTCGCCATCACTCTCTGTGATCGGCCATTCAGCCAGTTCTTTATCCAACAAAGCATACACCCATCCTAACCATGAGCAGCCAGTTCTATTCTCAATAACAGTTTGGCCATTTAGGTAACTATATCTCCCACTCATGTTGTATAAGGACTTGATGACAGACCATAGGGAGATTCCAGAGGCAAAATTAACAGCTCTGTAGATAAATTTAAAAAGTGGTATGAATGGAGAGTGGAAGGAAACTCATTGTGAACCTCCATGTAATGTCTGCAGTTTTAGTGTTAATGAGATATTGATACATTAGGAACAGACATAGCATTTGGCATCCTGGAAGGAGGCCTCACTAGGCACCCAAGTTGTTATCTATCTGTAGTAACGACAGCTATGAGAATTTCTGACATTAAAATTTCATTTATTCAGCTCTTACTGAAATTATGGGAAATTTTTATTACAAAACGTCCAGCAGATTGGTGGAATCCTTCAAAAAAAATCATGAACTTATGAGTGTGCATCACATTAGCAAGAAAAGCAACCTTTTTAAAAGGATAAACTTTTTAAAGAATGCTTGTCCTAGGCAATGGGACTAAATATAGTGTCCACCTCATGGTGTTTTCCAGTTGGCTTTTCCACTGAAATGATAAAATGTTACAGCAGAGAATCAAAAAAGTTTTTAAAAAAGGGGGTGTATGGAAAATTTATGTCTGTCCTGTAAAGAGGCTGGTTTGTAATTCGTAATTTTATTTGATACACTGATAACTAGATCTTGCATTTCCTTTTTAAAAGGAGAACTGAGGTGTGCTGTGCAAGTATACCACAGTAACAACCTACTTGTCTTCAACTGAAATACCACAAAAAAGCAGTCCCTGGCGATGTTTCCACTTAAATACCACAGAAATGCTCCTCCCTGTTGTATTTTGGTTTTTGTGAAAGTGGAGTAGCCAGAAGTGTCCTACTTTTGGAGGAAGAATGATTTTTCCATTTGTTCTGAAAAGTCACTAGAGGCTATCGCAGAAGGTAGCAGAAACTCTGATTTTGCTTTAGAGTCGAAACTTCCCTTTTTCTGTGTGATCCATGTACACGGCAGTTCTGTTACAGAGGATATGCCGTAAGGAATTGTAGAATAGATATGTCATGGTCCTGTGAGTTGCAGTGAATCCACTGAAAAACCTGACGCCAAACAATCCTTAAATTAGTTAGGAAGAAATGCCTTTTTTTTAACTGCTTGTTGCAACTGCATCATTACCACTTAATAGTCTTTCTTTTCTTGAAATAATTAAAAAAAAAAAGGGGGGGGGGGATAGCTTTGTGCACTCTTTGCAACACAAGAAAATATGCCAGCATCTGTTCTTGGTAGTGTAGATGAGGCAGTTAAGTGTTAACAGTTACATCAATGCCCACCTACTGGGAAGAGGAGTCAAGAATTTGCAGCTGAACTCTACTGTATCACAAGAGTGGTATTTCCATGTGCCTCATCCCTCCAGCACTGACAAAAGTTCTAAACCTTGCTGACTGAAGATGAGACTTTGCTTTTGCCTTTAGATGCTTCGGCATCCTGCAGGGATAGAAAGTCAAGAGAAACAGATGCAATAAAAGATTACTTGAGTAGGGGAATAATAAATTCTATGTTTATATACTACCTATCATACCAAGACTCTTGTCCTAGTCAGTATTTTTTATTACTGCATCTAAGATAAAGACTTAGCATTGGTAACAGAACGAAGGGGAGGATCCTGGAGACTGAAAAATTTAAGAATTGAAAAAGAAACAGATTAATAACTTGGGAAGAGCATAGAAGAAGGGATTTGCAACACATAGACATAGATAGTCATTCAAGTGTGGTCTTTGAGAGTTTAGTTGAATCAAGACTCCAAGCCTTTTCAAAACTTAAAAGCTGATATGAAAGCATGTAGACCTGAAAATCTGCCACACTAACAGTTAAACGGAGATTGCCACTACACTGGTGTGGGAGAAGAAAGCTGCAAAAAAGCTGCTCCTCATCTGCTAATTCTTCCCAGACACTGGAAATAATCCACGTAGACAGACAGCCTTCAAACTACAGAGGGAAACATGCTGAAGAGGAGGCTGAAGCTGGTGGTCTCCACACACACCAACAGAGCAGGATGGTGTAGAGGAAGAAGGATGCTTCTAACAGAGTGAAGGATTAGCTGACATGTTTTAGATATTTTTGTATTAGAAAAACTGCTTTATTAATGCCTTTTTGAATAAGAACTAGCAAAAGGTATTGCAATTTCAGGCACATGTCTACTGTTTTTCCAGATAGTTGTATTTTGTTCATTAGAGATAATGTGCCACAGACAAAGAACTTCTGGAATACCTCTGCTTGTCTGGCTTTTTCTGTTAAATTTATTTGTGTGGTCTCTGTGCTATTTGCCTACAGTACCTACCTACCTAGCTATCAGCAAAACATCTGGTAATCATCGGAACACTTGCATCATTCAATTTTCCATCAAAGCAACTGCTACAAATTTGTATTGGAAGGTGACCAATGTTTAACTTAAAACAGACATCTGTAGCAAGGAGAGTGCCAAAATGTGTTTTAAGTGAATTAACATTTTTACTCACCCAATTTCGAACACACTTTGATGTCCTTTTCTAATACATACTTTTGAAATGTCATGTCTTGATATATTGGAGAAATGTAATATGCAGACATCATATCTAAAAGTTCAGGATTTTTGTACCACACAGAATTTTCTCATCTTTACTGCTACAAGACTACCTCTTTGCAACAGAGTAGGGGAAGTCAATGCCTCTTGAGTAAGCGTATCGTGGAACACAGGAGGGGAAAGTGTTAGAAATTGTGATGATTGCTTGATTAAAATTCAGGATTGAGATAGATTCCTCCAAGGACGGGATGGAGAGCCTATTAAGTCCTTTTTGAGATGCGCAGAAGAGAGGACAACTTCAGTTCATCCTATTTGTAACTTTGAGAATGATATTTACAAGTTTCATCTGTTAAATCCTGGGTAGCAAGCCACAGTTCTCGAGCATTCTGGATAGAAGCGATCCAGGCATTTTCATCAGAACATTTGGTCAGTATATGCCCTTTGTTAAAATCCTTCATGAGAAGGATCCTCTCAACAACACAAGCGTTGAAATTGCCAAATACTATTTTTTATTCTTTTAAATGTTCACTTTTTGTTCCACACCACATTCTTCCCTCAAAACTTTAATTTATACTTAAGAAGTTAAACAGAAGAAAATATTTGATCGGATTTATAATTTTTTCCAGATGATCTGTTTGCAACACTATCAGGTTATCTTTTCCATTTCTTTCCAGGTTCCATACAAACTCTGGATTGTTATAACTGCAGAGCAAATTCTGCCTTCAGATGCATGCAGACTTTTTCAGTAAACTTTCGCATCTCCTTGTGAATTCAGCTAGCTACAGAGAAACTTTGTCAGTCATCTGGTTTTTTTCTGGTTTTTAGAGCATCTATTTTGTATACATCATCAAACACTCAGTGTGGTAATGGAAGCTAGGTTCATAGTCAGGCACTGGGAGAACATTTCAGATACTAAGTACATATAAACATCTGTCACTTCCTATGGCATAAAATGTTTTTTTTTAGCTGATACACAAAACCAAAATGTTAACATTAGTCTTATAGTAACTTCCATCCTGCTTTTACTCTTTAGTTTGGTATTTCATGATACTTTGTTCATAGGAGCAGGGGTTTCTGTCATGTACTTAGTATCTGAAATGCCTGAGGATGTGGTAGCAGGAACCGTTGTCTTCCTCATGCAAACTCCACCCTTCCACAAGGGCACTGTGGCTGCTCCAGTGATGGCCTTACCTGACATGAAGTACTAGCAATTGGGGGGGAGAGAGAGAGAAAGTACACCTAAGGAAGCACAAGCCTTTGACTTCATATTTAGTCCATGGGTGGAATAGCTACTGCAAGTGTTTACTTCTTGTACATTAAATAGTTTGATGCAGATATTAAAATATTGACCAAGCTGACAATTCCTTTTAGCTATGTTTCAAGGAAACTGTTCTGTGGGGGTACACCAGGAAACATTTTCTTATTTCTTCTCTTTCAAATAACTGAGACAAATTTAGCTGAAAAAATGTGAAATTACTTATTATCTGAGATATAAAATAGAGAACTTCTCACAGAACTGACTAAAAACAGCCAATAAAGCTGCATGTAAAGATGTAACCATAACTAACAACCAAATGCAAGTTGAACTTTCTATTATCAGTGTTCACGTGCTTGTAACAGCTCTTGCCAAATCAAAATCTGTTGGAACTGGATGATCCAAGATATGTGCCCCTTAAAAATACAACAGCCCTGCAAATGACTTAAAGATATCTGGACGAAATTAATTGCATTGTGAAGATATTGTATGGAAAACACTGTGTCTGATACTATCCAAAAAACTTTGGCATGATCTAATAACTTACTAGGTTACTAGCTACTTAAAACCTCTATCATTGTAGAAGTTTAAAATGTCACAATATACTGCCAAAATCTGACAATAAACACCCCCATATTAGGTTACCTTTAACCATCTTTTTTTTTTCTTTTAAGCTAGTTCTCTAAACAGAAAGCACTTCTGAATCAGGAGTGAGGCTCTGGATTATATCTCTAAGCAACAAAGACCACTGTTAGAGAGCTTTAAGGGCAGATTTGAACACTTCTGAAAATCAAACCAACAAACGTAATGACTTCAGTGGATCAAAATGCTAAACTCTTTCCGACCACTGTGCCATTGGTTGTAGATTGGGGCAATAACCCAGCTTGCTATTACGTGCTGAAAAAGTCAGCATACCTTAAAGATGATAACAGGAAAGCTAAGTGAATGATTTGACATTGTATATAGGAAGAGTTGGACTCTTTCTGTGTCAGGGAACTACTCATTATTTAGGAAAGTCAGAGAATTTTCTGTGCTGCACTTAGTCTGTTTCTCAATCATTAAAATAGTAGCTTTCGAATTCATTGTCTTGAGTCATTCCTTACTGGATAAGAACACTTGGAGACATGATCACAACCACGTTTGTATCACAGTTTTCAGACAGATGAGGACCAAATTCAACCTAATGCAGCTACAAACTACTCTTTAATCACCAAATGATGGAATTCACAGTCAAGAGCAGTGAAAAAATTTGTGAAACCACTGTAATGCTTTGTCAACATGGTTGAACACAACTGTGATTTTTCTTTGGAAAGTAGTGAGGTGGGATTGTACAAGGTGTCAAAGGTTGGAATAAGGACTTTGTAAAGACCAAATGAATGACCAATCTGATTGACTTCATGTTTTCTAGTGATTGAAATAACACATTTTAGCCATTGGGAATGTCTCAATATGCTTTCTAAATAACCACCTCCCATCTTGGAGAATTCTGCGATCCAGCTTGAACGAACAAGTGACCTACATGGCACATTCTGTGAGATCGACACTCCCCTGTGTCACCTATTTCCAGTGCAAGTCAGTCTTGTGTAGTATAGTGCTGTCATCTAAGATGAAGCACTCCAAAATACTTAGTTCATCTGTGGATACTAACCAATCATTGTTATTTATAATTGGGAGGGATGAGCAATATGTTCCTTCTGAATGAAAGAGAACAAAGCTGACATGTGCCCTCATAGACATAGTTTTAGAGGATCTCTTGTGTACACACTGTTTGTGTTTGGTTTAGAATTCAAATGTGTGGTTTAGTCTTGCATTTTTTCTTGCCATTTGTTTGCAAGTGCTGTGTAGATGACTTTATTTCCAGAATTTCCTAATGTCGGAGCCTTCTTTGCTCTTCAAGATTAAATAGCCTTTTTTTCTTGCGTGTGTGCAATGCAGTATGTTACACACAAATATGCCCTCCTGCTGATTTTTATAACAACATTGCGCTGACTGACAGTATAACAAGCCACATATAATTATTCTGAACTAAAAGAAACTTAGTGCTCTACACAACACTTCCTAACCTTTAAAAGAAAGATGATTGTGAAATGCTAATAAATCTTTATTTGAAAATCATTAGTATCTAGCATAGATCTATGCTGAATTACATCACATACAAACATGTAGGTCTTCTGACTGCCTGACTGATGATCTCTGATGTCATGACAGATGAGGTCACTGTTGCAATGATATATGGAATATAACAGTAGTAAATGAAGTCAGATGATCCACAGAATAATTGTCATAATTCTGAAAACAGGTAGAGATGTGATTAAATCACCACAGATTTTTACAAATTCCTGTTCGATACTAGATACAGATTTTGTGTTGAGGTTTTGTTTGCTTGTTTCTTCAAATGCACTGCAGGATTCTGTTTTTCAGTCAATTGACTTATGAAGTCAACATATGAAGTCATACATTATCTTGCTGTGTAGTAAACTATATGCTTACTTGACTGATTTGGTGCTATGTGTGCGTCAGTCTGTGCCGCTGATTGGAGATTAGGGACTACAAGGAGATCACTTAAAGGACAGAACTGCAATGTTCTGGTTGTACCTTTTCTTTAGAGGTGGCTTGCTGGTAACTGGATTCATGTAAGGAGGGAAGTTTCCTAGGTGTCTCACTTCACAGTTCTCTTTCTAGCCAACAGAACAGAGTGGGAATATTTTTTCAAAATATTCTCTTTAATTTCTGTATTTAGAGTTGTGCTTCAAGTTCCCCTTTATCAGGTTTGGAGAAAGATGAGCTTTTCTGTGAAACAAATAATGCCCTTAAGGAGTATGACAGGGAGACTGGACACTAGGACTACAGATAAGTACCACTAAACTCATACACTACTGCATTGTTTGGGCATATCATTGTCCTGCAAAAGATTATTCATAGCACCATGATCTTCTCTCATGTTCTTCTGGTTGATTATTATGGGAACAGATCGTTGCATTGGGAAGAAAGTACGTGGTGAAGCAGAGGGTCTAGCCACTGCCTGTTCCTCTCCTCACCTGTGCTTGTGATACAGTGAGGAAAGAAGTGGTCTGAATGCATCATCTCACTTAAGTCTTTGTATTTTCTGCAGAGAAATAGGGAAGTATCACAAAAGATTGCTCTCTCTGCTTTCCTGTAAATGGCATGATATAGGCCATGACTTAGCTTTACGTGAATATTAGAATAAAATTTCCTTGCTAGCAATTATAACAGAACACTTAAATCAAGGCATGAAACTTTCGTTTCAGAGGTCAGCTGCTCAGCCACTTCTTCTTACTCTCTCCAGGCACTGTGTATACTGGTCTGGACTAAAAATATCAGAGAACTACTAAGTAGGAAAGGTTTTATGCAGAGGTGTACCTGTCTGTACCAGCTCTGAATTTAACCAAAAGCTGGTAAAGCAATTTACCACTAGGGAAAAAAGGGACTTCCTAGAAATCTGTTTCCAAGGAAACTTTTCCATATTTCATTAATTGAACAGTAAACGACATGAGTGAACCCGCTGGAGACAATGTACTGGTGTCTTTCCACTGTGACTGAAATGAAAATTTTGAGGTGTATCTTATGAACATGATTTTTCCCAGACAATACATTTCTTTTATTCCCACAAGTCATGAAGTCTAGAATTGTATTGCCAGGTTTACAAATCAAAATGAAAAAGTTATGAGCTTCTTTGGAACAGCAAAGTTAATTCTTTGTTACATGGAGTTTTTAAATACCTCTGCTAGGCAAACTTGAATTTTCCAGCATGACAGAAGTAGCTCTGAAAACCTTTGGGGGAAATTTCTGGTTGTGTGCTCAATATACGAGAGCCTTTGGGGCATAGCTGTTGGGGAATTCCCATCGACACCATTAATGGCTGCTGAATAAAAGAGGATTGCTTTGGTATTATTTCCTGTAAATAATATTGGAGTTGGTTTAGATACAACTACAAATGACAGCATGAGAAGAACAAACTTAGCCTTGGCAGATGTTTCGTGGAGAAGTATGCAGGTCTGCCAGGAAATCTTATTCCAGTCTCCGCTTTCCTAAGAGGCTGGAAGTTACCCTACAGAATAATGCTCTTATTATTGAATATACAAAATCAAGCCCAAATCTGATGCCGTCCTTTGGCTGGAGCAGAGTTTGTACACCATCTTCTGCTTCCACCAGTCAGCCCCTTCCATGTCAATGATCTTTTCTAGCACAGACCTCCAGCTATCTGTACTCAACTACAGTGTTGCAGTCAATGCAAAACTTCACTCTGTAAGTTTAATTTCCTGTGGCCTGAAGTACCATATGGAGTATTCTCTTTTGAAATAGAAAATGAGTATGGAGCTGGTTTGTTTCGATAAGTTTGATTATTGTAATGAAAACTTGAGCAGTGGGTAGAAGTGTAATACTTTACAAAATCTTTGTTTGATCAACACTTTCAGTTTCTGGTTCTTTGTTTTTGAAAAATTAAATTTAATCTTTTTCCCTAGAATAGCCAGATTGCTGTTTCCAGTTTTGGAAGGCACAGATATCTTTCACAAATCAATTGAGAAATATTTGAAATAAAGGTGCTAGGCAGCAATACTTGCTATAGTTGCACAGAATAATGCAAATACATATGTATGGATCAAGTTTACAGAATCCTATTTTAAACTGTGCTCCTGACTTCGTAGTTTGATTGGATGCATCATTTTACTTTTTCAGCACCTTTCAAATCTATTGTACTACTGTGCATGTGAAGACAATTTAAGTCCAACTGATTTAAACACAACTTGGTACAACTCAACCTCTCATATCAATATTAAGATAAAATATATATTGCTACCAAAATTCTACCAGTGAAAACAAGGACATTTGAAATTTCTTGCATACTTTGTTCCAACCTCAATTTTTAACTGAAGTATAGTTCAGAAAAGGGAAAAGGTGAGAAAATCATGCGTCTACTCTGACAACAAGCTTTAAATTAACATACCTTTTGGAGCTTACAATTTTTGCTCAACACCAGCACTCATTAGCCGTTCCTGGGTAAAATTTGAGAGATTTATGTATCTGTCTGGGATCAGTAGTTCTCACTGAATACTTGAATGTTGTGCAGCCCTAGACTTATGCAGATCCACCTCTGTTGTCCATACTCAATAGCTGCAGTGTTGCTCAAAAATGTCAAAAATCCACCAGCTTCTAGACTTCATGCTGGAGAATGAGACTACAATGTCTTTCCTGTAATGCAGCATTATCCAGAATTATTTATTTATATGTTGATATCTGTTCTGAAACTAAATCTTACTGTGCTAGACATAATAACAAAATCACAGTCAGAACAGTGTGTGCATACAAGCTATGTACATTGCCCATAGTGTACAACTTAAGCAACCCAGAAGTTCACAGGGGAACTCAAGTTCCTGACCCTGTTTCCTCTCCCCACTGCTCTTACCACATCCAGTCATTCAAACAGATGTTCAAATATCTTTGGACACCAGATAACAGCTAGTTTTGTGGCCCTTGCTACTATTAATGAAATTTCACTAGAGATGCTGGAGATATCTCTCCAATTTGCAAAACTGTATGGTGGTTTTTGTTAATGTTTCTCCTCTTTCATTCTTTTTTTTAAACCTCTGATGACTCAGACCTTTTGCATGTCAGTGACTTTTGGTGGTTCCTCTGGGTGCTGCCAATATAAACTATATTAATTTCAAAGTTTCAGCATCTACTATTTGGGCAGTGGAGTCACACTGTGAAATCATTCATGTAATTGTCTTTAAACATGCAAAAGGCTTTTAAAATGGATACCACTCCCTTGCCTGCGCACTAGTTTCCAATCTTCTGGAAGCATGCTATGCGAACAAAGAAAAGTAGCAATTACTTTGGACACCATAGTTATTGTCAGCTGCAAATAGATAGGCCTTTAGCAAGATATCTAGTACCCCAGGTGCAGAAGATTCCTAGAAATGTTTCCATCTGAGAAAGATAAATTGGTGAATTGTGGCATGAATTTTGCTAATTGGACTAAAAATAGCTGTAGCCTCTCCCTCCTGGAAGTATTGTTTGTTGGAGGAAGGAGCCCCAGCAATGATAGACAGTAGCCTGGTCCAGCCCTCTCTGTGGATCATGCATGCTTTAGGGCATCCAGACAAACTCAGGCATCTCACCCCTGCCAAATTAGTTCATTTCCTTTCACAGGCACACAAACATCAAAGGCATCTGGCCCTTGCTCTGCTGCATCCAGGTGTCAGCTATGCTTTCACATCCACACATGGCCCTAGTTTTCAAACATTACGGGGTTTTTTTGAGAGCTGTGCAGATATGTGATGTATCTCTATAGCAGTTGTGTGGTGTTAATGCCTGATTGTATTCACAATGACCCATGCGCTCTTCCAGGACAGAACATGCTATGCTCCAGCCAGCGCTTCTGTGACCACCTGGGCTCACGTGTGTCCCACCCCAGAAATCTGGCACCGATACGTAGCACATTTGCTGTACTGCATCCGTAGGTGCAGACGTCTCTGCCACCAACCAGACCACACACGTACAGCAAAGAGGATAGAAGTCAGGTCTATTAGTTCCCAAAACAAAGGCCTTTGCCATTTCAACTAAAAGAGAATTAGAGGCTGCTATAGAATAAGGATTAACTTTTTTTGTTCACTGACCAAATGAGAAAACTTGGAAGAAAATTTAATTAAACCAAAAGGTTGTGTTTGTTGGTGTATGACATTCTTCTCTCAAGAATTTCACTCGATACTGCTAGGGATTTCACTCCTGTGTTTTAAGGAGTCATTGGTGCCTGAAAGGCTTTCAAAGGTGCTGATTCTCTTCTTACTCTGAAGTCAAATTTGTGCATCCTGAGGCCATACTATGAACATCTGCTGCGGGCTGCCCAGTGTCTAATATCAAGTCTCATCACTGAGTAATAACACTGATGTGAAAGCTTGCTCTGAAGGCCATTCTGAGGTAAAACGGGAGCAGACAGGAGCAAACAGTGTTTTCAACTCTTCACGGTGACCCAACCAAGAAAAAAAATTCACCCCGCTCTCTGCTTCCAGATTTTCTTTGATTTGCAAAGAACTACCTCAGCTACAAGAATGGTACTTTGCAGATGTGGCTATAGCAAGGAGATAGGTGAAGAGCTAGAGATTTAGACTGGGTTATAGGCTCAGGGAGCCATCAGATCCTGTAAAGAGAATTAGCCAAAGCCCAAGGAACCCTTGAAGGTTTGCAAGGCACTGAGGGAAAGTTGGAAGGCAATAGGCCCATTTATTTTCTAGAAAGAGAGCTGCTGCTGCTGAAAGTAAAAAAAGATAGGTAGGTGAGTGCCTAAACACCAAGCCAAATTTGACATGCGTATCACCAACAACCTTCTTGCTTTAGGCAGAACTGATGACACTCCAGTTTTATTCTTCGTGAACCTTCAATCTTTCCTTTATAGACCCATTAATTCTGTAGTGAATCCCTCTGCAGAGCCTACTTCCTCATCTCTCCTTTGCCTGCAACTTCTTCTTTGTTTATGGCCTTTCCTCCCTTCAGAACAGGTATACTAGCTACAGACCTCTAGCAGAGCCACACAATCTGTCTTCATCAGATGTGACCCGCAGTCACAAAACATGTTCTGGTTTTGTCAAGCTGTCATTCACATAATGTTGCAACAAAAGTGGTCCCAGTTAGGCACAAAACTTGATTTGTGTTTTGTTGTTGGGGTTTTTTTTTCGTGCTGTGTACTTTGTATGGATATATTTGTCAAAGGTTTGGAACAAGCACAAGTTATGTTAATGCCTCATTACAAAAAAGTTTATAAACTATTAATCATTAACCAAGGTATGTCACTACCAACTTTTTCAACTTATAGAAATAGATGAGAAACAAGTTCTACTCCACAATATCAAATCCTATATTTAATACCTAATAATTTATCAATATAATACTAATAAGTGAAACCTTACAGTGAAGTGTTTGAGGACACTGTCTCAGGTCAGGGAAATCCATAGTGAGGAGAGGAGATTAATTTTCTGGGCACCAAACTATTTTTACAGAACTAGTCCTCTCAAAATAACTAACACCTTAAGAGCAATTCGTTATTTTTAGATACTTATAGACAGCGTCTTCCTATTTTCACTATTCTCACAATTCTTGCTGTTGCAAACTTCCTCCCCATTTTCCACAAATAATATATTAAAATTCAAGGAAATACCTTACTGATTCCTCTTTTCTTTCACATACTTGCTTAGTGATTTGAAATCCGCCATGTTGGTATTATGGAAGGAACCCTTAGGTGGTTATTGTCCTATGAGGTCCTGCGGCATTCAAGGGCATGCAACATAGGAGGCTTGCAGGCAGTTATAGCAAACAGCAGCAGATTTTTTCTCCTTTCATTCTAGTAACTCATTTTGCTCTCTGGGGTGAAGGAATTTGTTTGGTCTGAGATTCCTGAAGGAGGTTTTTCTGTGCAATTTGTGACCAGCTCTGTTTAAGGGTTACTGAATGCAGCGTAAATAAATAAGTTACATCAGCCAGGTTGTACTTCACACACATTTGTCTTCCACCAGATGCTCTGTCCTGAGCAGCTGGAAAGGAACCAAAGCTCACAATAATCCACTGGTCTAACACTGGTAACCTGGCGACGTTCTCTCACTTCCTTCTTCTTATGAGCTTGAGACACGGGGAGAGATAGAGCAAGTCTGACTCAGTGTTTGCAACCCTAGCTGCACTCTGCTTGAGGATTGTCATTGATCATTTGGCACACTCAAGCCCACCAAACTAATATTCTAACCCAAAAAAGAATTACTGAGAAAGGTACATGTACTTTATTGGCCAAGGTCTGCTAGTGAAGATCACTGGTTCTCAGTTAAAAAAAAAAAAAAAAAGTAACTCCATTAGAGACTAGCAAACTCTCATTTGAAGCGATGTCAGCCTGAAGGCTGGATGAAGGAAGAACAGAGAAGGAGCTAGGCTGGTGGCTGATATTTGACCAAAGCGGTTTTTTTTTCCCAAGACTTGGGGTAGATGGAAAATACCAAAATTCTTACATTTTATTTTAGTCCATGAGATTTCATTTGACCTAACGTGAGATTTCATTTTCAGGTTTAAAAGATCTTTTCTACCCCTCTTATTTCCTCTTCTTAAATTTTGTCTCATTTTCAAAGATGCAGACTTTCAGTTTGACTCGGTAGTCAAAAAAGTATGACTAGAAACCTGACAACATTTTCACTTTTGGAAAACTGCTTTGTTAAAATGCTTTTTCAAAGCTTTCATCTCTCTACTTCTGTGCTGTGCTTTCCTTGCCTTCACAACTGAACTATTGCTGAGCTCAGCCCAGATTCATATGTGCCTTTGATCCCTTTTAACCAGTTCTACATGTTACGATGTTACACTAAACTACAATAAAGTTTCAATTTATTGTTACCATGACTCCATGGCAGTGACCACTACTATCAAAAATCAGTTCCAACAGCCTTCACATACACTTATCCCAAATTTTATTAGTTAGGTCAAGATGACTTATACAGTTTATTTAATTTTCAGCTAACAATAGAGAAATATATCAGCAATATAATGTTGGTAGCACTGGGGAAGGCTAGACAAGTAGAAATGATCATTTCTTGAATCCTGTATTATACAAGTTACTAACTACCTAAAGTATGACTCTTTGAATGTTGTATGTTGTTGAATAACAAAGCAAATTTTTGTTGGCTCTAATTATACCTTAATCAGATTATACTTTTACTAAATGCTGTATGACAAAAGACATATTTTAAGTCCACAGTCACCACAGTTTCTTAGAAATTGTACGGTCCCAACTTTACCTTGAAATAAATATGCAAACAATTTAGATCTCAAAGGCAGTAAACCCTGTTGTTTTGGGTTTTTTTTAATTCACAGCTAAACGCTTTTCAGCTTTGCTACTTCAGCAGGCAGGAAAAGTGTCACTTCAGTAGCTCGCTGTTATTCAGAACACAATGCTCCTTACCAGAAAGTCTAGGACCATTGTGTTTTGAAAAGTAGAATAATATTAACTGACTTGGCATACAGACAACAGTAGATTTTGTGTCCTGGTCTCAGCAGGATTTAAAAGTAATATCACCACCATCTTCTATTCCCCTGAAAATTCTTATCTCCTTGCCTCTTAAGAAAATAACTTTTGATTTGTAACTGCTAATCGACATGTGAACATGCGCACAAGTACATGTGCTGTGAAATGGTAACTGGAAAGAGGAGGAGTAGGGCTTACTGCTGAAAGCTCCAGCAGTGTCTGCATGTATTAAAATTTTATCTCTGTCTCTTAGGCACTCATATGACTTCCATTCTTTTGGTATTTGAGCACTGGACAAATTTAATGTGTGTGTGCTGGTAGGTAAGCACTCTAATTCCCATGTTACAATTTGAAAGATAAGACGCAGAGACTTGCGCATACGTTACAGACTTATATTAATTATGATCTCCTTAAATTAAAAGATTACACATCTAAACACACTAATAATGTATTTAATCACTAACACATTGCTGTGATCCAGAATCCACAAGATAATTTTAGCTGTACAATGTTTATTCCATATGGAATTTGGCAGCAGACTGTCAATGTCGAAAGCTGCTGAGAGCAGGATAGGAGGTACTGCTGTCACTTGAAAAACACGGCACTTTGCCACAGTATAACTTGACATATAGTATTTTTCAGGCTTCCAAGAAAGCCAGTACTTAAAATGGTAATGTTAGTTCCAAGTGTAACTTAATAGCTTTCTGAAACTCCTTCTGCTGTTGTGGAGGGGGAAGGGGAGGCAGGGAGTCTAGGTCTGTGCTTGGGACTTCAGCTTATTGAACAAAACCTTTTACAGCCATGGCCCCAATATCCATGTCAAAAGCCAGGAGTGTGGTGCCATTTCAATTTCAGATGAAACTATAATCTGTCTGTCTGTCTTTTGTTATTTACTCAGCTTTTCCTTTTAAACACTGGTTAAAAAAGAAGATTGTATACCTACCCAAACCTGTGGGACTCTGAAATAATGCAGCATGTGTTGTGGTTTTGCCTCAATTTGCAACAAAGAACCACACAGTTCCTCTCTCACTCCTTCCCCCTCCCCAAAGGGACGGGGAGGAGAATCAGAAGGAAAAAGGCAAAAAACTTGTGGGTTGGGATGAG
>Ga0181612_107694_pt1 | contig 15065 bp, 16 predicted proteins | sample HoacroProtozoa21_FD_119630 | JGI IMG/M metagenome (GOLD analysis project Ga0181612, IMG submission 119630) | Hoatzin crop microbial communities from Cojedes, Venezuel. Combined Assembly of Gp0051906, Gp0051904, Gp0051908 | reverse complement strand
CCTACTGTAGGTGACCCTGCTTCAGCAGGAGGGTTGGACTAGATGACCCACAGAGGTCCCTTCCAACCCCTACCATTCTGTGATTCTGTGATTCTGTGATTTTGACTAGTTGGAGGTCTGGCCCGTGATGTATATCACCTCCTCTTCACCTCTATGCTTTCTTTGGGAATGCTGATCTCACAGGATAGTGTGTCTCAGGACTTATCCTCCGGTGATACCAGGTGGAAGAGCAAGAGCAAATGTAAATAATTTCCTACAGCTGCTCAAAGCTTTTAAGCTGCATTTAGCCAAAAAAAAAAGAAAAGGCATAATGGGACCATAGGACCAGCTGGACTTTAATTAAAAAAATGTTCTGAATGTGAAGGAAGCCAAAGCTGTCAGTTCCGCTCCAACTCTGCTGTTGAAATGTTTAAAAGGTGTGCAAGATTTCCTGGGCAGTTTGAAAACTTTGCAGAGAAATACAAAGCTGCGTTTCACAACCAGTTCTGTGACTTTCTGGTGCCGTGAGATTGGAACGAGGAGGTGACCAAATGGTGCCTTTTGAGCTTTGTGTGTTACTTCTGGTGGTGAAAAGGCAGTTCTTCAAACTTGGTGGTTGTAGCTTGTTGTGAGACTACCTGCAACTTACAAAGTGCCTCTGTGCAAGTTGTTGCTGTAGAGTTATGCTTAGTGTGATAAAGTACCTGCCAAAATAAATGAAAAAAGCAGTTTTAAAAAAAATTTTATGACCCTTTGACAATATGCACTTAATTTCCTTTTTGTGTGAGAGCCCAGAAGCCCTCACTCAGGCAAACATCTCTTCTTGTGAGAAATAACTTCTGAAGTTATCCCCCATCAGCTGAGACGTGTGTGCTCATGCCTGCTCGCAGTGTGGAGCAGATCCTGCCCAGCGGTGAAGTCCCAGCTTGGTGGCTTTGCATGGAGGATGGGCTGGAGGGAGCTCTGCAATGGTTGCTCTCCGCAGACTGCAACGCCATGCGTGCAGCAGTAGCCCGGCTTCGGTCCAAAATTAGCTCCAGGTCCTCGATTACTTTGAAGCAGGAGGTCTATACCTCATCTTGGAGTGACCATCTGTGGTTTGGCTTGTAGGACTGCCCCAGAGACCTCTGTGGTGTGTGATAACTGAAGGTTTTGGGCTATTTGTTAAAAGACCAGAATGGATAAGAATTTGGGAAGATCCTTCGGGCTCCAATTTTCACAGGAAGGAAGGAAGGAAGGAAGGAAGGAAGGAAGGAAGGAAGGAAGGAAGGAAGGAAGGAAGGAAGGAAGGAAAAGAAGCCATCGTGGGGGGAGCAGGTTGGAGACACAACCTGTGATGCTCCCTGGACAAGACCATGCCTCCGTGGCAGGAAGAGCCCTGAGGGCAGCATAGCCTTGGCTCCATGTTGCAGTCTCTGCTCCAGCTCCGGACACCTTGTGCTAGAGATCTGAGCAAGCTGCCTGCAGGTACTCATCAAATTGAGCATCTCATCCTCATCCTGTTCGTCATGCGCTGGACACTGCTCTCCCAGTGGTTTTCAAAGAGGAAACATGGTGGGCTGCTTTTTGGTGGCTGAGCAGCTGGCATTTGATAAGACCTCAGTAAATGGAGAGTGGCCTCAGCTCATGTTCCCTGTGACTCTCCCCACCAGCAGGACACTGGCATCTGCTGTGCTTCAACCCTTTTTTTGTCATCTCCAGCAAAAAGGATGGAAGAAGAGTGATTCTTTAGAATGCTGAATACAATGAACATGCCCATGTCCTGGTCTCATACTGGTCCTATTCTCCCACCATTGTTTGCCTTGCAGATCTTTCTGGTGTCCCCAGGGAAGACGCAATGTTAAGCATGATGAGGGCTGCTCTCAGGGCAAGGGCAGACTCTCCATCCTCCTAGCCCACGTCCTTTCTGGTCATCAGGCAGTGGTAGTCTGTGTGAGTGCATGTGATGCTGTAGCAAGAGAGAGGAGAAGAGCCCTGTCTTGGGGCTTGTGCTCTGCAGGTCTAGTGCCAAGGGAAGGCTCTTGGGGCCATCACAGCACCCCAGCTGTTTTCTTTAGTCAGGACTTGCATGGGAAGGTGGCAAGGGCAAGAAGTTAACCGTGATGGTGGTGCACTATAAGAGCAGGAGGCAGGGGGTTAGGGCAGGGTTGGGTGGGGGAATGTGTGCATGTGTGAATGAGGTTGTGGCTGCTGCCCATGGGGACAGTTTTGATGCCAGCTCCACTGTTGGGTGCAAGAAGAAGGAAGAACATTTCTGCAAGCAGGGCATAGCACGGGAGCAGCACAAAGCATCACCGGATGCCTGCATGCTCGGGCTGGACTCTTGTTGCTCACGTAGAAATGCTTTGGAATCAGTCCCTTCCTTTCTCTCCCGCCTCATTTCCTCTGTTCTCCAACGCAACTGTGAGCAATTCCTTGTTTCTCCAGCCTCCATGTGCTCTAATTAGGCTGGAAGCCCCTGGGAGGTTTTCAATCCTTGAGACATTTGTACAGCACCAAGCCTCTGTGACAGTAACGGGTCCAGTCCTCTGCTCCCGTGGCCCCGGCTGCCGCCACATGATTCCGTCCGGTCCTTTCGGCAGCTGCTCTTAATCACTGAACTGGTTTTGGAAGGTCTCCAGAGCTGGAGAAATAAAAGACACTTTAGAAAAGGGGGAAGGGGGGAAACTGGCAAGAGCAATTGCTTTTTAAAAGACTACTTATTTCTTAAGACGAACTTGCTACTGATTAACCTTTGCTCTGTGATTGCTTTAATTGATTCATGCCTTAAAGCAGTCAGAAAGGTTCTGTGAGGTCATGATGGTTCTCTCCTAAGTGCTCTCTTTCCCTGAAAACCTTTTAAGAATTTTCGGTTGAGCAAAACCCAGTTCTTGCAAGAAAGGCAGGTGAATGACACCAACCCTTTTACCTACTCTGTCTCCCAGATTATCCAGCCTCCATCTTAGTGCTTTACTGCTGAGACCTCATCTTTCCCTCCCTGCTGCCTGTTGGCAGCCTGCTACCAAGCTGAGCCTGTCCCATATTCCTCTGCAGTGCATGGTGAATGCTGTTTTTGGGGATGATTTTTTGGCCCTTCTATAAGAATGAGGCACTACTGCCCTCAGTAAGCCTGTCGGTGTCTTCCATATGGTCCTACCCATGGGACCATCCATGGTCCTCGTGACTGCTTCATGTAACCCTGTCTGGAGAGTTTCTGTGGCTACCCCACAGGGATAGACCCACAGCCAAGGGGGAAACAGCCCGCTGGCATTGGGGTGTCCTTGGGCCTCAATGCTGCTGGCTGGGTGACTACAGGTGGCCCCATCCACCTCTGTCCCCGTGGAGCTGGGGGTGAGATGCAAGTCGCAGAAACTACTGTTTGGAAAGAGGTGCTCGGTGGGCTGGAAGGAAGTGAAACACAATTTGCGGGCGAGAAGAGCTTTAACAAAGATCCAGAAAACATTGTCTTCTGGATGTGCCACCAGGGCTGGTGTCAGGAGAGCCCGCATGGGATGTCCGAGGCTCGCCTGCTGGCTCCTGGCACCGAGACGGTGCATGTTTGTTGCTGCTGGCTGTAACTGCAGAGCCCTTGTGCCTTGACCTGGGTACAGACCTCCAGGGCTGGCTCCCAGCATCGGAGGAGCTAAGCTGAGCAGGGAAATATTGAGCAGGGCAAGGTCCATCATGTGCTTGGCGGTGCCTGGCTCTCCCTTATCCCGGGAAATACTTTCCTCATCCTATTAGCTGACGTCTGCCTGGTCTGAGCTTTTCTATCGACATGTCTTCCAGGTAGCTATGGGCTTTGGTGCCCATACCAAGGCAGCTTGTGAAGCCTAGGAGGCAGAAGTTCCTTGGTGGTGAGCTGGAAGGTCACAGGGCTGAGCTGGGCTCACTGGGTTTGAGTGATGAATGCCGCTTTGTCTTGGGCTGGTTTCGTGCCCTGGCACTCTGGACATGTGTGGAACAGTTCATCTGGCCTGTTTAGACATCTGCCCTTGCACGAGCTGAGTTGTGCCCATTTCTCTTCACTCGGTCTACTGGGAGCTCAGGGTGACCACTCAGACACACAACAGATGGGTCCAACTGCTCTTCCAGGAAGACCAAGGGAGGAATGAATGCACCCACCCCAAGCTCTGCAACTAAATAAATTACTCCCTTCCTCCAGGCTGCTGGGATGTGAGTGCTGCTGGGTGCTGGTCCAGCAGGACTGGCTGTACTAAGTGTGCTGAGCCCAGAGGAGGTCCATCAAGGTTCTGCCCATGGTTTGTCTGCATGGGGTGATGCCCACATTATGAAACCCACTGATCCTCCTGCCTTGCTAAGCAGACTCCATGGATCACACCAGCAGATGGACAAAAATCAAATGAGCTGTACAGTCCTCATCTGCCGCTCTTGCTGGTGCAACCCTAAATTGGGAAACAGAGGCTCTGGGTGATGGTTTTGCTGCATCTGTATGTTGGGGTTAGGCCAGGGGTTCTGAGCATGGATCTTGTGTGTCAGAGTATCCGTTTGCTCTGAAGTAGGTTCAGATTTTTCTGATGTGCCTTATGCAAAAATGTGGTAGTGTTTAATGAGCTAGAAAGGATTTTCAACTGGGAACAGCGGAATTGCATTCTTATGGTGCAAAAATGGGCCAGCCTTGATGCATTTAGATACTGTAGATAACTAGAGAAACCTCTGGCCGGCGGCACGGAAAGAATCCTTTCTTCCCTTTTGCTCTCTTCCTTGCAGGGGTGTTTTGCTCCAAGGTCTGAACTTTAACACCCGCAGCCTGGGGGAGGGCCAGCGCTGGGGGCTTCGTCGCGGTGGCCGTCCAGGGCCCCCGTCCTTTGTCCGGGCTGAATTGTGCTCCGCAGAGCTGCCGCGCGGAGGTATGCGATCTGCAAACCTCTTTTCTTCCCCGCTCTTGGCTGACGGACAAAGTCTTCCCTCGGAGACGATGCTCGCGGCGGTGTGCTGCCCTCGGTGGGGCTGTGGGGCCAGAGAGGGTCCCCCACGCTGCGTCCCAATCTCCTCATCTCCCCTTAGCAGCAGGGCACAAAGAGCCGCTTAGGCATTCACAGGAGCGGAGAGGGACCCAAGCCAGGGCACGCTGAACTGCAGAAAGTAGGATTTATCTTCAAAGAAATATTTCCCCCCCTTTCTGCGCTCTTTTCTTTTTTTTTCAAGGGATTTATTCGCCCTCCTCCCCTCCCAGGCAGGCTTTGAGCCGTGGAAGCACTTTTTGCCTCCCCACGATGGCTTTTCAATGGTGGGAGAGGTTTTTCCTAGAAAAAAGGGAGAAGCTTTTCTTAGAAAGCCACAGGCCACCCAGGGGCAAAGCCCGGGGCTGTGCCCCACGCGCTGCACAGCGATGAGCTGGGCACGGCTGCACGCATCCCTGCTGCTGGGTTTGCACGGCCACAAGCATGGTGAGATAAAAGCTCTTCCTTTCTCCTGCTGACCACACTGCAGTGTGGGGAGCAGTGTTTCACCCCAAACTGGTCAGGCTGAGTTGCCATTTTCAGGCTTGACCTGGAGGTATGATCTCACCAGTGCTCCTGATACCCTCTTCGAGTGAGCAAAATGACACCTAGACATGGACATCTTGCTGCTGCCAGCTGGGACCAACACCTAACTGGGTGGTGGAAGGTCTCCTTGCGGTCACAGCTGGAAGGTTGCTGTTCCTGACCACTTTTGGGGCTAATTTTTTGCCTCTTCCCACCCGTACTGTCCACAGGAGGGACACCAGCTTCCCCAAACGGCTGGCCATCCTTATGCAGGGGGTCCCCAAGACTGAGCTAAGGGGGACTGTAAAAAGTTTATGGGTTATAAATCAGCCATATGAAGCAGCTCAGAGAGGGAAGCCACTGCTGATGGATCTGGCGTCAACAGGGCCAAAGCTACTTGTGCATTGTGCCCATTTCTCTGATGCTGGGAAAGTGCCCGTGGACCCTATTCTTGGATCAGAGCTTTCTTACACCAGGAGTCGTGTGAATACACCTCGGGGAAGCAATTCCTGAAAAACACATAATACAGCTGGCCATTTCATATAGATCAATACCTATTTTTTAGTGAGATTTCTGATGTGCCAGGGTTTTTCAGACCTTTCTGTGGTCAAACTGGACTCTATTCACATTTTAGTGCAGAGGAAAATATGGAAAACAGACACAAAAGTGCAAAAGTCTGCGTTGTTTTTGTCAGCATTTGATGTCGGAGTTTGGGACCATTACCACCAATAAAGCTGACAGCAATTACCGCTGTCTGAGGCTAGGAGAGCACCTTGGGTTGGACAAGGGTTGTCTTTTCCTCCCCTTGGGACTGGAGCATCCCTTCCCTGGAGCAGCAATGGCTGGCAGGCCTCCACCTGGGGCTACCATGATGGAGCGGCTGCAGCTTTAGTCCTTGGGACCACGGAGACCCAGGGCCGGTGTAGCCTGGTGGCTCCCAAGCATGCTGGGCTGGTGGCAGTGGGGGCCCTCCATTGCCGGAGTGCTGCAGTGGAAGTTTCTAGAGGGACTGTTGGGATTTTCTAGAAGGAAGAGGAGGCGGGGCAAAGAGGGCTGGGGTGGACAAGGCCTTCCAGAAGGGAAGCAGAGTGGACTAGGAGGACCTCTCTAAGGAGGTAGGTGAGGTGGATCTCTCTAGAAGAAAGGTCTCAGTCAACAATAATTTAAACCCAGACCCCACTGTGCAGCTGTGCTGGCAATAACCTCCGGTTCCCCCTCAAAGGCAAGCCTCCCTAGCCAACATCGTCCCCGTCCGTGCCAGACCCACGCTTCCGCTCCTTGCAATGGTGGGATGCTGGTGGTGCAGAACCCTCTGCAGAATCGAAACCGCCTGGCCCTTTCGGGAAGTTTCCGAGTAATAATCATGGACGGGAATATGCTTGAGTTCAGCCAAAGACGTGGCATTTGTGAAAAGTCTTTCTCCACCCTTTCTTTCCCCCCCCCCCTCTATTTTTTTTAAGCTACTATTCATCAGCTTTATTCTAAACACTCATTTTGCTCCTAGCAGGCATGAGGGAAAATCTATTGTAGTGCGTGAGACCCTTTTGTAAACATGATGATTTCCCCTTGCCTGTTTCCACATGAAGCTGAAAGCATTTGTATGAAATTCGTTGTAAATGCTCTGAGGCTTAGCCAATAATTTCCTGGGCACACATTTGTTAGCTCAGCCCTTCAAAGTGCTTTGAAGATTAAGAAAACCAGCTGTAATTTCTAATAATGATGATTATGATTAAACAAGGTTTCTGCAAGTGGTAGTGGATAATGAGTCATCCCCGGGGACCGGACACTGGAGACAAACAAGCCCCAAGCATGACAGGCTGTTGAGAGAGGTGTCTTGAAGGAGTAGAAAGACACGGAACACTTTTGGAGGAGGAAAAAGAAGTGATCTGTGCAAAATGTGGTTCAGCTTTGGAACTTTATTTCCTATGATGGTCACTCTGTAATAAAGCCGGGGATTAAGGTGCCTTTTCTACCCTACATTCGTACGGCCATCAACTGGTTTTGTTTTAAGATGAATAGATCCTACCTTGGAGGGAGGCATGCTTCACCGTGCAGCGTTATCAAGCCCCTATCCTCATCCTCAGTGATGGGGATTCCTCAAGGGTTTGTCAAGCTGACCCCACAAAATCGATCGGTTGCCTCAGAGGATGTTGCCTTAAAGCATTTACATGTGACCACAGATGAGGGAGTGGTGGTTGAGCAGGCCACACCACCCATTTCCAGCACAGCTCCTGCTGGCTGTCTGGCCTTTAGACTGTAGCGCAGAGAGACCTCTGCGATGGGGATAAGTACCTGTGCAGCCCTAATAGACACAGGATTTTGGCTGCATTTGTAGGTTAATTTGTTTGAAACGGTCTTGATTATTTGTGTCTGTTCGAAGTGTGGTGGCATATTACAAAACACAAGCCATTAACCTTGGTGTTAACCTCTGCATAGCTTTGAAAACCACAGCCATTGCATGTTGGAAGTGTGCTACAACAAATCAAATGGAGAGATATCGTCCCTGCAGTCGCAGGACCAGCTATTCCATGTTAACCCCTTCTACTTCCACATCCATTTGTTATTTCTTCTGTTAAGCCCTGGTGTTTCTTTGCACTAATGGCACCTCAAAGCCAAGAGCTAATCAATTCATGAAAGGTACTTTACACGTGTTTGTCTCAAGCTGCACATACTCCCTGGGATCCCACACGGAAGTGAGCTATAATTAGGGCTTATAAAGAAACTGTTAAAAGTCTTAGTGATAAATTATAATTATCATCTGCCAGGGGAAGGAAAGGATATAGAGTATATACCTTATCATAGGGAGACTATGACTAGCTTCATGTTATTTGGTCCTTGTTCCTTTCCTGTGTTAAACCTCACTAATTCTCTGAAAAGAAACTGAAGGCAAATGATGGTGAAATAAAAGGGATCCTAGACTGTGATCCAGATCCTTGGGCAGACTCCGTAGGGCAGAAATGCGGGTTTAAGGGATGCTGTTTACTGAGATTTCTGACTGATGGTAAGGTCTCTGTGCAGCTCGTGGTGGTGGTGATCAACCAGCAACTTGCCAGGAGGTTGATTTTACTCCTTTGCATTTGTTGGTGTGATGCTGTGGAAGACTCCCAGGTGGAAGGGCAGGAAATGATGCCCCAGAGAGTGGTGGTATGGCTCCAGAAGTTTCCATACAAGGAAGCTGCAGGTGCCAAGGAGGCTCAGCTCAGGCTCAAGGCACCTTCCTTCCCTAGCATGGCATTCGCTTTCTCTCCGAACCCCTTGGAAATGGTGGTGTGGGCAAAGTGGGCATCAATCCTATGCGCTGCCTTCCCTTCCTATGCCATCAAGACGCTCAGGGTAGCTGGCCATGCTCAGGTGCTGAGAAACGACCACCTCCACATCCCTCACATGGCTCCTTGTACACACATTATTATTTTTTTTTTCAAATTTTTTTCTTGCAGCTGACTGGGAAGTGTGTTTGTAACATCTGAAAAGAGCCCTGCACCTCCCTGCCCATGTGTTGTAAGATACTGCATTGGAGAAAGCTGGGTAGATGCAGGAGAAAGGAAGAAGAGAAAGACTTAAAGGGCCCAAGGAAATAGCTATAAGGCAGTGCCAATTTTGGCTGTGGTACAAGTTTACCCCTCAAAAGTTGGATGCCCTAGATCTACAGCACCAAAAAAGACAAGAACACGCTCTCTTTGCTTGTGCGCTGGCCTCTCAAGCAAGCTCGGCTTGCAGTATGGTCTGCATTCAGCCCCTGCAGCTGAACATGTTTCCTGCTTTTTCTCCCCTGCTCCTCTCTCCATCATCCCCCCGGGGCTGTTTCTCATACTTTTCCTCACTCTCTGTCAAGCAGTGGGAAGCGAGCAGTTCTGTCCAATTGCCTGCAATTACGGGGACTCTATCTGCCAGCAAACAAAGTCTCTGTTTGCAAGGGAAAGACCTGAGGTCTCTTGGGTTTATGGAGCTGAAAAACATATGTTACCGCTTTCACGGCTCACTTGTTGAGGAGTCCTAAACTTTGCTTTCCTGCTGATGCACATTTTCCTGCTTGCTCTTTGCTCCTGTAGCTTTCCCAGTGAATGGAGCCAGGTTTGCTGTCCCTCTCCTCCATTCATTTAACTTTGCCTGGTGGAGACGGGCAGCGGTTGCAGATGACCTCTAAATTTTAGAAGCACTCTGCTTCAAATCTGGATGCAAGCGCTGTGAGGCCTCTGGCTATGCCTGGCAATGACTGAACTGCTCCAAATCCTAACGCAGAGTTCCTGTCTTTTGGCCGCTGCGTCTAACCTATGCTGTGGTGGTGTTTGCCCATTAGTTGGTTGCTGGGTCCAGGTGCTGGGATATTTGTTAGGGTTTTCTGAATTCAAATGTTTCAGCATTTGATGTGGTCTGAGGCATGGCAGACCTTGGGAGAGGTGGTGCTACGGCTTCTGGATGCCCTGTCACAGCTGCAAGAGCAGGCTGGTGATTTGTGAGCAGGGATGAAGCTGTGGGCTGGAGAGTCTTGGAGGACCTGAGGGCTGGCTAAGGTGTAAGGAGGGACCTTGAATTAAATGAAACATATTTGTCTGAGCACATGGAGGTGCGCCTGAGGGCAGGAATGTGGGGAAAGGTGCGGGGGTAAAAGGGAAGGATTGTATTTGTCTTTGTCTTCTTCATCCTCACATCGGACTTGTCACCACTAAGAGGGTGGACTTCTGGAGTTGCCACTGGAGTGTTTGCTGACAGCAGCAAAGGCACAGTGTAAATGCATCGCAGTGACTTGCATCTTGCAGAGCTGCAGAGGCAGATGAGCTCTTCTCAGGAGTGACTACCTTAAGAGTGAAGTACCCAAATATTTAGTGCATTGTCTCTGGTTTTTGTTACTCCCGTCAACTCTTTCCTTTGCATCTACACACAAGCATTACCTTTTGGCTGGTGTCTCAACCATCTCCTGTTCTTTGTTCCTCAGCAGAGATCCAGCAGTCCCCTGCAGCTGTGGGGCAGAGTGGCTCAGTCTCCCCTTTGCTAGGTGAGCCCTGTATGCCCAGAGGCAGCAGGAGCAGCCTTGGGTCAAGTCAAGATCTGGGGCTTGACAGGGTGGTTTCTACTTTGGATGAGAGCTTGCTGAGCCCAGTAGATGTGGTGTAATGGGTTTATTGGCTTCCCTGGTCTCTAGCCTCTGTTGGTCTCTGGTTGTATTTCTGGATGAGTCTGGTGGGTGACTGCAAGGTCTTTTGTGCACAGCCATTTCTCTTGTGAGCAGAGGGCTTCAGCCACAGTAGCTCTCATTCCCTAGGCAGTTCGTGTCGGAGAGGAAGAGCAGATGCTGGCAAAGGATGGGAGAGATTGGTGGGGTCCTTCTTACAAACAGCTCCAAAGTATCGTTTTCCTGGATGCAGAATTTGTGAACTGAGATGCCTAAACTTAAGCCTTTTAAGTGTCATTTCCCAAGGTTTGGCAAGGGCTGGGTGCCACCATGCCCTAAGGACTTTGTTTGGGTCAGCTCTTGCACAGGCTGTCCCCCGTTGAGCATCAAGGGCTCTGAGCCTGTGATGGATAATTCGCCCTGGACCGACATCTGAAAGAGAAGGAGAGGGCTTGCACCATGTGCATAGTAGCTTCTTTCTGCTGTTTGTGCCGTTTCTGCTGTGCTGTCCCCTGTACGTTCAGACACTGCACTGCATCAAAGAGCTTCTGTCCCCCAACCATACCTTCTCCTCCTGGTGGCAACAGCCTTCAAACACCCAAGCTCCTGAAATGTTCCCGAAGTAACAGCACTTTGTAACTTCAGCCTAGCAACACTGAGCTAGCTAAACATAATTGGCCTGTATCTCCTTAGCAGGCCAGATTGTCTGGTGTAGTCCAATATATCTCCATTTACTTGAGTGGAGATATGTTATCAAGTGTCTATGTTCAACAAGATGAAAGTTCAGTCTAGGTTTATTGCATTCGTGGGATGCTTTGGTGCTTTGTGGGCTGCAGAGGAGCAGCTGGGCAAGGTATCTCTGTCGGGGCCTGGGAGAGTAGGGACAAGGTCTTTGGGCAGAGAAGGAGAAGGGGCAGGGCAGGTGAAGAGGGGTGGATGGATGCTGTGGCAGCAGAAGCCGGAGCCCAAAGCAGGGGACAGGTCATGCTTTTTGAATCTTTTGGTAGTGAAAGGTCTTATTGCCATAGTGGTACTGCTAAACATCTTGGACAATAGGGTCAATGGGGATTCGGGGAGTGCCAGACATGAACGTTTTTTGCTCTTCTTTGGCAAGCCTGATGGTTTTGGGAGGGCCAGGGGCTGGTGGAGGTGGTTGTGGAAAAGAGGCTGTGTTCCTCTCTCCCTCCTTTGCCAGCCTCCTCTGCGATGAAGCGACCCTTCCTCAACAACCCCTGGGCTTGGAGAGGTGACTTGCGTGGGAAGACTAAAGCAGGAGTTCATTAAATTCTTAATTATAGAGATGTCTGTAAGTGCTCTGCTGCGTAAAGCTGAAAACACCTTTCCCTTGCCACTGAGGGTGAGCCCAGCGTGAATTATTTAAGCATTCAGAAGACCGAGGCCAGATGATGTGTTTGATACATGAGAGAAAGTGGATGCTGCAAGTGTCGAGTAGCCTGTGCTACGGGTGAACAAGTCTGTCCTGGAAGGGCTGTGTTTTTTTCACCATATCCTGTTATGGCTACCATGTCCTGAAAAACATGGGAAATGCAAGGAAAATCCCAAATAGCAGGTAGAGAGCAGGTTTTTTTCCTCTGAGGGGGAGAAAACATGGGCTACAAGGAAAGACTAGAAAAACAGGGATAGCTGAGTCTAGAGAAGGCTGAAGGGGAGAAATGCAAATGTAAATATGTGAAATACGTAAAAAAGGAAAAGTTTAAGCTGTTCTCGATATCAACCATGAACAGGGCATGAAGTAACGTGCTTAAACTGTACTACAGGAGACTAGACACTGGGGAAAAAACCCCCAATTTTTAATAGTAAAGCTAGGCAGGATTGAATTAGCCTGTCTTGGGAGCTGGTAGGATCTCCATCACTAGCAATTTTTATGAGGCATAGACTAACCCCTAGATTGAACACCTGACATGCTGCTGTAGCCAGCCAGATGGAGTGGACATTGTTTGGAGCTCTCTGTAGTCTCTGTCCTCCTGTCAAATCCTGTTTGCTCGTAGGTCGATATTGATGTGTGAGCCTCGTGCCCACACCAGGAACTGATGTTGCAAATCTCATGGCCCTCTTGCCAGCAAAACTGCTGGGTTTGGCCCAGTGTCCTGAATTCCTATTGCTGAAGGAGAAGGGCTGGGGAGGAACGGATGCTGTGGTTGAGTGGTAGGGAAACTCATGGTTTAGGGATCCTCGTAGGAGGCAACAAATGCTGCAACCCCATGACACGTTGCCCCTTCTGGTAAGAGCTCTGAAGGTTTAAATATGTTCAGAAGAGGTGGCTGGGGTAACTTGGTAATTGCTGGGTTTATGCCAGGCATACAGGCTGAAGAAGACAGCAGGATCAGCCGTCTCCTGCAGCAGTCTCTGGTGGCATAACGCCCGCACCCCTTGTCTGTGCTCTGGGTAATTCAAGAGCAGGATCACCATCTTGCCACATGAGATTGACATCAATTTTTTACTACAGGGTGACCTGCTGGTGCCCAGATCCAATACTGCTGAACTTCTAGGGGTGGCTTGACCCCACCGTATCCAGGAGTGTGTGATTCTCCGTGGCTGTCCTAGATGGGCAGACACTTCTGTCTTGGGAAAGCTTTCAGGGCATGGCACGTTTGGGCACCGCTCAATTTGTAGTGTCCAAACCGAAACCCTTTTTGTTTCATTTGCATCCCGTCTCCTTGCCCTAAAGCTGCCAATAGGCTGGGACATTTGGAAAGGATACCAGGGATGCGTCATTTCAGTTTTAACTTGTGTCTTATGTCTCTGTTTTATTTGTGCTTTCTGCAAACTGAGGAGTTTTTTGGAAGTGTGAATTTACAAGGATTTATCCACTGAGTTCTGCAAAGACACACTGGGCTCTGAGTTATTTGCAAACAATTTATGTGTGCGTTTCGTCCGTGTGTGTAGTGCAGCAAATTGTCCATTCTTGTTCTGAAAGGACTGTTATTACACCAGATAAATGGGGGAAATTGGACTCCTAAGCTGGGACTTTACAGCAGACGTGCCTGGATTTGAACTTGGTTGGTATGGACTCCAGGATACAATGGCACTTTTTAATACAACAGAAAAACATCTCTGCCTATCTCTATACTCTAAAGCAATGCAAGACTTTTTTTTCCTAAATCTTTCCTTGCAGTCTTGATAGTGAACTGCTGGGTGAACCCCTCTTTGCTGGCACAAACTCCTGGGCTATTTGCTTCGCTGTTAACTACAAGGGTTGCAATTTACCAAGTTCTTTGTTCTAAATCTTGATTATGAACAGATCTCCCATGTGTGCATCTTTACAGCTACTTTTTCTAACCTTGAAAAATTGTGCCAAGTAAAGCTATTTCAGTCAGGAAATAGTTTTTTTCTTAAGGGAACAGTCTCTGTAGTGCTGCAGTTTTGCCAGGACAAGAGGCTTGTTAAATTGGTAGCGGGTTCCAGGCAGATCACTGTGATGTTGAATTAATTCCCATGGCTAAGCCTAAGCTGATATTCATCAGATATAATTTGAGAATCTGTACAAAGCACTCAGGTTCATGATTTCATTTTCCAGAGCTGCTGGTGTAATCAAAAGGAGGCAGAATTTCCCTCAGAGGTTATTCAGGGATCTAAGTGACAACCAGGAGCACCACTGACTGCTAAGGGGACTTGCAATGACTGCTCTTTTCTGTTAGACATCTCACTTAGGTGTATAGAATTAGGTGGGGTGTCCTCAGCACACTTGCCTGCTGGTCTCAGCATCATTTTGAGAAAGCTTCCTTGCTTTTTTCCTGGTATGAAAAGCTTACCCAAAAGGAAAGGAGGGTTAGAGTCTCCCTGCAAAACTTGTGGTCTTGTTTCAGGAGGAAGATGAGATAAAGCCACTCGGATGGAGGCCAGTTCCACCAGCCTCAAGAGGCTCAAGTTTGGGAAGCTGAAGGTGGTACGTCGGCGCTTGCTGCAGAGGTATGAGCATCAGCCCTTCATCTCCTGCCTGGCTGGTTTCTACAGCTGCCGGTGGAAGCGGTACCAGCGCATAAGGACCGAGCCTGGGAAGTGCTGCTGCAAGACGGTAAATGAGCTCAAAATCAGCACAGACATTGATTTCTGTGTAGGGACAGATCAGTCCAAGCTGACAAGTGGTTGATGTCGTGGGCCAAAGGCATCCCTGCCCAACATCGTCTGGAGCCCACTGAGGTCCGTTGGGTTGTTGGATTTTGCTGTAGATACTTAATGTATTTCTGTGTTTCCGTGGCAAGCTCAGTTTGTCTGTGCCATCACACAGCTAACAAATGTGTGGTGGCAGGAAAGAACCTTTCCCCAAACCCTCCAGGCCAGTGAAACATCTCAAAGACACAGGATCAAATTAAAGACGGAAAATTTGGGATGTGTGTGCTGTAAGAACTGCAAAGAGGGATGCTGCATAGTGCAATTCCCTCATGTATGAGGTGATTAAAATCCTGTTCATCTGCGAAGTTGTGAGGTCTGTTTTGCCTGAAAATAAATGCTGCAGGGTGTGCTTTTGAGGACATTCCCCTGGTCAT
>Ga0181612_113130_pt1 | contig 15066 bp, 12 predicted proteins | sample HoacroProtozoa21_FD_119630 | JGI IMG/M metagenome (GOLD analysis project Ga0181612, IMG submission 119630) | Hoatzin crop microbial communities from Cojedes, Venezuel. Combined Assembly of Gp0051906, Gp0051904, Gp0051908 | reverse complement strand
TGCCGGCCTGGTGGCCGGGCCGGATGCCTACCTGACGCTGCCCGAACTGTTTGCGGCAGCGGAGATGGGGGAGAAGGCCATCAATGTGGAACTTTCGACAACTGAGACCTATAAGGACGTGTTGCCCAGGCGTTTGCATGCGGGCAGGGTGAGTGGCTACGTGAGCATCATGCGCGGCTGCAACAATTTCTGCCACTATTGCATTGTGCCTTATACGCGTGGCCGCGAAAGGAGCCGCGACGTGGAGAGCATTCTCCGCGAAGTGGGCGACTTGCAGGCGCGGGACTTCAAGGAGGTGACGCTCCTGGGGCAGAACGTGAACAGTTACCGTTTCGTGCCGGAAGGCGCTGAGAATGAATCGGATGCGGTGACGTTTCCGAAGCTGCTTCAGACGGTGGCGGAGGCGTTTCCGCAGATGCGGGTGCGTTTCACGACGTCGCATCCGAAGGACATGAGCGACGAGACGCTTGAGGTGATTGCGGCGCACGACAATGTGTGCAAGCACATTCACTTGCCGGTGCAGAGCGGCAGCAACCGGATTCTGAAGCTGATGAACCGCAAGTACACGCGCGAATGGTACTTGGAGCGGGTTGCGGCGATTAGGCGTATAGTGCCTGACTGCGGCCTGACGACGGACATTTTCGTGGGCTATCACTCGGAGACGGAGGAGGACCACCAATTGTCGCTGAGCCTGATGCGGGAATGTGGTTTCGACAGCGCCTTCATGTTCAAATATTCCGAAAGGCCAGGCACTTACGCGTCGAAGCACTTGCCCGACGATGTGCCGGAGGAGGTGAAGCTGCGCCGCCTGAACGAGCTCATTGCGCTGCAGAACGAACTGTCGGCGGCGAGCTACCGGAAGGACATCGGGCGCGAGTTTGACGTGCTGGTGGAGGGCGTGAGCAAGCGCTCGCGGAGCCAGTTGTTTGGCCGCACGAGCCAGAACAAGGTGGTGGTGTTCGACCGCGGTCAGCACCACATCGGCGACACGGTGCGGGTGAAGGTGACGGAAGCCTCTTCGGCCACGCTGAAAGGGGTGGAAGTTGTTGGAAATTAACAATTAACAATTAACAATTAACAATTGGGAAGTTAGGAGAAGTTAAAGAAGTTATCGCTCGCTACGCTCGCTGGAAGTTAAAGCCGATAGTGGCCATGCTGGAGGCGGCAATGGGGGCGGAACGGGCGAGAGAAACGGGCGGAGCGGCTATCGGCTCTGACTTCTAAGGCACGCAGTGCCTGATGACTTCTTTAAATTCTATAACTTCTCCAAAACGCATAGACTGAAACACTTAACCTGAAAACGATATGGGCAGACGCAGAAAACGCTCGCGGTTTTTCAACACGCAGTTCACCACTTCTTGGCTGAGCACCACGCTTGTGCTGGTGCTGCTTGGCACGATTGTGCTCTTCATGCTCGTGGCCCGCAACCTGTCGAACTCGATGCGGGAGAACCTGAACCTGACGGTGGTGGTTGACGACATTGACGAAGACAGCCTGAAGCTGATGCAGAAAGACTTTGAGGGGCTGAGCTACGTGAAGGAAGTGGAGTACATTTCGAAGATGCAGGCGCTGGAGGAGGAGACGAAGGCGATGGGCTTCGACCCAAGCGAATTCATTGAGGCCAACCCCTTTACGGCGTCGTTTGAGGTGAAGATGAAGGCCGACTACGCGAACCCCGACAGCATGCGCGCCATCGTGAAAGAGTTTCGGCAGAAAGCCAACGTGGCCGACGTCATCTATCAGGAGGACTTGACCAAGTCGGTGAACAGTTTCATCAAGAAAATCAGCATCGTGCTGCTGGTCATTGCGGCGCTGTTCACCTACATTTCCTTCGCGCTCATCCACAACACCGTGCGGCTGACCATCTTCTCGCGGCGCTTCAGCATCAACACGATGAAGCTGGTTGGCGCGTCGTGGGGCTTCATCCGGCGCCCGTTCCTGAAGCAGGCCATGCTGCTTGGCGTGCTGAGCGCGCTGCTGGCGTGCGGCCTGCTCTGCGGAATGGTTTACTGGGGCGGGATTAAGATGCCCGACATGTTCAGCATCGTCACTTGGCGCGACATGGGCATCGTGGCCGCGGCCGTGCTGGTCTTTGGCCTGCTCATCACCTTTACCTGCACCTACTTCTCGCTGAGCAAGTACCTGAAGATGAGCAGCAACGACCTCTATCACGTTTAAGCAAACAACCGAAGAAAGAATATGGACAAGAGAAATTTCGCATTTGGAAAAATGAACTACCTGCTGCTCATCGTGGGCTTCCTCATCGTGGTGGCAGGGTTCGTGCTCATGGCGGGGCCGGGCACGACTGAAGAGGCGTTCAACCCCGACATTTTCAGCACGCGCCGCATCGTTGTGGCGCCCATGGTATGCCTTTTTGGCTTCCTTTTCGTGATTGTTGCCATCCTTTGGCCCCACCACGACAAGCCGGCCGACGAGGTGGAAAAGAACTAAAACCCAGAATTGCTTATGGATTGGATAACAGCCCTCATCATGGGCATCTTTCAGGGACTCACTGAATATCTGCCCGTTTCGAGCAGCGGCCACCTCGCCATTGCGGGCGAGCTGCTCGGCGTGGAAGACCCCGACAAGGTGATGATGTTCACCATTGCCGTGCATGTGGCCACGGTGCTCAGCACCTTTGTCATTCTTTGGAAAGAAATCGTTTGGATTTTCCGCGGCCTGTTCAAGACCGGCAGCGCCATCGTGCCCGCCACGCACGGCATCCGCAGCCTGAACGAGGAGCAGAACTACGTGCTGTGCATCATCGTTTCGATGATTCCCATCGGCATCGTCGGCCTGTGCTTCAAGGACCAGGTGGAGCAGTACTTCAGCAACCTCATCGTGGTGGGCGTGTGCCTGCTCGTGACCGCTGCGCTGCTCGCTTTCAGCCACTTCGCCAAGCCGCGCACCAAGGAGCATATCTCGATGAAGGACGCCTTCATCATCGGCGTGGCGCAGGCCTGCGCCGTGCTGCCCGGTCTTTCGCGCAGCGGCAGCACCATCGGCACCGGCCTCTTGCTGGGCGACCGCAAGGAGAAACTCGCGCAGTTCTCCTTCCTCATGGTCATTCCGCCCATCCTGGGCGAGGCCCTGCTCGACACGAAGAAGATGCTGGAAGAAGGCGTGGAGAGCGCCATGGCCGGCATCAGTCCCACCGCCCTCGTCGTGGGTTTCGTGGCGGCGTTCCTCACCGGCTGCCTGGCCTGCAAGTGGATGATAAACCTCGTGAAGAAGGGCAAGATGCTCTATTTCGCCATCTATTGCGCCATCGTCGGCATCGCCGTGCTTGCTTGGCAACTGGCTAAGTGAGGCGCGGGCGACACATTATATAATATATCCCCAAAAATTCGCCACGGATGATTGACCCCAAGGCCGGTGCCATCCTCTGCTTCAACAAGCCCTACGCGCTCACGTCGTTTCGCGTGGTGTCGCGCGTTCGGGGCGTGCTCAACCGCCTGCTCGGGTGCAAGAACCTGAAAGTGGGGCACGCCGGCACGCTCGACCCCCTGGCCACGGGCGTGCTCATCGTCTGCACGGGCAAAAGCACCAAGCTCATCGACCAGTTGCAGGCGGGCGTGAAGGAGTATGTGGCGAAAATCCGCCTCGGCGCAACCACCCCGTCGTTCGACATGGAGACCGCCGAGGACGCGCAGTTCCCCACCGACCACCTCAGCCGCGCGCTCATTGAGCAGACCCTGGCGCGGTTTGTGGGCACCATTGAGCAGATTCCGCCCCATTTCTCCGCCGTGAAAGTGAACGGCAAGCGCGCATTCAAGCTCGCGCGGAAGGGCGAAACGCCTGAACTTCAGCCGAAAACGCTTGTCATCGACGAAATCGAACTGCTCGCTTGCGACCTCACGCCGCGCCCTGCGGACAGCCTGCCGCCCACGCCGGTGAGCATCAAGCACCCCGACCCCGCGCTGCTGCCCGGCCTGCACGCCGCCGCTTTGGCGCTCACGCCCAGCATCACCGTCAGAATCCGCTGCAGCAAAGGCACTTACATCCGCGCCCTGGCCCGCGACATTGGCGAAGCGCTCGGCTGCAGAGGCTATCTCACCGATCTGCAGCGCACGCAAGTGGGCGAATTTACGCTGGCGAATTGCCAGGAAATTGACGATTTTGAGGCCTGGGCCGAGCAAAATGTCAGCGTTTCCGCCGAAAACAACAGCATATCCGCCGAAAACAACTGAAGAAAAGTACCAAAACAAAACGATATGAAACTCTCGCAATTCAAATTCAAGCTCTCCGACAAGGACATCGCGCTCTATCCGCCGCTCAACCGCGACGAGTGCCGCCTGCTGGTCCTCAACCGCCAGACGGGCGAGATTGAGCACCGCCTGTTCAAGGATATCCTCGACTATTTCGACGACGGAGACACGTTCATCTTCAACGATACCAAGGTTTTCCCCGCCCGCCTCTACGGCAACAAGGAGAAAACGGGCGCCAAAATCGAAGTGTTCCTGCTGCGCGAACTCAATGAGGAGATGCGCCTCTGGGACGTTTTCGTGGACCCCGCGCGCAAAATCCGCATCGGCAACAAACTCTATTTCGGCGAAGACCAGTCGATGGTGGCGGAAGTCATTGACAACACCACGTCGCGCGGCCGCACCCTCCGCTTCCTCTACGACGGCCCGCACGAGGAATTCAAGGAGGCGCTCTATGCCCTTGGCGAGGCGCCCATCCCCGAGGACGTGCGGAAACTGCGCCCCGCAGAACCGTCGGACCTGGAGAATTTCCAAACCATCTACGCCACCCACGAAGGCGCAGTCACCGCGCCCACAGCGGGTTTGCACTTCTCGCGCGAACTCATGAAGCGCATGGAAATCAAGGGCGTGAACCAGGCGTTCATCACGCTCCACACGGGCCTGAGCGGCTTCAAGTCGATTGACGTGGAGGACCTGAGCAAGCACAAGATGGCGTCGGAGGAAATGATTATTGGCGAGGAGGCCTGCAAAATGGTGAACGAGTCGAAAGCGAACGGCCATCGCGTCTGCGGCATCGGCGCCACCGTGCTTCGTGCTACGGAAACTGCCGCCGGTCCCGAGGGCATGCTGAAGGAATACACGGGCTGGACCGCCAAATTCATCTTCCCGCCCTACGATTTCGGCGTCTGCAACGCCCTCGTCATCAATTTCCACATGCCGCTCTCCATCATGCTCATGATGACTTGCGCTTTCGGCGGCTACGAAAACGTGATGAAGGCTTACAAGACGGCGCTCAAAGAGGGCTACAAGTTCGGCACCTACGGCGACGCCATGCTCATCATTTGAACCGTAAAACAGCGCGCGGCAACGCCTTTCTTCGGTGTTGCCGCGCCGTTTTGTCTTTTCTTGTGCAAAGTTTCTTTGGCTGAAATAACGATTTCGTTTTGTCAGAAACAAAGTCTTTCGCTTTGCAAAACCTATTGATTTTCAAGTAAAATGGTCACAACCTACCTCTCCCTTGGCAGCAATTTGGGCAACCGCGAGCAGTTGTTGCGCCAGGCCATCGCGGCCATCGGCGAGCAGGTGGGCAGCGTTGTGGCCCAATCGTCGTTCATCGAGACCCTTCCGTGGGGATTTTCCAGCGAAAACCGCTTCCTCAATGCTGCAATCGCGGTGCAGACCGCGCTTTCGCCCACCGCGCTGCTCAACGCCACGCAGGCCATTGAGCGTCAGTTGGGCCGCACGGAGAAGACTGTCGGCGGGCAGTATCACGACCGCGAAGTGGACATCGACATCCTGCTCTACGGGCAGCGCCGAGTGCACACGCGCCGTCTCTGCATCCCGCATCCTCACTTGGCTGAGCGCAGGTTCGTGCTTGCGCCGCTGGCGGAAATCGCTCCCAGCCTCAACGTGCCGGGAACGGGGATGTCGGTGACCGAAATGCTCAGCGCCCTCGACGCCAATTCATAGACCTCGGCGATGCCAACGGCCGCATCGTCGGTTTCCAACCACATTTTTCTGCGCTCAAACGCCAGCCTCAGGCTTTCGGACTGAAATTTCGGCCCGAACGAGAGGTCGAAACCGCTGTCCAGCAGTTGTTTGGCCAAGGGTGCCTTGCCTCGGAAACCGTGAATCACGGCGGGAATGCCGCGGCACAGGCGCAGGATGTCGTCCCAAGCCCGCACGCAGTGGATGATGAGCGGTTTGCCCACGCGCTTGGCCAGTGCCACTTGCGCCTCCAGGCACGCCAGCTGCTCAGCCCAGTCGCCGCCTTTCGCCTTGTCGAGCCCACATTCGCCCACGGCCACCACGCACTTTTCTTCGCAAATGCGCTCCAGCAGCGGCATGCGCTCGCGCCAGTTTTCGCTGACCGTCCAGGGATGAATGCCCACGCTTGCCCACAAACCGTTGGCCGCACCGCGGAAATTCTCTGCAGAAAACGCCTCCGGTTCGCAGTTCACCACCGCCCATTCGCCGCTCTGCACGCCCATCGACTGATGTGTGTGCGCGTTCACAAAAATGCCGTTTGGTACTGAAAAAGTCTGCTGTTCGTCCATTTTCTGCTGATTTTCGCCGCAAAAATAGGAAAAAATCGCGGAAAATCGGCCGATTTGTGGGCAATTCTCTTGTCGCTGCCGGCAATTCTCCTGCCTTCGTGGGCAATTCTGCTGTTTCTGCCGGCAAATTACCTGCCCAATCTGCGGAAATGACCGAGAAAGGGCGGGGAAATGGCATAAAAAAAGAAAGGTCTGCTCTCACGAGTGGACCTTTCCTTTAGATTTGGGCTTTGGTGAAAATCGCCAAACTCCAGAATCTTGTAAAAATTATCACCTAACTAATATTAACTAACTTCAAAATGAATGAAAAACTTTTCTACTCAAAGGTGAGTGCCGGGTTCTTGCGAACTGTTGTAGCCTCGGCGCCCGCCGCGCAGGTCCCCGAGGGGATTCCTGCATTTCTTTGTCGTTCAGCGTTATTTCATGATGGAAATGTTGCTGGCAACGACTGCAATGGCTACCATTACGGTAATGAGAATTGTCATTGTTTCCATATCCTACAATCTTTTTACGTTAAACTAATACTTATTTCAAATCTCTCTGTGTCAGGGCTTTCGCCCCTTCACTCGTTGGGTCCTCCGACCCTCCGTTGTTCTTTTTCCCCTCAATGCTGGGGCTTGCGGTCTATGACTCTTATGATGGCCAGCGGGCCAAGCGTTGCGAGGATAATTACTAATGCTATCATGCTTGTCGTTTCCTCCTTTTCTAATCCTAAAACAATCTTCAACCTTTTGCCTTTCTTGAGCTCCACCGAGGTGGTTCATTCAGGCCTCATTGGTCGTCCTTTTTTCTTTTGACGCTGCAAAGTTACGCCAACTTTGCCACCCCGCAATACTTATTGCAAGTTTTTTGCCTAAAAATGCCCTTTTTATTGACTAATATCAAGGTTTGTGTGCGTACACATCAAAAAATTCCAGCTTTTTGACGCTTTTCCGCCGCTTTCTGGTTCGCCGAAATTTGCCCCATTTTCCTGCCCAAACCACGGCCCTGCCCTATATTATATATAAGGTATCGCGCGCGTATATATATAATAGGTGTGGAATGGGGCGAAAAAGTCCGCCTTTTGCCTGAAAAAACGGCGCGGACCGCTCGCAAAACCGCCAAAGTACCGGAAAAGCACCGCGGAAGAAGCAAAAAAAAACGCCAAAGTGCCGGAAAAGCACCGCGGGCGTGCCAAAAAAATCCCGCGGAAGCATCAAAACGCGGGGCGCAGGCATAGGAATCTTCATTTTGCCGCCTGCAAAAAACCCTGTTCAGGACTGCCATAAAAAAAGACAACGATTCTCACGAACCGTAGCCTCCCTATTTTTAACCTAAACCTTAACTATGAAAAAATCTAATTTTTCAATGCAAATTTGGCGATTTATTTTGACATGGCAAAACCTTGGGCAATAAATTTTCGTAAAAACTGAGTATTTATGCCGTTTTTATGTTATAAAACATAGAAAAATCGACTTTTTGCTATGTCGAAAGCGCATTTTCTCGGTCCTTTTGCGTATTTTTGCGGAACGAAACAGCAACGCAAGAATCCTTGAAGAACTCAGCAATCCGCCTATGACGCCACAAAACATCGATGCAGCAACCCTGGAATTCGCACGCGAACACCGTGAAGACGATGTGCGCCAGCTCATGCTCAGCCAAGGAAGGTTCCCTGGCATCGACATGCGCATGGCCGCCACGCAAATCGAGGGGTGGCAACTGGCGCGCGCCAAACTCCCCACTTGGGCAGCCACCGACGGCGTATGGTTTCCGCCGCGGCTGTCGATGGAGCAATGCTCGAGCGAAGCCACGGCGCGCTACAAGCAGCGGTTCGTGCCAGTGGCGGCGGGAGAAACGCTCCGCTTGGCCGACCTCACCGGCGGATTTGGCGTGGACGCTGCAATGATGGCGTGCGGCCGCGGCCTTGCGCTGCTCACGGTGGCCGAACCCAGCGCCCTGCTTTGCACCCTGCTGCGCCACAACCTGCCGCTGCTGGGGGTGGTGCAGAGCGAAGTGGCCTGCACCACCGCCGAGCAACTGCTGCCCACGCTGCCGCAGCAGGACCTCATCATGCTCGACCCCTCGCGGCGCGATGCCCACGGCGGAAAGGTGGTGGAACTCGCCGATTGCGTGCCAAACATACTTGAAATCAACGACTTGTTGCTGCAGAAGTCGCCACTTGTGCTGCTCAAACTCTCGCCCATGCTCGACATTCGGCGCGCAGCGCAGCAACTGCATGGCGTGGCCGAAATCCACGTGGTGAGCCTCGAGGGCGAATGCAAGGAACTGCTTGTGCTTCTTCGCCGCAACGCCCTGAATGTCAGTGACCCGCGCCTCTTTTGCGTCAACCTCATGCAGAAGCCGTCGCAGGGCGGACGCACGCTGCTCGACCCCATCATCGCCTTCACCGCCGCCGAAGAGCGCAGCGCCGTTTGCCACATGGCCGAAGAACCTCAGTCGTGGCTCTACGAACCCAACGCCTCGCTGCTCAAGGCAGGCGCCTTCCGCACTGTGGCTATGGTCTTTGACGTCAGTCCGCTGGCGCCGAGCAGCCACCTCTACACCAGCGCCGAGCCTGTGCCGAATTTCCCCGGCCGCACCTTCCGCATTGTCGGCTTTTCCACCCTGCAGAAACAGCCGCTTCGCCAGTTGCTGAGCGGTTTGCAGCGCGCCAACCTCACCGTCCGCAACTTTCCGCAGAGCGTGGCCGAACTGCGCAAGCGCCTCCATCTCGACGAGGGTGGCGACGACTACCTCTTCGCTACCACCCTCAGCGACGGACGGAAGGTCATTATCCGCTGTCGAAAGCCCTGACAACCAACATTTTCCCGAAGAAAACCACATCCCATGCCCCATACAAAAGAACCTGCCGCCGCCACAGCCTCGCCCACCCGCAAGCGCTTCATCGTGCTCGATGTCCTGCGCGGATTCGCTCTGCTCGGCATTTGCCTGGCCAACTACCCCGAATTCTCCCTCTATTCCTTCCAAGACGGCGCTACGCTCGCCGCGCTGCCCAGCCACCAGGCCGACGGCGTGTGCGCATTCCTGCTGCGCATGCTGGTTGACGGCAAGTTCTACACCATTTTCTCCGTCCTGTTCGGCATCGGATTTTCCCTCATCATCGGCAACGCCAAGCGGCGCGGCAGCAGCGGAAACGCCCTGTTCTACCGCCGCATGATTGGTCTGCTCGCCATCGGCCTGGCCCATCTGCTGCTGCTTTGGAGCGGCGACATCCTGGCCCTCTACGCCCTCATGGGCATGCTCCTGCCGCTGTTCTACGGCCTGAAAAACAAGACGTTGCTGCGTTGGAGCGCCTTTTTCCTGCTCCTGCCCATCGGCATCGACACCCTGCGCTGGGCAACGGGCGCCGACCCCGCGAGCGCGCTCCACGCCCTGTGGTGGCAAACAGCCCACGGCGTGGGCATCACCGAGGAGAATTTTGCCAACTTTCTGGCGCAAAACGACACCTACGCCGCCGTCCACCGCTTCCTCGTGCAGGGCGCTGTGGAGCGAATGTGGGAATTCGTCGTCGGCAACCGCTACTATAAAGTGCTGGGCCTCTTCCTCTTAGGCCTTTGGATTGGGCGCCAAAAAGTCTATGCCCACATCGGCCTCTACCGCCCCTTGCTGCGCAAAGTGCAGCGCATTGGGTTCGCCATCGCCCTGCCGCTCAGCGTTTTCTACGCCGTCGGCACCGACATCAAGCCCCTGCAAACCCTCATTTACACCGTCAGCGTCTATCCCCTGGCCCTGGCCTACATGGCGTCGCTCGCCCTGCTTTGCCAGCGAAAGCCCCGCCTGCTGCTGTGGCGCCTGCTCGCCCAGCCCGGCCGCCTCGCCCTCACCAACTATCTGCTGCAGACCGTCTTCGGAATCGCCCTGTTCTACGGCATCGGAATGGGTCTCGGCGGAACGGAAATCGCTGCCGCAGCGGCCGAAACTGCCAGCGCTGCAAGCGGCACTGCCAGTGCCACGGGCGGCATTTGCGCCACGGGCATCAGCCTTTGCGCCGTCAGCCTCATTGCGCTGGGCGTCTATCTGCTCGAAATCCTGCTCTCCGCCCTCTGGATGCGCCATTTCCGCTTCGGCCCGCTCGAATGGCTTTGGCGCATGTTCACCTACGGCAAGCGCCTGCCGCTGAGGAAGTGAGCCGCGGCCGCCATGCCCCTTCAGCAGCGCGTACACGCCCCTTTGGCAACGCGTACACGCCCCTTTGGCAGCGCGTATGCGCCCCTTTAGAAACGCCTCGGCGCCACGGCAATAAAGCATCGGCGTAGGGACCAAAACTTTATGCATTTATGCAAGAAATTCGGGGCGCAGTATGCAATCCGCCGCAGAGGAATCGGAAAACGAAGGGCTTTTTTTTCGAAAACGACCGCACTCGTTTTGAAAAACGACCGCAGTCGTTTTGAAAAATCACCGCAGTCGTTTTTTGCCCGCGCCGAACCCCATTGATTTTCAACTGGTTGCAGAACCGGTTTTTTGGCGCAATTTTTCGCCCCTTTGCCGCGGCGGTTATGCAGCGGTTATGCGCCTTTTTGCATAAAAAAGCCAGGGCGGCGGATTAAACTTTTTTCGGCCGCCGCCATCATAAGTGCAAGAGAAAGCAACTAATTTACTCACTTAAAAAAATGAACGAAACCATGAGAACCTTGAAGACGATGATGATGGCAGTGGCGCTCTTCGCCATTACGGCAACCGCAGACGCCATGAGCTACACGAAGGCACGCGAGTACGCGCTGTTCCTCACCGACAAAATGGCCTACGAGCTCGCCCTCTACGACGACCAGTACAGCGCCTGCTACGAGATTAACCTGGACTACATCATGTGCATTGACTCCTATTCCGACATCATGGGCTACTACTGGCAGCGCCGCAACACGGAACTGAGCTATGTGCTGACCTCCGCCCAGTATGCGCAGTTCATCGCAAGCGAATACTTCTACCGCCCCGTGAGCTACGTGGGAAACCGCTACGTGTGGAGCATCTACAACCGCTACCCGAGGAACCGCTACTACATGGCTGCGCCCAATGTCTATAAGACTTACCGCGGCGGCAACCGTTTCTACCACGACAGCCCCTACAAAGGCCGCGTGTTCGGCGGCGACCGCCCCGCCATTCCAGGCAAAGTGGGCGCCGGACGCAAGGGCAACAACCCCTATGTTGGGCACCAGCCGAACAACCAGCCGAACGTTCAGCACAATCAGGGCATGGGCAGCAACCGTGGCACCGCCAGCCGCTCGATGAACAACAACGCTTCGAACGCCCAGCGCCCCACGATGACTCGCCGCGAGGCCGTGAACCAGAGTGAGCAGAACAACCGCACAATGATGCAGCAGCAGCGCACCAGCGCCACTTCCAGCCGCTCTGCAACCACCACCAACCGCGCAGCATCGGGCACCAGCCGCGGCTCGGGCGCCGGCAGACGCTAACCCTCAACCTAAACCACAACGAAATAGAAGCCTCCAAGCGGGGGCTTCTTTTTTTGTGCATGGCGGAAATTTGTTTGCGCAGTGGCGGGATTTTGGTTTTTGAATCGCTGGCTTTTGTGTGTGAAATCGCCGTTTTTTGGTTCAGAAATGAAAAATTTACGGGTTGCATGGCAATTTTGTTACAAAAATGTTGCAGGTTACAGGGAAAAGCAATAAATTTGCAGCGCTTAAGCATTTTAGATTGGAAAATCAAACCACTTGCCATGAAAACTTTTCGAAATGTAAGTAGCTTGCTCATGCTTCTGCTCCTGTGCGTTTGCACGCGGGCGCAGGCACAGAATATGTATGTGTGCCAGGGCACGAGCTACACGACCATCGGCATCGAGGAAGGGCTGGAATTCGTCTATAGCGACGACGGCGCGACGGTGACGATTGGCAGCAGCGCATTCACTGTGGCAGACATCGACAGCATCGTCTTCACCGAGCCGACCTTCGTGGAGGACGACGGCATCGTCTATATCACCTACAGCGGCACGAGCGCCGAAGTGATTGTGCCGAGCTCGCTCACCGACGTGGTGACCTACACCATCGACGGGGCCGACGTGACCGTGACCAGCACGACCACCGACACGGAAATCACCTACAGCGTGAGCGGCACGTCGAGCGACGGAAGCCTCACCATGAACGGCAGTTACAAGTGCACCGTCATCCTCAACGGCGTTGACCTGACCAGCACGACGGGCGCGGCCATTCAGATTCTCAACGGTAAACGCATTGCCGTGCAGCTGGCCGAGGGCACTGAGAACTCGCTGACCGACTGCAGCAACGGCGACCAGAAGGCCTGCTTCTACATCAAGGGCCACGCGGAGTTTGCCAAGGGCGGCAGCCTGACCGTGAAGGGCAACACGAAGCACGCCATCAAGACGGGCGAATATTGCTTCCTGAAGAAGACGGTGGGCAGCATCACCGTCACGGGCGCCGTGAACGACGGCATACACGCCGGGCAGTATTTCAAGATGAACGGCGGCACGCTCACCATCAGCGGCACGGGCGCCGACGGCCTGCAGGCCGAGGTGACCGACGACAGCACTGACGAACTGAACGGCCAGATGCTCATCAACGGCGGCACCATCAACATTACCACGACGGCCGACACGTGCGACGCCATCAAGGCCGACTCGCTCATGACCATCAACGGCGGCACCATCACGGTGAAAGCCACGGGCGACGGTTCGAAGGGCATCAAGGCGAAATATCAACTCATCGTGAACGATGGCACCATCAATGTGACCACTACGGGCAGCACGCTCGGCTCCAGCAGCGACGACTGGGGCGGAGGCGGCTGGGCACCGCGCCGCGGTCCTGGCGGCGGCGGTGGCGGCGGTGGCGGCGGCCCCGGTGGCGGTGGCGGCGGTCCTGGCGGCGGCGACGACCCGTGGGGCAGCGACAGCGATGCTTCCTACGCCAAGGCCATCCGCGTGGCTGACGACTGCACCATCAACGGCGGCTACCTCAACCTCTACACCTCTACCGACGGCAGCGAGGGCCTGGAATCGAAGGCCAACATCTACATCTACGGCGGCGAAATCTACATCAGCGCCTACGACGATGCCATCAACGCCAGCACGTCGATGACATTCTCCGGCGGCTATGTCTATGCCTACAGCAGCGGCAACGACGCCATTGACTGCAACGGCAACTACAGCGGCTGCATCACCATCACCGACGGCGTGGTGCTCGCGCTTTCGGCCAAGGGCGCGCCCGAGGAGGGCATTGACTGCGACGAAGCGGCCATCAAGATTTCTGGCGGCTACCTCTTCAGCATGGGCGCTGCGCAAAGCAGCACGGCGAGCGCGCCGACCACCAGCACGGCCACGCAGCCCACGGTGCAGTTCACCAGCATGTCGCTCACCAAAGGCACCTACATCACGGTGACCACGAGCAGCAGCAGTTCGGCCACGGGCATCTTCACCCTCAAGGTGCCGTTCACCCTCAGCGGCGACTACTCGCTCTGCACCTGCCCCGAGTTCTCGAAGGGCAGCACCTACTACCTGCGCAAGGGCACTTCCGCCCCCACGGGCTACAGCGAGGAGTGGAACGGCTTCTACAAGGGCGGCACGGTGACCACGAGCAGCACGCTGAAAACGTTCACTTTCTCGTCGAACTACATGACGAAGTAGGGCGGAAAGTTGACGAAACGAGGCAAAAAGTCTTAAAAAACTTTAAAACGGCAACAATTTACGTCATAAATTTTGCCATTTGCGTAAGAAACCGTAATTTTGCGATATTAAATTGTATCTTTGCATCAAGCGTCAGAAAGAATGTTGCGAAACATAAGACGCATCTAAAGGTTTGTAACTCTTATAGGGAAGGGGTCTTTGTGAAAAGGTCCCTTCTTTTTTTGTGCTATCCGGAGGTAAAAAATCTTCGCTTCGCTTCGATTTTTCACCTCCGGTTACCGAGCCACTGCGTGGCTTGAGACCCTTTCAGGGTCAGAGTTACCGTGTGCGAAGCGTGGCGGCTGCCCCAACGGGTGATTCACCTTATTTATATATAGCGTATGCTTTCCACAGAGTTCTTGCCCTTTCAGGGTCTGGTTTTCCAGGCGGAGATGCCTGCGGAAAGGCTATTTGGCAAGTTGGACGGGCATTGCTGCAACTTGCACGGGCATTGCTGCAAGTTGGGCGGAGGTTGCTGCAAGTTGGAGCGAAAGTCGTTTAGGTTGGGCGGAAAAATTTGTGGGCGCGGAATTTGTTTTCTCCTTATTCTATATATTACCTTTGCACCCGGATTTTTAATTGCAAAGCGTTTTATGATGGAAGTTTTCTTATTGATTGTGCTGCTGCTCGGTGTCTGCGGCCTGGATGTTTCGGACGAGTCCCTCGAACTTGGCGCGCTTCACGGCGGAGCCCTTGAAGAGGCGCTGGTATTGCTCGCGGGTGAGGTGCCGCCAGTCGTCGGCGGTCATGGCGAGGAACTCGGGTGTGGGGGCGAACTCCTCCACGCTGGTGGGCTGTGCGAAGCGGTTGTGGGGGCAGGCTTGCTGGCACCGGTCGCAGCCGTAGATGTGGTTGCCCATGGCCTGCGCGGCATGGGCGGGGAGGTCGCCGCGGTTCTCAATGGTGAGGTAGGAGAGGCAGCGGCTGGCATCGAGCGTTTGGGGCTGGCAGAGGG
>Ga0181612_109546_pt1 | contig 15066 bp, 8 predicted proteins | sample HoacroProtozoa21_FD_119630 | JGI IMG/M metagenome (GOLD analysis project Ga0181612, IMG submission 119630) | Hoatzin crop microbial communities from Cojedes, Venezuel. Combined Assembly of Gp0051906, Gp0051904, Gp0051908 | reverse complement strand
ATATTATATATAATATAGTATATTATAAAATAATGCATACAGTATAAAATTTAAAACATATTAACATATTGTTTTTTTCGTTTAACATGCTTATGTTGAAATGCCCAGAATTTATAGTAAGAATAGGAGGCTTGTCATTCCACTCACCATAAAAAATCCTAATAAAAGACCTTTTCTTCCCTCAGGAGGTGCTGATAATCATACCTTGCTCTTACTCAGCACATCTCATCCACAGATCTGAAAGCACCATACAAAGAAGTTTAAAAGTAATTTAAAAAAAATGGATTGGAAATAGGTTGCTGTTTTATGTGTTTTAAATTTTCCTTTCCTCCTTTTGGTTGAAACTTTTGACATTTCTCCCATATGAACAAAAGCTAACTGGAGATACACTACCCTGAATATTGGGTGACTCAATGGTTAGGACGCTTGGTTAAGATGTAGTTCAGGGCTTGATCAAGTTCTTTTGGGCTTTGATTCAAAGTGGAGATTTGTGCATTTGTAGTCAGCTCTTCTCAAACCGTTCAATGTTAAATGTAGTGAAACTCTTAGCTGCAAATATTTAATATGATCACTTTCAGTCTTTTCATTTTGTCTGTGCTTTGTAAATAGACCTTGGATCTCATTAATTTGTTTGCTATTCATTATTGATTGGATGTATCACAAGAACAAATTTCAATCTGTGTGAACAGTGTTTATTTGCTGATGCATCTGCTATTTAATATTACTGCTCTCGCTGATGTGTGGGATTGGTCACTCTAGTTCTACAGTTCCATTTTTCTCCCTTGACTGGTTTTGTGGTCAAAACACAAGACCAATTGCTGCCTTGGGGAAGGGAGGATAGTAGGCTTGGTGGTGTTGGGTTGATCGTTGGACCTGATGATCTTAGAGGCCTTTTCCTCTAGGAACCCATGCTGAATAGTAGGGATTGCTAGATGATCTCTAAATAGAAAGCTGGATTAAGACTCTCTAGAGCACTGGCAACAAAGGTGTTCTTCCGTTGAATGTGGAGTGGGCAAATGTTTGTGCTTCCATTTGCTCCTTTTCACACACATGGACCCTAAATAGTTGGCCGAAACAAAATACGATAAGCTTGCAAACAGAGCATGATGTCTCTGAGTGAGGAAGGGAAAGGAAGGAATAGAAAGAGTAAAACAAGCAGGAAAAAACAACAGAAGAGGAAAACTATAAACATAATGGAGGAAAATTCAGCAGTTTCTTTTACTTCTCTACCCTCTCCTGCACAATTACTTTTGTTTCTTCCCTCTGTTCTCCGTTCTCCTGTAGACTTGTTGCAACACTTTTAAGCTGCTTAGGTAAATAGGTTTTGGCTGTTCAGAACTTCCAAAATGACTCTTGTAACACTTCAACAATTAGCTTTTATGCTCCCATTGTATGCATGGCGTCATTATAAAAGACATCCTGTCTCTAATATCTTTTATAAATAAGCTACAGACTAAAATGGAAGAGGAATTGACTGAGTTTGTTTGCTCAAACATAATCGATGTTACCCAGATTATTTTTCACTTTAATTTGAAGCTATTGCTGTTGTAGTATGCCAAGACTGTGATTGCACCGGGCCTCTTCATCTTTAAAATAAGCAAACCAAACTAGATAATATCCAACCTCTCCTTTCCATGGCATCGCAAAACTACACTAAGTATTTCATATTGGAAATCATGCAGACAGGTTTCTGGAAATGGTTGGCTGGTTAGGTCTATTTTGGCAGATTCACTGTCAACATTGTTGCACTATTACAGGAATATCCAGACTAGCTTAAGTGCTATTGAACTTGCTTGTGCTAACTATTTGCCTCTCACTAATAAAAATAAGTAATTTACAGAAATTGGGCTGGCAGAGTGCCTGAGAAATAAAGTTGATAAACTCTGAAAACATCCATCTTTCAAGAGCAATTCATTTAGCAGCTGAACTTCTAGTGTTTCGTGCTTGCCCGGGGGTGGCCAGTGGTGCTAGGATTTCTGTCACTGAAGTAAGAATTATTATTTGCTCAAGCAGTTGTAATTCTACACCCAGTGTCCAATTACCTCTAGAAAGAAATTATAAAAGACTGGTGACTGTCCCAACTGTAGAGATACTGCCACTGTACTGTCTTTTGTCCCTTGCCTTTTATTCAGGTAAGCATGTATCAGTGGGAGTGGATGAGCTAGTCCAGAAAATATAATTATTGATTATATATGATTTCTTATGAGAAGTTCTTTTTCTTGTTCCTGTTGTGTTTTCTGACACTACACAGTTTCCTTCTTTAAGAGGAAACAATTGTTAGACTGAAGATGGTGTTCTAGCTGATGCACTGTTGTGCCAAGCAAAAAATGATTAATATAAAGGTAAACTTTGTTCATGTAATCAGAAAGGAGTTGCTTGTAGCTTTGATGGTAGCTCATCTTCCAGTACTGCCTCCGTGTGACATTTCTGGCTCAATTTTTTTGTGCTACTCCGAGTCATCAGTGACAATTTTTCCGTTTAACTACTTTCAGTCGCAAATGGTATCTTTGTTAAGGAAAATAACAGAATGACAGAGGAAAAAATCATGAGTTATCATAAGAAACACTTGGAAAATGCCAGCCACTTGGAAGTATACCTCCTAAAGTGTTTGAACATTAAGTCCTCAGCTGCTGTAAAGTAACTGTTAGTTTGAGGAGCGTTGCATTGATTTAACCTAGCCAGAGGTGGCCCTATGTTCTGGAAAGGAAGTATGCTTCCAAAGCTCTGTAGAAAGTACTTCAGCAAGCACTGAAATTCCATTAACTACACCCTTTGCAGTTTAGCAAATGTTTAGTCATTCTAAAATGATGTTGGGCTGGCTGTGTCCTGGGAGATGGCATTATTCAGTTTGATGGGGGAAATTTAAAGGATGGGAATTTCCAATACTCACAAGTCTTTTTCACTTCTAGCAGATAAATCCACATCTCTCAGTTGTTCAGCAAAAGGGCTAATATACTAGAAGCATGAAGAAGCTATCATAAAGATACATGGTATCATAATTATTTTAAGTATTTAAATGCATCAGCAGAACTGCGGTAACTCACAGTATTTAGAAAAAACCTTAAACTGATTTAAAGTCACGTGCTTACAGCTGCTTTTCCATATTGAACAGAAAATTAATGATTTTTGAAAGCTGACTGTCATGATTTAACCCAAGCAGACAACTAAGCATCAGACAGCTGCTCACTCGCAGCCCCTCCCCCCCCGTGGTGGGGTGGGGGAGAGAATAGAAAGGGTAAAAGTGAGAAAACTCACGGGTTGAGATAAACACAGTTTAATAGGCAAAGCCAAAGGTGCACAAACAAGCAAAGCAAAGCAAGGAATTAATTCACTACTTCCCATCAGCAGGCAGGTGTTCAGCCATCTCCAGGAAAGCAGGGCATGTAAAGGTTTCTTGGAAAGACAAAGGCCATAATTACAATTGTCCCCCCTTCCTCCTTCTTCCTCCAGCTTTCTACACTGAGCACAATGTCATATGGTAAGGAATCTCCCTTTGGTCAGTTGGGGTCAGTGGTCCTGGCTGTGCCCCCTCCCAACTTCTGGTGCACCTCCAGCCTCCTTGCTGGTGGGACATCATGAGGACCAGAAAAGCCCTTGAGTCTGTGTAAGCACTGCTCAGCAATTAAAAAAATCATTCCTGTATTATCAACACTGTTTTCAGCACAAATCCAAAACATAGCACCACACAAGCTATTACAAAGAAAATAAATACTATCCCAGCCAAAACCAGCACACTGACTCACTGAAATGTACTGCATTCCTTCGTTCAGAGTGTAAAGGTCCAAAGAGCAGCTGCCTTGTTCTAATGTATTCTGAAATTGTTACAGTTTTTTGGAAAATGATCTTCCTGTAAGTTATATTAGTTGCCCTTTTTTTGAAGTTCATTGCCTGTTTTCCTGATTTCACTGATTTGTTTTGGGAAACTATACTATGGTTTCCTTTACGTTCTTTTCAAAACTAGGGATTACATTGAGCCTTTGTCCATTTGGTTATTCTTGACTAATACTCCAGTTGCCTATTTGCTATTGAGAAATCTACTATTCACATTTCATGCTTTATTTATCTACAGTTATTGCTATGATGGTTAGGTTTGTGTTGATTTTGTAACTGTCTTCACTGCAAATATCTTGTTCCTTTTAAAGGAATAAGGTTCTGAATGAGTACAGTAAAATAACATTTTTGTGCACAGCACTCCAATAATCAGCATGTTAGAACAATACAAATAAATTTGTAGCCAACATTACATATCCATCCAACACATGCATAACATTAAAAAGGAGGAATTTGTTTATTTTATCTTAATAGGAACTTCTGAGTACGTAATAGAAGCATTCAGTAATTTAAAGAATGAACATCTCTGAACCATTCAATGCTTGATCTCTTTTGAGCTATAGAGGCAATGAAGTTCTTGAAAGGGTGTTTGAAAGTAGCCTGAAATGCCGAAATATCAATTTTTTTTTCAATCAGAATTAGGTATTTTCCTCCTGTGTATTCTATTTGCAACATCTTTCCTTTTATTGTATTGATTAGAGAATGTCTCTAGGTATAGTGAGATCCCAAACCAGGGGACCAAGCTCTTGTGTGGATACACTCCTAGTAAAGAGATAATGGTCTTCTTGTGAAATAGAGCCTAATGTCCAAGAAACCTATGAAAATGGGTCATCTTTCAGCATTTTCCTCTGTTTTGTTCCAGAACAAGACTAGAAAATCAAAAGAATTATTAAATCAACTAGAATTTAATGCAACATAAAGAGTGGAATCTAATTAATCCTTGAATTTGACTAACTTGTTGTCACCTTTGTCAATTCTTTGTTAGCATAGGGTTTGAAAAAACAATAAGTTTCTGCCACTAATTTATATATGCTCATGTTATTACAGCACGTCAAAAATAAAGAAAACCTTAGAGTACCCTGCTCTATATTCCTCAACACTTGCGGGATCTTTGCCAGCAAAAATATGAGTCAAAGGTGTGAGTTCATTACTGTCATTGAGGGTCCAGCCAGATTTTGGGTTTGCCCTACTTCATCTCCTTCCTTTCCGTGGCCCTCTTTTGCTGCTATGACCTTTGAAACAGGAATGGGAAATGACAAACTGACTAGCTGCAGAGGAGAAAATAATTAAGATGGCCACCTGCAGCACTGGCAAATCTAGAGATAACAAACTGGAGGGGAAAAAAAATCAGGAGAAAAATAACATTTTTTTCTTCCTTTTGTCTTTTCCCATCATAGTTCTTCTGGGCTATATATCACTCTTACCAAAGATTCTTAAATAAAGATGTCTTTAAGCATTTTATATCTTTTATAAACCACATATATATAATATATTCTTAAAAGAGGATTGATATAATAAAGCTCTGATTTGACATTCACTTTAGAGAGGGTGTTGGTAAGGTATTCAGTGTATTCTACTGTCCTGCCATGCATTTTAAATACCTGTAAAACCTATTTAAATAATCTGGTACCTGTGCAATTAATAATAGCTGCTACATTATGCATGATTCTTGGCTACTAATAGTAAGAATCAACTGCGGTGTTCCATTACTGATTTTCAATTTGCTGCTAAGTTTTCTGCAATTTATTGATGTTACTTGAGTTATTCTACAAAGCTGCAAAGACAAAAAATAGTGTGCCTCCCATCTCAAAACCTTTCACCAAGGAAAGGAACCTTTCCTTCACATCTAGGATGAGAGTGGGCTAGAGAGACTGAGCAGACATAATCTCGCATTTTCCATTGTGTGTCATGACAAAGAGCTGACTTCCCAGCAGGCAGTGATGTTCAGCTACTCCAGACAGTTCTGCCTGCAGCACAGGAGCTTCCTCTGCGTGACATAAAGTGGTCAGGATGGAGCTGACTGTATTTATTGCTCATCCTGATGGGTGCAGCTTCAGTCTGGACTACAGGATTCTACCCCTTAATCTGGGAAAGCATTTCAAACAACTCATACTGGAGTGTGAAGACCTACACCAAGATCAGCAGGCAGAGCTGGAAGTTTGACTTGTGCTCAAGGGCACTTCTATCAGTTGTGTGACTATGGCAATAGGCAGTTTATGGATAGCAGATGGGAGCGTGGCTCGTGGCCATTTTTATAGCTGGTATCCTAGGGAATCTGTGGAGCTTCCTCATACCCTGATCTATCAAACTGTGTTCTGTATGCCTCTGCAAAAGTCCACTAAATCCGTCTGTACTCTGAGCAAAGTTCTGATGTAACTCTGGGAAGCATGAGGTAACAACTTCTCCATGTTAAGACACGTTCAAGAACAAACGCGACGAGCTCTGAAGATGTGCCTAGATGACACGCTTCCCTGAGCTGCAGCACCTACTTAAGCATGGCTGCTTAACATAAAAACCCGGAGGGATGCATGGGGACATGTGTTGGTAAACCCTCTTCAGGAATCTCTCAGTGGCAGCCTCTCAAGACTTGCAGTAGTGTTTTTGCTGCCGTATTTATTCCTGGCACCTGTAGAAACTGTAGACTCCTTCCAAGCATATCCCAATAACAGGGGCAGCTGAAGATTCCTGTGTGGGTCTGCTTGTAGAGCTGGGCTGTTCCCCAGATGTGAGATAACATATGCCCAAGCATACTGCCAGATACATAAAGGGGAAGAAGGGGATGGAGAACAGAGAGAGAGGAGGAACCCTGGAACAACTGTGTGTCAAAGTGTTATCTGGAACGGAGCCTTTCAAAACGGGCATTGCGCAAGGCTCTTTGCTCTTGGGAAACTGGCTTATTATTGATGGTTTCTGAAGCAGTGTCTCCGTGAGCAATTGAACACCAACTCTCTTGGGTCCACTGTTGGGAAAAGGGTTTCTTGTCTGCTTCTGAGAAGCTTGGTAGTATTCAGAACGTATGGTAATGTTAAATTTGGCATGCTGGTGATATGTGATACCTGACTAACCGTGACACCTGACAGAATTTCTACTGAGTCACTGTTGTTTTAAGTCAGATTTAAATTCTATGGACAAACTCTTTTGCAAAGCCAATTTTTTCTTTGATGTCAACTCAGTTGCCATAGCATCTGGGAGCATGGAACTAATGCATCCATTAACTTTGCATGCTTAGTCTAGCAAAGTAATCTCTCCCCAGAAAATGAGTGCTGGTATGCAGAGCACAGAATTCCTCAAGCCTGAAATCCTTACAGCATGAATCAAAAGCTGAAGCTACATGTAAGACACCAAGAATGAGAATCTAGTTTCTCAGGAACAAGGCTCAGTCTAAGACCAGTAAGTGGCAAGCTGCTAAAGCCATGAGGCAGTAAGGTTGACTGCTGAGAGAATTAGCCTGGGACCATTTCTGTGTTATTATGGAAATGTTAGTGGTATATTGCTTCCATCCACACACAAAACTGCAACATCTGGCTCAGTTATTTCACATATTTTATAGTATAGTGGAACATTAAGGCATAATGGGTAAAGTACCCAGTTGTTCTACCCATTTCGCTTCTTTTGCCGGTCATTCAGTGTAATTTGCTATGTGTTCTGTAGATCTATAGAAGTAATGTATTTTCCTCTGTGTTTTCTGAGTTGGATAAATTTATGTTTTGGGGTTTTTTCAGTACTGTGTTTTTGCATATCAGACATTGAATTGCATACGGAATGGTTGGACAGGTTGAACAGTACTTGCTGTGGCTTGATTTATCATTTTCTACTTCTGCTGTGGGTGGCTCAGTTATGGTCTCCTGTATTGTCAGGTCTTACTCAAGCTGCAAATGCTCTTCAGCACAAGTACATTGTGTAGTGATTTTCAGGGACCTGATCTTACTAATTTCATTTGCCATACTCCTAAACTTAAATGTGACTATTACCTCCTTTAAAGCAGCATTATGTTGTCCAGCTGTTACCTGATTTCTGTCTACACTGGCAAAATTTATAGTGTTTGGCTATATCATTGTCAGAAAAAGTCCTTTAATGCCAGAAGTGTAGTCTCTCATTTCTCTTCAGCAAATGTGAATAAAATGCAGAGAAAACCCATCCTGAATTAAAACGTGTAAGCAAAAGCAATAGTTCTTCCTCGGTAAATTTTTTGGCCTTGCAAGTACAGACTTTTGAAACAATCCTGTCCAAGTGTTCTACAAGAAGCACAGGCTTGCTGATGTTTTGCACACTGGTGTAGGAGACAGTTCAGGCTGGCAGAGATATTCTTGACATTACTTGGTTGGTCAGTTCAGTGGAAACAGTTGAGTACAATTGAAAGAAATTTCTTGCGCATATCTGGGCTCTTCAACTGGCCTGTCAAAACTGCCATTTGAGACACACCACAAGAGAGTAGATAACAATACTAGCAGTCATGCAATATGTGAGAAATACCACCTCCTCTGTGCAGCCCCTGAAGGTGATGCTGGGAACCCTGTTACAATGCAGAGGTTAAACAAGAAGGCAAACCCTGGCGAGTGCAAGAGCAGAGTCTGGGTTTGGCAGAGTGGCTGAGTTGTGCTGTTCAGCTGTGAGTCCTTCGGAGACATAGCACAGCAGCCCTCTGGCCAGAGTTGTTCTTGTGAGGTTTGTGTTGAGAGCGAGGAGTGGTGTGATATTATTGTACAGGAGATTGAAGCTAGGGAGAAGAGGAGCATTTACATACCTCAGAGCTGCAGAACAGTGATGGTGTTCTGTGTAGCACTGACTTCTGCTGGGAGCAACAGAGAATCTGACAGCTTAGAGCTGCTGCATCTGGAAGAACCTGAACCTTGGACAGTGGTGGGGCAAACCCTGCTCTACCTATTTCTTGAAACCTTACAGTCCTGAAAGGCTGAGGTACTGATTGACACAAAACATTGAGATACCTGCCATACCTGAATTTGCTCCTTCCAAAAGGCAGGTGAGACAAGGATAAACAAGAGATAAAACATGGCTTGCAGAGTGGACATGTATGGACCAAGCTGAGGGGAGAACAACATATGAGCACATCCTTGGACCTAGGGTCGTGAAAAGCAATACAGGCATACCCACAGAGAGACCACCTTCATAGTCTCATAGAAGGGTCTTAAGCAGAAGCCTTCTAGGATGGTGTCACTCACAATATGAAGTTATATTGCAAGAATCTTCTTCATCCTCAGTTAAAAAAATACAGTAGCTCTGGTATAAGTGTATGCAGTCATCTTTCAGGGTAGGTGGCTGTAAGTATACAAAATCAAGAAATAAAAATGTTTATTCAAAATATGATCTCAAGAAAAGGGCTGAGATATTGTTAATGATACATATACATGCATATGCACACACGCTTATATTTTCTCTGATTACTCTTTATAATTTGAAGCAATACCTAGAGAGCCAAACGGTCTCCAGGGAAAAAGACAGGCAAGTGGCTACTGTCCCTGCAGGAATCTACTGCACGTAAAACTGCAGTGCAGGCACAGCAAGTGGACATGAGCCATGTGATCAGAGCAAGGGCAATAGTTCTGGCCAGCATTCCTGATGCCAGGAATACATCTGGCAGCTTCTGCTCACCTGCAGATCAAATGTGTCTACAGTATGTGCTGTACGTCTGGAACATAATGAACTTACAAGATGCATTGACTGATGATGACTTGCCCTCACGGTAAGTTCCTTGTGTTCAGAAAGCACTCAAGGTCTATTCTGAGCACATTGCTTGCCAGCTTGCCATGTAAAATAAGCCCACGCTGTATAGAATGGTCCAGATTCACAGCACCTGCTACATAAGGTGTGTGCACCTATATGCATGTAGAACTGCCTGGCACTGAGACACTGAGGTCCAGCTCCTTCTGTTCTCTTTCTACACCCATCAAGTAAAATTCCCCCAGGGCTGCAACTCTGGTTTTCCTTACGTAAATTATTTTAAGAATTTGAATTTCTTTAAGTTACGTGCTTCAACAAAGCACTTGTGAAAGTAATTAGCATGTAAGATTAGAAAGCTTGGCAAGGCAATTTGTTTAGTTGGGACTAACAGTTTCTTCATCTGCTGGTGTGTTTCATAGTCCTCACAACTTTCATGTGACATCAACTTCAACATAAAAAGTGCTGTGTTAGTGAAAGGGGTTGGTTAATTTGAAAATATTTACTCACTATCCAGCATTGCTCTTCTAAAACAGGCAAAGAGGAACTGTTTAATGGAATAGAGGATTCATTGTAAAATACATAATTTTAATGGAAGATACTGAAAGTCATTCTGAAGAAAAGACCAACAGAAGACAATTTCAAATCAAATTATATGAAGGAGGCTGTCTGGCAGAGAGAACATCCAAATTACAGCTGGTTCTTTCTAAAGCAAAACCACAAAACCAACAAAACCCCCCAAAAATCTGCAAAAAAAATTTAATCCGATTGAAAGATTCTGGTTTATTTTTCAAAAAACCATTTATAGTTTAGTGCTTCATACTACATCCCTGTTGCTGGGTAGTGATGTTGCTTAGCAACACTGGAACATGAAGCATCCTCCTGGATTGGCTTGTGTGGAGCATCGGTTCAGGTTATAATGTGTGGCCAGAGAAGATACATGCTGGGTTCATGAGCCATCTCTTAGCTCTTTCCTTGAAATCTCATTTTCTGTAAATAGGTATTTTGATTTCTTGCTTTATTTAGCTACACATCCATTTCTGTATTTCATATATGTGAGGAACTCTTTCACTGATTGGAACGTAGTAAGTGAAGTTTCAAAGCTACAGAGGTAATGGTCTATATTTTCTAAAGGCTTTACTGCCTCTTTCTATGATATTTGCAAATATGTCCACTCAGTAACGCAGAATCTCACATTTCCTTATGCCACCCACACCACACACGCATGAACTGCTTTAGTGGGATAAAAGTTAACCCTTTTAATGTTCTTCTTGTTTAGACAGGCAATTACTTTTATCTTTTTTTTTTCCCCTTTAGTTGTATTTGACCCTTCCTTTTCACAAATAAAACTGGATCAAGGTACTTCTCTAAGACTAAAAAAGCTTCTCGGAAACTGCCTGGCCTTTTATAACCTATTACAACAGTAAAGGTGAACAGGAAAGTGCTTGTTCTTGGTACCCAAGTACTGGTGCTTGGTTAAATTCAGTAGCAGTTTGTGCTTGTGATTTATACCTCTGCAAATGAGTATGGAAGGCTACTGTTCTGACTCCACGGCACCTTCTACTTGTTTTTGTAATTTATACCTTGCAAAGCGTCTGCTGAGAGCTATCAAAGCAAAAGTCACATTTTATGTCCATTTTGCAGAGGTATAAATTTCAACAAAAATTGCAGGGCAATGCTGTATTGGACATGAACCATCCTTATGGGCACTTATTTGAAACAAAGATATCAACCCTGAAATCTTTAAATGAATAAAACTTCTACCAAAATTATGGTTATGTAAGGACTGTAGGGTACAGCTTCCATTACCTCTGAAATGCTTTGAAAGTTTTCGTGCCAGTCTCTACATTGATGACTTGCACAGATCTACCACTCTACTCCAGACCTATTGACTGTAATCCAAATTAAACTGAAAACTGGGCTGATAGTCTGACAGAGGTCTGTTGTAGATGTCTAGTCACAAACACATAATATCTGAACCAGAATTCTAAATGTCTTCCTCAAACCCTCTCTGCTTCCCGCTTTCTCACTCACTATTGATAACAGTAGCAGTCTACTTGTCATGTAGATCCATTATCTGAGACTGACTTCTTTCTTGATCCCTTTGTCCATCTTACATCTAAGTCTTTTATCTCTGAAATACAGAGGTAGCAACTTTTATATCCTCCATCCTAAAACCCTTGTCCAAAATATTTGTGTTCTGAGTATTGCAGTATCTCTTTTGAGGCTTGACAAATGTGGTCTAGTCCTTTCCCATCCACTGAGAAAGTTATTGCATAGATCACCTCCTCGCAACCCTTCACTAGCTGTGCCTCTCTCGCATCAGGTACATGCTTCTCTCAACGTTGATTCTTAACCTCATGTTGACTCTTGTATTGTTGATATCCAGCTCCATTTGAGTGTCACTAAATGAATTCCCCTAAGAAGTATTTTAATTCAGGGCAGGAACCCTAACAGCTGTGAAGTTTCTAAACTTGTCAGACTGGCTCATTCAGATTAGGGCTACTCAAAAACCAACTAATCCTGGGGTTGCTGTCTATGTTTGCTGTCTTCAAAGCTGACACTGAGAAACAAAACAAAGCTGTTGCGCTATGTGGTGTGGGTGGTAGTACAGGAATTCCTGCTCTCCTTTCTCTGTTACTCTCAGTTCAGACACTTATTAGCAGCTGCTTCTATGTGTTTATGATTTCTGACCCGATGACTAAGGAATTGGAGCATCTGAGGGGAGGGTGACATATGAGGAAAGAGCTGTGATTGTTTAGTCTTGAGAAGAGAAGGCTCTGAAGGGATCTTATAATTTTATATAAAAATCTTATGGGGGAAAGTAAAGAGAACAGAGCCAGACTCTCCTCAGTGATTACCAGTTAAAGGACAAGAGGCAGAGGGGGAAAAAAAGGTAGAAGAAATTCCCTTTAAACAGAAGAAACACTCTTTTACTGTAAGGGTGATTAATACTGGAACAGGTGGCCCATAGAGGCTCTAGAGTCTACGTTCCTGGAGAGCAATTTGCTCTAGATGACCTGCTTCAATCAGGGAGTTGGACTAGATGATCTCCAGATGTCCATTCTAACCATAGCAATTCTGTGTCCTTCTGGGAAGCCATGAATGGAAGAATTTCTGATCTAGATTTGTGTAATTACCAGGCTGAGTGCTCTGAGCTCCTGCTCACAAGTGCAGCCTCCAATGATTTAAAAAGACAAAAACCAAAACTCTAAAAAATCCTGAGTGCAGGGTAGATCTGGGAAGGAGTTTCTTCTTAAGAGATCTTTGCCCATACTCCCTCTCTGCGAGCAGAAACTATGGGAGCGGTAAGGTATCTTCCAGAAGGGATCACAGAACAGTTGCTGTGTTTAGTTAAACATCTGAAAAAATCCATATGAAGACGTGGGGTGGGAGAAGTCTTTTGGAGCAAGGCAGCCACTCTATTATCCGTAAGACACTTGGGTGTCCAAATTCTCAGATGAACATTGGCCTAGCTGCTGACCTCCACTGGGACCCGGGACCAGAAGAGAGGCTGCACACTAGTATTGACACTGGGAGGAAAGGGTTATCAGACTCCAAGTGAAGTGCTTGTTACCGGTTGAATGAAATGAAGGTGGGGCTTACCAGTCATAGGGCTTTGGCCCTGTATGCTTTTCACAGTTTCTGACACGTTGGCAATTCTGTAGCAACAGACTTTAGCTGGCCAAAATTATCCCACTGAAAGAGGCATTAACAGACATTCAGTTTTGTAATAATCACTTTTTTAAAAGACTTTGTTCAAGTAACTGCTTCTGTAGGTTGTTTTTAGAACATAACTACAATGATAAATTCTCCTGTGGTCTTTTCTTTGGAGTTGGTGCTTTTATAATTTATTTCCTAAACTGTGTGCATTTCATACAGCTAGCATGCCCTTTTTCTTCTTCTACACTAGCAAACTTCATGCAGATTTCTTCCCATGAGCCAATCTGTAATTTTCTTCAGTTGCTTGTTTGTAGTGTCTCACACAGATTCACCAAGTTACGCAGAAAATCTGATTTTTCTGAAAGCTCTCAATTTTATTTCTTGAAAGATAAACCAGAAATATTAGTGACAATTTGGCCTTCAGTTTCTTTAAAAAAAATCAGTTCAATGTTTTCAGGTAGACTTTGACAGCACTTAAAAGGGAATGCCGGAGTTGTTTCTTGTATCTTAAACTCTTTAAGGTTTGTAACATGGTGGAGGAGAGAATAGTAACATAATTTCCGAAATCACAATCCCTGCTGCAAAGACTCTTACTACATCTATGTGTTTGCTTATAATAGAGTTTGGTACAACCTCAGTCCTAAAATTTTCTTTGCCTGGATTGAGTGGGCACAGAAAAACAGACTATGTTATGATCATAGAATAGAGGCAAGTCTTTTGAAAATGTTGACCTGAAGGTATGTGGAGCACTTATTTTCATTGCTCTCCTTATACAAGTAACTGATAGCCATCCCAAATGTACACTTTCTCAGAAGCTTGGAATTATCACACCTTGGGCATGCATTGGAGATGGATGAAAAAGAATGTGTAAAACAATCAAATACAGCAAAAAAAGAAGTTCTTATACGGTTTTGGATTCTTCTAGGGATGTCCAAGAACTCACAGTTTCATTGTTGCTAACTATATCCACTGTCATCATTACTGTCCAACCTCGTTATTTACATAAAGTCGCAAGGCAGTAGGTGAAAGTATTTTGCAGAGACTGAGAGTATTAAAACTATTCCGTTCCTCCTTAGGATGATTTAAAAAGGTTTTTTTTCGCATTCACTTCCAAATAAATACTGAGATGTAGCTTTTAAATCACTAAGCTGTACAAAAAAAAGGGAAACTATAATCACATAGGGAATTTGAGGAAGCATTGTTATATGTCTGGTAGATAGTATCTCTGGCACCGGGTTACCTTTTAATGCACTGTAAACTACCTCAACTGTAGCAAAAAATCTCAGATTTTTCTATGCTGTATGTCCTGTGCTTATTTCTATGCCAGACTGCATGAGACGCTATTTCTAAGCCTAGGAAATTTGTTTTTCACAGCCTAGGGGAAGGTTTTTTTCTTATCTGTTTACCCAAGAAGCCTTATTGAGGAAAACATGCAGCGTGGTTCAGTTTTGGAAGTTTGTTATTAGAACAAAGTCGACTAATGTGTTTTAGATATGTGTATAGATTTTACTAATAAATTACTGGATAAGAAATCTGCAACCTCATTGAAAAAAGTTTGAAAATGAGAACATAATTTTTCTCAGCTGACATCTTGAAACCAATCCTACTTCAACAATATTGTTTGCTGGAAGGCTAAGCATCTTCAGAAGGATTTTTGGTTCATTTGTTTCAGTCCTCCTACATACTGAAACCTTGCAACTTTATTTTATAAATTGGTAAGGATATATTTTTACGCTTTTATATGTAATCTAAATAATCACTAAAACTTCTAGTTTCTCAGAGGAAATCTCAGTTTACACTTACAGACACTAATATAACAGTCAGATAAAGTGTTTTGTTTACTAGGGCTATATTTCTCAGTTTCACAGAATCACAGAATCATAGAATAGTAGGGGT
>Ga0181612_145617_pt1 | contig 15068 bp, 12 predicted proteins | sample HoacroProtozoa21_FD_119630 | JGI IMG/M metagenome (GOLD analysis project Ga0181612, IMG submission 119630) | Hoatzin crop microbial communities from Cojedes, Venezuel. Combined Assembly of Gp0051906, Gp0051904, Gp0051908 | reverse complement strand
TACCAGATGGCTGGGTAGGACAACGTGTTGCTTGCTGTTAGGGGGCTCAGCTCCACTCAGTGCAGCAGAGCAGCACCTATATGCCCCAGCTGAGGACTTGTGTCTCTGCATCCCTCTTGTAAGTGCTCCCACTAACCCTCTGCTTTTAATCAGGTTTCAGAAAATCCATAAGTTCCCGTCCAGCACTCCTCTGCCCTGGGGCCCTGTGTGCGGAGCCATGGCAAGCTGTCATTCACTGCTTGTTTTGGACAAGAAGATTCAAGGAGATCCACTAGACTTGAAAATGTTTGAAGGCACATGCTGGGTAACGTGAATCGCATCCTCTACACACATCCAAACCATGGACATCCCCAACCCATCCCATGGGGGTTTACTGACAATTCAAGCTCAAATACGTGCCTGTAGGGGAAACTCCTTTTCAATCCTGGTCATAACAGCTGGAATTTGCTCTGTTATTTCTGCTAACCACATGGCAGATTTGCAGCACTGTCCCTGCTTTTTGATAGTCCAGGAATCATTTTCCTTGGGGCTTCCTGCATTTGCTCTCTTAATTTGATCTGGAAACACTGGAGTGTAAGGAAGCAGGGGGGGAGCCTGGCTGCTGCTTGCTGGAAGCAGGGGCTCAGACCACGCCGTTGGCCACATGGTGCGCAGAGTGTAAGTCAGCCAAGGAAACGCACAGGCAGGCTTTTATGCTGCTATGCTAAAGGCTGTTATCTCTGCTTACCAAAGGGACATCCCTATGGAGAAGCCAAGGCTGGGGCCTCCAGCTAGGTGAACAGCAAGCCTCAGAGAGACCTGGGGAGGAGGTGAGAGACTGAGCCTCCAGGCTCAGCTGTGCAGATGGAGAGCTGCTTGGGTGGGAGCAGAACGGGAGGAGCCATGAGAAGGAAAGGGGCTGCTATTCCCCCTGCCATGTCCTAGCCTGGAGGGGTTCCGGGTCTCTGCAGTTAACTGCCTCATCATCTTTTCTCCTTCAACCTTTTGCTCCAGAGAGATTAATCAATAAGTAAAACGGATGGCAGCTCTTTCAGCAGCACTGTGGGAAGGCATCAGGCAGGTGCTCGCTCCTGTGGAAGAGTAGGCAGCAGCAGAGCCGCATGACAGCAGAAGGGGACGAGGGTGAATGAACCTTGGCAGCACATAAAGTAACAGAGCTGGAGGGCTAAAAGCATCCTACACTGAAAATTACCACCCTGTTTCTGCACAGAACACCAGTGAGACTCTTAAAAGCGGGAGACTGGAGAGTAACACCAGCTTGATAAGGATGATTTTTTTTTCTCTTTCCCTGCATCATTGATATGGCAATAAATCTATGTGGATCTTGAGTTTAAAGAAGCCACAAAATTTGACACAAGTTTTTACTCTCATCAAGTCAAAAGACACAGGGCCATGTAGGCCTCTGCTGAGGACAAGGCTGCAGGGAGGCTGTCACTGACGATGGACAGGAAGACCTATTAGATCGTAACAAAACACTTCTCTGCAACCAGTTGCCAACAGTAAGGGGAAAACATGCTCCCATGTGCTGCTGCCCCTGCTTGAACAGACAGGTGTGAAGTCAAAATAAAAAAAGTAAGTATCAGAAATAACACTTTTCTTTGTACAGGAGATAGATGACTCCAGCGCAGCTCAGGATGGGGCTGGTGCTCTGGACACCTGCATCGTTAGACCGGGGCCGAAGGCCAGCAGTGTAAGTCCATTTTTTTCCTGAGAATAAATATTCTGTATGTTCAACCTGCAGCACATGCAAACTCCTAGCATGTGCACTATTCATTTACCTGGGTTAGCGGTTGCAAAATGCCTTTCAACCACTCTTGGTACTGTGTTGCATCTTTCCCCAAAACACCCTGGAAGCATAGAACCAGAAAAGCAAATTCTGATTAAAGTGGACATGCCGCCCTGAAGTGGCATGTGAGGCACTTCATGTGCCTTAAAAGCCCCTCAGTTCCGACTCCACTATTTGTGCTAATAAAAGATACAGACTACTCTGAGTCCTCACCTGGTAAATCTGCTGGCAAAATGAAACTGCACAACCAGTTTAAGTGGAAACTAATACAGAGAAACCGTGTAAACAGAATTAATGTCTAAAGCATGAGTTTATCTGCAGGAGAAGGCAGTGTGAGTAAGGACAAGGCATTTCACCCAGAGGCATGGACGTGGGTCCATGAGTCCTTCTGGTAATGGTTGTGCAATCCCACTAGCAGATCTATCAGCATCACCCCAAAGCACGGTGATGTTTGCTTCAGTCTTCCTCTTACAAGTACACTTAGGAAGCTCCTCCAGGCTTTGACAGTTCAAAATTTTTATGCTTCCAATTCAAATGTTGAACTGGCCAGCATCGTCCTGGTGGAAGGAGTGTAATTTTTGCTAGCAACACTGGGAAGACAGTGCTGTGGCAACAAGAAAATCAATCTTGTTTTTAGGATTGCTCTGTTCCCATGGCAAAGTCACTGTAACACATCAAATTTTAGTTCCTAGGACTGCAAATGCAGGAATATTACATTAATATGTGGTTATTAAGAGAAAGAATGGGACAAAGCCTGGAAAACCAGTCAAATATAAACAAAAATATTGCAGTTCCTGGGAAGTACAGTAGGAAGACAGAGCTGTTGAAATTGTGATTCCTGAACTTGTGATCAGGGATCTGATCCCATAGCCAGAAGGCAGAAAAGGTGAAATAATCTCCTATTAGTAATAAATCACCTTACCAAGAAAACCTCAAACGAGCTGAAGTTCAGAATGGATTTTCTTTGTGTATTCAATGATCCAAATAACATCTGACTTTCCTGACCTCTCCAGGCCCCCGTGGAAGGAATAGCAATCCTACATCAATTCCCCTTTTCTTCTGGGCTCCAGAGGATGTCTGTTGTTTCACAGAAGATCGGAGAGGAACAGTACGACCTGTACATGAAAGGAGCACCAGAAATAGTGTCCAGCTTTTGTAGACAAGAAACAGGTACAGAACTGGGAAAGGACAACTTTACAGTGTTTACTTGGACTTAATCCAAACCAGAGTTTATATTAGGACTCTAATCGTAAAAGGTTTTCAGCATTTACTCTTCCCACTGGCCACACTGCAACCGCATGTGTATGAGTCTTCCCACAAGCCAGCCTTGAGCTTCTTAAATGTCATTAGTTAATACTACAAACAAGTTTTCGTTGCTTGTTTGGAAGTTAAAGGCGCACACAGCCCAACAGCTAGTGAGATGCACAGCCTGAGGTTCAGCCCCGATACATCCCTTAGCTGACTTGCATCAGCTGAAGATACAGTGCACAAATAATGTTGATATGTCAAGATACCCAGAGCAGACGTAGGATCATGGTAACTGGATGTGTCACAGCAAGTGTGTTGTGCTGTACAAGTTCTTAAATTTCCTGCTAATTTATTGCCCTGTAAATTCAGCACTGAGTTACTGACCTAGCTTGCAAAGGCTTTAAATCTCAGCGCTGGGAAACTTGCTGTGGACATGCAAATTGCTGTTATTAAGGATATTTGCTATTAACACTTGAGCAAAAACTTCTGTCCTCTCTCTGAAAATAAACATAGGCTTTTCTTTTTTGTATGTGAACAATATTACAGGCTTCCACTCAAATTTGTCTGCAAACTTGAAACTCAAGTCACATTCTCGGAATACTTCAAAAGGATGCCAAGTAAACGCAGTACCAATGGTTTGTGGCTCTATGGCTTGTTATTTCAGGTGGCACTGACCTGAAAACAGCTGAGAACTCTTTTGGGGGACAGTGGAAAGGTTTAGTTTAGAACCACCTAAGATCTAATGACACAAACCTCCAAACAATTCAACATCAGCAAGAAAAAGGTCTTCAAAATTATGTTTCGCTTTCTCAGATTTCTAAATAGCTCCTCTTTCCTGTCTTGATTGTTTCTATATTGATTACAGCTTAATGAATAATTAGGTACCGCACTGTAAAGCTGTGATTGCAGTACGTAGTGAGCACAAAATACCGCAAAGTTTAAAGGAACTCTTTTCTTTTAGAGTCATGGGAATGATCAGAGAGTTGAAAATTTAGGATTTGGGAGAATTCTTACGTTAAGGCACAAACATAAAACCAATTTCCTCGGCCACTCAGCATGTATGCAGTAAAGCTTAGGACAGAATTACGAAGTTAGTCATTTGTCCTTTGCCCAGTAATTCATCTTCTCTACCTGTACCTTAACATACCTTTAAAAAGTATGAAACAGATGCATAGATCACTTACTTGAGTAGTCAGTTACACAGCCTTGGTACAAAACAGCTGACTTCTGTAAGAGGTCACAGTGCTGTAACAAAGCTATAAAGTGGTTTAAAGGACAGGCATTTAACCCTAGAAAAGCAGTCAGCAAGTGTGGAATATTTTAACCATGAAACTTTTATTCCTGTAAACAGTCCCAGCTGATTTCTTAAAGGAGCTTAAGACGTACACAAGCCAAGGCTTCAGAGTCATTGCTCTGGCCCATAAAGTGCTAAACCTAGGAAAGGACGTAGACATGAGCAACCTAGAGAGGTAAGACGTGCTGATGAGCTGCTGGTATCGCTGCCGGGCTGCTTTCCTATCTGCTTGCTGTGGCCTGCCCCAAACCTTCCCCCCTCACCTGCCCAAGGAAGCCTGTCGGGAAGCAGTACCATATAATGCCTTCCTCTCAGCAGATGCTGATTACACTGTTAATTGCCTGCTTTGCTACTGCTCTTGCAAGGCTCACTGAACTGAATTTCAGAATCTGTTATCAAAGGGTAATGAAAGCTGGTGATTGTGCTCCTATATGGCAACGGATTGGGACTGCAACAGAAATTCTGTATGCCATCTGTGGGTTTCAGCCAGCCAGTTCCTGCAAATCCCTGTCCCTCTCTCGGCACACACATCTCTGCTGCATTGCTCCTTCCTAGAGATAGCAATGTAGCGGATCAGCAGCTTGGCTGAAGTTACAGAAATCTTGGCGTTGTTTGAGCACTGCTTGTCTTCTACTCGCAACAGTTGTGCTTCCCTGCGGAGCCAGTGTGGTTCCCACTGAGCATGGCTTTCCTGTTGAACAAAAACCGCAGGGAGAGTCTCTCTCTCTGTGCTGTCCATGGGAAACAGCATGTTTGTTTCTGTCCTTGCTCTAAGAGAGGAGGCAGAGTCTGGGCTGGTGTTCCTGGGCCTCCTGGTGATGGAGAACAGCCTGAAGCAGGAGACGAAGCCTGTGCTACAAGAGCTGACTGCCGCCCGCATCAGGAGCGTCATGGTCACAGGTAAATCCCTCCGGGCTCTGCGGGGCACACAGCAGAGAGGTTCACTCCTCCAGCATCCTCCATTGCACGGCCGTGGTCTCCACCTGGGCTGCCACCATGCTATGGAGATGCAAGGAGCCTGTTTCTCCACTATCCTCGCAGGAGACAACCTGCAGACAGCTGTCACGGTGGCCAAGAACGCGGGTATGATTCACATGGGCAGCAAAGTCATCCTCGTAGAAGCAAATGAGCCGGAGGGCTCTGCTCCAGCTTCCATTGCCTGGCGATTGGCAGAAGACAGCAAAGCAAACACAGCTGTGCCCCGTGTAAGCATAGCCAGGGATGGTTGCTTTTGGGTGCCAGGAGGAATTAACGAAGCTTTTAATGTCTAATTAGTGCCTAATATCCAGGCTCCTTAGGGCTGGACTTCTTGCTAAGGATTTGGCAGCAGCTCTGAGGAACAGAGGAAGCCTGGGGACGCATTTGTATCTACGGCAGGGTGCATGGAGCTGTGGTATGGACCATGCACCTGTTAAGGGAGTAATAATTAATATAGTGGCTCTTTGTTCCGGGCAACATGCAAAATAACTACACAAATAACTGCCAAGTCTGCAGATGCAGTGGCCACTTCAATCACACTTGAAGTGCGCAGAATTAATGCAATTATACGTACTGGTCTGTGTGACTATTTGCTGGACCAAACTTCCGTGTCTAAACTAGAAGCCTGTGGCTAACAGGGATTAGTTAGGCATGGAAACACAGCTAGAAAATCGAGTACTGCCAAGCAGAAAGTTTTACAAAAGGATGCTGCAGAAGGCTGTGTCCCCGCGTGCCTGGTGGGAGGCTGATGAGCTGGAAGCGAAACGGCATGTTGTGACCTCAACCTGAGAAGAAATGCTGTCTTATTTCTAGGAGGTATGTGCTAATACTGAGGAAAAGATCACCTTGGAAGGAGAAACCAGCAACTACCATTTTGCAATGAACGGAAAGTCCTATCAGGTTATTATGAAGCACTTCTACAACTTGCTGCCAAAAGTAAGTTCAGAGGAAAGAAAGCGCTTATTTGCCCTCCCTGTTTTATTAAGTGGCAATGGTGCTCCAGCTGGAGAAAGGTGGCTTTCTGTTTGATTTTACATTTTGACAGCTCTGGGCAGCCTCCCACCATGCCTCAGGTTCAACCCAAACAGCTTGCTTTCAGCACCTTCTAAGACCTCAGATGACAGGGGTGGCTGTCATGCTGCGAGCAGCTGTGCCATGGAGTTACTCTATGGTCACCTTCTCAATTTCATTTTAATTAAACACATCAACCCCATTCCCATGTGCCACTACCACAGCTGGCAACAGCCTCTGCTCATCAGGGGCATCAGGAACATGAAATACCCACTTCTAGCAGCAGAAATCTTCAACTCCTGTTACGCAGTCCTTAAAACAGCTGGTACTGGGACAAATTTTTGGGTTTTATAGTCTCTGGCCAGATTTTCAGGTAGGAGAAACCTCAGGCTGCGCAGTGTTACTACTGCTGTCATCAACCATCTGTTCTGCACTTAGGGAACACTTACAATGCCTTGCTGCTCCAAAGGCTGCTGCAGAGCACATGGTGGTCACTGGCTTCCCAGCACCTCTTGCGGAGCAGGCAAAGCAGAAACCAGAGCAGGATAAATCTGATTTTAGAGGAAACACAAACCCTAAGGGTAGCAAAAGCATGGTAGGGTTTGGGAGATGGGATTAGAGGGTTTTACAAGTGTCAGGTACCCATCAGAGAGGCCTGATCCTGCCTTGATGGAGCGATGGAGGCACAAATGCCTGCCCAAAGCAGCCGGTTACTCTCTCTTGCAGATACTGGTGAACGCGACTGTCTTTGCTAGGATGTCTCCTGGCCAGAAGTCCAGCCTCATTGAAGAGTTCCAGAAACTCAAGTAAGGTTCTCTTTTGTTTTCTTCTTGAACCAAACCAGTAATATGTTTGAAGTGTGATCGCCCCAGCTAGTGCTGCTCCAGGCCCATCTTTCCGACCCTCCCTTTGTCCATGGGCGACCCCTGCCCGCATCCTTCGTGGCCACCTCCTCCTAGTTCCGCTGCAGGGACCCTGCTGCACCAGGAGCACCTGCACCCCTTGCCCAGACTTAGCCACCGCTTCTCACTGGTGCAGTAGAGAAGGCAGCATTAAGTGAGGCTGAGATAAAGATACAGAGGCAGACCCCTGCGTACACAAAGAGCCCCCACCGCCAGCAACTCCTGCGTGGCTGCTGGTGCTGTCTGGGCTGCAGCTTTAGCAAAGCTGAAAACAACCTGACGTAGTTAGGAGTTTGACCCCAAAGATGCTCCCCCAGGTCCCGCAAAGGAAGTTTCCTCCCCCCAAACAGGACTCATGCTAACTATAGAAATTGCTTGCTGAGCATAAGCAAGATGTGATACCTTTCTGAAAAAGAAACAGTTAATTCTTCGTTATGAGGTGCTTCCTCTGGGGATGAAGTTCCCTGCCCTCTCAGAGGGACCTCGTGCAATGGCTTGGGAGCTGCTGTATTATTTCAGCAATTCCTGTGTCTTCAGGCCTACAGAGACAGTCGAGGAGAAAAATGCCCGTAAAAGCCAAGGCTGCAGCTGCAGGAGCTGCTGCAAGCATGCACACCCTGCTCCCTTTCCATCACACCTGGTACCATGGGGAAGACACTGTCTGGAATAAAGTGGCAGCATTCCTTTTCCTGTTACAGCCTCTTGCAAAATTGAATTTCCCTCTGTGCACCCTGCCCCGACCTCTCCCCATAGACAGCTTGTCCTCTGGAAACAGCCACTGCCTTCTCCTGGGCCAACAGGAGTCCCTGCTCTGATGTACCTGCAAGTGCTAAGTCAGTGGGTGCTCCACATGGGATCAGCCACGTCCAAGGCTCATGTGTTTTCCCTCTTTTTCCTCCATCAGTTACTGCGTGGGTATGTGCGGCGATGGCGCCAACGACTGTGGGGTACGTAGGAGCTCATCTCCCGTTCTTGTTAAATATTATCTCTTTCAACCTAAGGAGTACTGTGACAAGGGGCTGCCCAACACCAGTTGTCACCGGTATTTCCCAGGTTAGCCTCTGGGCACACTTGGTCAGTGTGTCACTGTGAAATGCTATCTACAGGAGGATTTTTTGGTACTAACATACACAAACATAGGGGATTACTGTTTTGATTTTTTCCCCCCAGAAGTAGGGGCAAGGGACTTTCTTACACGTTTGTTCAGTTTTACAGTTGTAAATTTGACAATCTTAGCCGTAAAAATATTATATTATCTATTATATTATGATACTAGTGTAATCATAATATAATTCATAATAATGCATTAGCTTGCTTTGTAAAAGTTGTTGATAGCCTACACCTGAGCGCTAAACCAGAGGTGACAAGGCCAGGGAGCTTGTAAGAGACCAATAAAAGAAATATGAACAGGAGATTGAAAGGCATAGAATGAGGACAAAATGGTTATTTAAACAGTTTAGGAGACTGTTTAACAGGAGAGGTATGCAGAACTCCAGTATGGGAAACAGTGTACAGGGTAATTCAAAGGATTGTAAATAGGTATAATGGGATTAAATGCACAAAAGAAGTATTTAGGCTCCAGGGAAGGGAAGATATCTGGAAAATGAGATCAGTTGGGCCACAGAACAGAGGAGGATCAGTTACAAAGGACACTTGAAGCACAACTTGTAAAGCACCAGTAAACATACTGCGTGGGGTGGGGGGGTGGGGGGTGGCTGGGTGTCTCTCCATCTTCTGACTCCCATGGATTTCAGGCTTTGAAAATGGCCCACGCAGGGATATCACTGTCAGAGCAGGAGGCGTCCGTGGCCTCGCCTTTTACCTCTCAAATCCCCAACATCCAGTGTGTGCCGGAGCTGATCAGGTGAGTCTGCTGGGTGCTGCTCTGGACTAGTCTCAGGGTGCTGCTGCTGGCTCGGAGATCGGCGTAGGGGGGTTGTGAGTGGGCACGCACTACCTTCAGAGATGCTGATAAACCAAACCTAATCCCTCAGTGACTATAGAAAATACAGCAGAAAGGTTTTTGAATTGTTTTTGATACTCAAATTCCAGTGCTGGGAGGTTTTCTGTGGTTGTAGGAGAGCACTGCTGATGGTGGCTGATATTTTTGGAACAGGTGTAGCAGGAGAGTCACAGGAAAAGGCAAGTATATCAGTGACGCAGAATAGATTTTCTTGTCGTTACTTTAAAATATTGATATCCATGTGCTGCACATGGTCATGGAGCAGCCAGTAATGATGCCATTTCACCAAATGTATGCAAAGACAGTTACCTGTCTGAAATGTGCTTGATTCCCGAAACTATTGAGCAAATTAGTAATGAAAAAGCAACAGCAGCTTAATCCAGGCATTAAAATTGTGGCTTTAGAACAAGAACAGAGAAGCAAAATGCTACAATGAAGGGTAGTTAAGTGGCTGTAAAGTATCTTAAGGGCAAAATATTTGTTTGTGGAATTTTGAACTGTTTTCTATTCTTCTTAGAGTTCCTAAACACAGATCCTTAAAGCAGAAACCATCTGTAGCACTAAATCCCCAGTACTGTAGCTGTAAGGGGGGTTTTCTAGCTTTGTTTTGTGTTTCGAGCAGGGAAGGTCGAGCTGCTTTGGTTGCTTCCTTCGCTGTGGTGAAATACCTGACCCTTTATGGCATGATTCAGTTTATTGGTACCGCTCTGCTGTTTTGGGTAAGTGTTTTGTGCCCATCTTTTATCAGCATGCTGTGTGCTCTGTAGTATTTTATCTTTAGTGCCATTACTTGGCAGGGAAGAAAAGGCATGTAGGGCTTCAAGGAATAACAAAGATGTGAAAAGCTGAATAATTACTGGCAGCGTTTAGATTGGCTGTAGGCACCTGCAGAATCTGGAAGAAGCCCAGTGATAAAAATTAATCTCTTCCAGAAGAAGTCAGGGAAATAGAAGGTGGGTGAGTCCTGCCTAGCTGCGTGGTGGAGGCCTGGGAGCAGGACTTGCTGTAGAATGGGGGCTTTGGGGGAGCAGCTGCATCTCTCTGCTGGAGAAAAAGCTTGAAAAAGAAGTGAATGTCTCGGGCAGATGAAGGAGGGTAGTTGAGGAAGAATTACCATTGTGTGTCACCAGTATGTGATGAATCCTCTAAAACTTTAATCCATGAAAAGAAAAACAGCAGAGGAAGTTAATATATGGATTTACTTTGGGCACCACTCTCGCCTCAGCTGATGCACGTCCTCTGCGCAGTCCCGCAGAGGGTGAAGGGCAGAAAGGAAAGTGAGCTGCTGCGAATCTGCAAGGTACAGCTGAGGCTCGGTGGCAAATGGGGAGCGCTGGTGGAGCACCACGTGGGGATGCCTTCCCCAGCCACTGGTTCCATCATGCCAACTTTGTCGACGTCCCCACTACCCAAAAACATTTTGAACCTGGAACAAAGTGAAACTCTAGCTGTCATTTCTATTACCATGGGTTGGGAGTGCATGACCTGATCTGGGTGGCCCAGGGGCACTTGTATCTGGTGGGAAAATATTCAAATGCCACTGTGTTGCCCACAAGTGCTGTGAATTAGCGGGGGATTCAGTGGGACCCAGCTGGCAGCCTGTAAACTGGGCTTGTGAGTCCTCACGGAGTTGCATCAGAGCTGTGGGGCTGCTGTTGCTGGTGTGACATTGCTCTGAAATAGCATCGGCTGCTACAGTTTGTATCGATCATCTAAGTTGTCATCGGTTCTCAGGTGGTGCTGCCTTTTTTTCTGTTCCAGCAACTGCAAATCTTTGGGAATCACCAGTATTTGATACAAGATGTCATCATTACCCTTCTGGTTTGCCTAACAAGTAAGCAGCTTGGGGAAGCCAGTTGTCTCTGTCTGACAGCCTGAGAGTCAATAGATAACTGGATTTCCCAATAAAAATTAAAATGAGGAGCCAAGTTCTGCTGTCAGTAACATCATAACCGTTGATGCTAGGGCAATTCCCAGGGCCCAGAGTGTGAGATTTGGCTCCCAGTCCTTTGCAAACATGGCTGCAAAATTCTGTACATAATCTATAGGGTTTGGATGTGAGACTCGGCTGGAAGAGGAGCAGTTGCTCTTCTGACTGTTAGTGGGGCTCAGACAGTGTAACTTTAGCCCCTGGCCTCCTGTGTGTTCCTGGTGTGAGACCAGTACGGCTCTGAGACTCCACTGGAGATCCACCCCCACCTGAAAGTGAGGATGATATTCCCCATCTCCTCTCTGTGTTCTCTTGAGGAGGGAAAACAGAGGAAGTTCAGATGGAAAACAGTGCAGACCAAAGCCATTTCTTGCCTGCTTGTTAGGGCCAGGCTTTGCAGCATTTAGTGGTGATGAGCAGACAGGGGTCCATGTGTGGCTCTGCTTGCCCAGCAAACGCAGAGGGATGCTGGTGGACTGAGCTGCCACGGACTGGAAGTGTCTCCGGTTTCTCCCCAGTGAGCTTGACTGAAGCCTACCCAAAGCTGGCACCTTATCGTCCTCCCAGCCAGCTCATCTCTCCTCCCTTGCTGCTCTCCATCATCCTCAACGTGTGCTTTGCCATAATCATGCAAACCTCTGGCTTCCTTCTGGTGAGGCAGCAGCCCTGGTATGTAGCGCTGGCCAGCCAGAGGTAAGTCCCTTTTTTTCTCTCTGAGCCCCAGCTTGCAGATCACGTTGCTGCTGTGTGTGGGGACACTCCAGCCTTGCCGTGGCCTGCAGCCGGGCTCACTGTAGGAGGGCAATTCCACCCCCCTCAGCTGTGTGTATGCTTAGCAGAGAGTTGCCAAGACAGAATTAAGTTCTGCAGATGCCTCACAGAGATATGAAGGGCCAGCCTGAGGGCTAACACACGCGTGTTTTTCAAACACCTCCTCTGAGGCACGCAGTGTGCTGCCCGTCTGGAAATATGGGAGGCGGGCGATGCCCCTGCCATGGGGCGGTGGTGGGCACCCCCACCCGATGGGGCTGGAGGCCCCCAACCTCTCCCCGCTCCCCCTCAGTGCCCTTGCCTGGGGTCTGGCCGCGCAGCTCCTCCCAGAAGTAAACAGCCCTGGGGGTGGGTTTTTCTGGAATCCAACCTGCCTTAGAGAACGGTTGCGATGTTGTAACCTGGCTTGTTTCCGTGTTTGTGAAAGGTAGAAAAAGTCTTTTTCCATATTCCAGAGCTTAACTGTATTATGTATTATATGTATAATACTATGTAATATTTGTTATAATATATATGTATTAATGACCAGTGTATCATCGTCCAGAAATGAACTGGTTTCAGTGGGGATACTGCTGGTGCCAGGGCTCAGCCGGGGCCATTGCCCTGCGGCTGCAGGGATGCATCCCGGGGCGAGTGTACCGGAGCAGTGTGCAGGCACCTGGGGCATGCATCTTCATAGCCGTGTCCCTCAAACACTGCTGTTGTTGCCCACCTGAGAGCCAAGATTTTGGCACACACCAGAAAATTAAGCTGATTGTTTTGGGTTTTGTTTTGGTTCATTGGTTGCTTTTTTTATGTGTGGTTTTCACTCCCGTGGGTGACACCTGGTTGTTATAGTAGGCAAGGTTGGAAAGAAGAGGGAATTGCTGTTTGCAGCTCAGTATTGCTGAGACAGCAGGAACAAAATGGTGGGTGTTACCTTACAGACACTGCTCTCCGGGGAACCAGACCGTGTCCCCCACCAGCCCAGGGGGAAACGGTACCAGCAGCAGTGCCCAGAGCTCTGTCCTCAGTTACGAAGACACTACGCTGTGGCCACTGACTTCTATCCACTGCATCATTGTGGCTTTCGTCTTTTCCAAGGGAAAGCCCTTCCGGAAGCCCATCTACACCAACTGTGAGTAAAGCTGGAGTAACATGTACTCTGCAGACCCCTGCTCCTGCCCCAAAATAACCCTGGCAGGAGAGGCTGCTAGGGAAGGGGTGCTGTGGATTTTTCTGTACCCACACCACTGACTGGCATGTGAAATAATTGTTGGTGTATGTGAGCTCCTACTTCTCCATTTCTAAAAAAGCTCAGTGAGCACTGCTTATGTTAGCTGCTGCCTGGAGATAAGAAGCAGCTGAGCTAAAAAAGGAGACTGCATCTTGTTTTGGAAAATGTGTGCTTTCCAGAGGATGACAGGCTGGATTTAGTGCAGAACTGTGCATTATTGTGAACACAGAGAGCATATGAGCATCAGATATATTTGTTTCAAAACACATCAAAAAGAGTTCCTCTGAGACTCACAGTCTTACCTTGCCTGACTTCCTCTCCTAGAGATGAGAGAGAAAGGCCTGTGATAATATCACTGTTAAAATCCTCTCACAATAACCTTTCTGTGTCTGTCTGTGTTCTGCCGAGATGATTTAGCCCGTCTAGCCATCCGTTGCCCGACAGCTCCTTTGCGATTGCAGCTCATGGATGAGAGGGCAGGACTGCTTAATCTTAGCAGGGGTGTTTTTAGGTATTTTGTTAAAAGGCAGGTCCCAAACCCATTTCCCAGAGCACTGGATCACCTGCAGAAGACAGGTGAGACCAGAAAGAAGCTGCCCCACAAGCAGCCAGGCTGAGATGGGACAGAGGACTCTGTCAGCTGGGAAATCTGCACACACTTTTCTGTGTTTTATCCCTGTTTAGGGACAATCCCTAGGAAGAAGCAAAGGGCAATTCCCTTGTTTTGGCCACCCACTCAGCCCTGTCCGCTCTCTTCCCTGGCAGTGAGAAGGTTGCCACGAGGCCATTGGGAGCTGTTGACCCATTTTACCAGCTAGTTTTAAGATGCTCACCTCCTGGTAATTGCCAGGAGTTTGGCACCTCCAAACCCCTGGGCCAGCTGCTGTCACTCTGTGGTCTCCTACTCCTTTGGAAGAGGATGCAAAGCCAGACAAGCTCTGCCTGTGGAAGGCACTGGTGTAGGCCACCTTTGCACTGTGTTGGTTGTAGAAGCACCCGTCCCTCCCCGGGAGGGCAGCCCATGGGAAGAAGCAGCCTCCTCTGCTGCCTGCGGTCCAGGCATACGGCTGAGCACGTGGAGGAGCGAGCGCAGGGCAAGGGAAGCTGCTGTGGCTCACAGCAGTGCCCTTTCAAGGCAGTTTTCTGTGGTTGTGTAAGAATCAGAATGTGCCAAATCACTTGTGCAGGAAAAACCAGTGTAGGTGGTGAGCTTTGCAACATGCTGCTGGGGAGTAGCTCCTCTAGTTTCAATTCCACAGCTCTTCTTTTAGGGGAAAAAAAAAAAAAAAGGCATTTTACATGATGGCAGTTCTACAGCATTAGCATTTGGGGTTCCTGTCAGTGCATTTGGAGAGTTTGGTCACCAACACCTCTCCCTCCCAGGGCCACAAATGCTCTTCTTTCCCTAGATATATTTTCAGTCCTCCTGGCTCTCCAGCTTGCGATCTGCCTCTTCCTCTTCTTCGCCGACATCGATGCTGTGTACAGTGGCATGCAGGTAAGTGCAAACAGAATGCGCATCTCCTTTTCATGCTACTTCTTTTGCTGGCCCTTTACCTAAGTGTAGAGAGCAGAACCTACAGCTATGGTCATCTTGGAAATGAATTTGCTGATCTGATGCTGACTGGGTAGCCCTTTCAAACTTCTCTAAAATCCTTCTGACAAGGGCTTGATTAATGAGGTTGTCCTCCTCTCCTCTAAAGACTGCGTGGCAACAGGGAGAAGAAAAAGTGCTTATAGCTTGCTGAGCTTTTCTTCTTAACAGAAAAGCACAACAGGGTGGGTTGTGGTTTTGCATGTTGTAGGAGGTTTGTTGGCTGGAGAAGCGAGTGGGCAGGGATTGCTGCTCCCTCGGGAGCACCACGAGCTCGTGTGGGGCCATGGCTGCCTTGGCCCCCCCTGGGCGCTCGGCCAGGGCACGGCGCAGGCAGCTGCCTCCAGCTGTGCTGCCCAGCGCCGGGAATGGCCG
>Ga0181612_135491_pt1 | contig 15068 bp, 8 predicted proteins | sample HoacroProtozoa21_FD_119630 | JGI IMG/M metagenome (GOLD analysis project Ga0181612, IMG submission 119630) | Hoatzin crop microbial communities from Cojedes, Venezuel. Combined Assembly of Gp0051906, Gp0051904, Gp0051908 | reverse complement strand
TCAGCAGGGGGGTTGGACTAGATGGCCCACAGAGGTCCTTTCCATCCCCTAACATCCTGTGATTCTGTGAAAGCAGGACTGAGAGAGCGATCAGTAGAGACTCAACTCCATTAGACATCAGACAATCCCTGTTAGAAGTCAAGGTGAATGTTAAAAATGTTTCTGCGGGGATGATGTTCTGCAGTGGTCAGGCTGGTGTCATTTGCAGTATGTGTCTCACTGGACATGATCACTCTGGTCAGTCAGGGTCAAGAATATTATGGATCATTTGGTTTGTACTGAGGCGGGAACTCTGAATTAGTTTTAAGGGCCGAGGAGTTCATAATATACTTCTTCTCTGATGTGCCACCTCCCAATCCTTTCTTTCCATGTGCCCTAGGTGTCTCAGTGTACGTTCGTCTATGTCTAGTAAGAGGTGGTGCTGCAGGCTTTGCACAGTGCAGTTAAAGCCAGTAAATTGCCTGACCCAATCCTCTGGAAGACAGATTTCCTTAATTTGTGGCAGTAGGATTTCTGTTCATAGATTTCTTTTTATCTTTCACTGTAAATGCTTGCTAAAAGATCCCAGCGAAATCGTACTACTGTCCTAAAACAAGCCCTGTTCAGATAATGAGGTAGGAACAATAATGAGTTACAGATAATGTTTTTCTTCAAGAAGTTTAAAAACATTCATTATCACTAACAATATATGGAATAACTTTATATTTTGTACAAGCTTTGAGTGTTTATTAGTACTGTGAAGAAGGTTTTTATGTATTTTTCTTTTTCACTGTATGAATTTCTGCAAGTAATTTGCAAGATTTGTTTTTTAACATGAAGAAAACAATAGGTAATTTTGAAACAGGGCACAAAAACCCTTGAAATCTTCCAATGGATATAATTTTAAATGATGATGATGATTGAAATCCTGCCTGCATATCTTGTAATCACTTCCTAAACAGGAAAAAAAAGTTCATTAATTTCAAACTGCTATTTATAGGCTTGTAAGAAATTTGTTCTAAGAAATTCTCTAGCTATGATGAGCTCTTAGTGTCTCACTGAAAGGCTCCACAGTGTGCTCATGTTTCTGCAAACATTTTGGGACTGAAAGTGTATATTACTGAAAAAAAATATCAGTGAGTCAGATTCACATGGAAACGGAAAATAACATCAGTTTTCTAGAAGGAACAAAGAAATTATGAAAGGTTAAATGGATATTCAGACCTCCCTATTTATTTACATGTACCCCAGCAGAATCAGGGCTCAAAGCTTTGCAACTGTTTTTCAGAATGTGCTACTAGCAACAAGACAAATCCCAATACTTGCATTCAGAAAAGCAACTGAAGAGCAGGTGCCACACTGGAAGTCTCTGTTATTTATCCGCAGTGAAATCTTCAAACTGTAATGACCCCCACACCAGTTACAGAACATTTTTCTTTCATATAACATTCCTTTATGATGCCTTTTAAGGGATACGGTTACGAACAACAGAAAGTGAAAAGGATGCACATTCATTCGATTTTGGAGATTTAACTCTTGAACTACTGAAGTTTCTGTGTGCAGAAGTATGTTCTGAACAGATGTTTAACATGGCAGGAAGCATTATAGATCAGAGATCCAGATAGCAACTAGGAAATGCATAGCATCTGGCACCTTTTTGAAAGTAAACCTGCCAATAATTAATTACGCATATATGCCCTCAGGAAAACAAAAGCTGGTAACAGTGTAAAGTAGTCAGGTTTGCTGAAAAGCTCTGGAAGTTATCCTTGAAAATACAGAAGCCACTAGATGTTTGAAGTTACTAAATTACTGTTGAAAGTGCTAATATAAAAATTATAGTATAGAAACCAAATGATACCAGTTGTTGTTCTTTTAACGCACATAAAGAAATGCACAAACTATTGGAGCCTTTAAGGAGTGAGGAGTTGTTTGTGGTCCTCAGGTTCCACTTACCTTCAGCAGTATTGGGCACTTTCTCACAAGTTTCTCCTTCAAGCTAGTAGTGTGTATTCCAGTTGCAAGCCATAAGGCCTAGGAAGGACAGGCCTTTTTGCCTTAAAACTCCAGAAGAATACCCTCCCTGATGACTTCATACTCCTTCTTTGTCCTGATACCATCCAGGTCAGATGTCCCTCTGTCTTCCTTCTTGTTCTAACTTTTAACTTTCATGGAAAATAATGTTCTTTTTTCACTTTTTTTTTTTTAGTAAGTTTGCCTCCTATTACAAAAAGAGTAACAAGAGATCTATTTAACGTTAATTCAAGGAAATAAGTTTTAAAAGATTCTTGAGAAAGTTCTTAACATGTACAGGCACTACTGTAACATAGCCTGTAGGTGGACTCATCATATCAGGTATACAGCAGTGCTGCATGGTAACATGGACTAAGATGTACAATTATTTTTTAGAATAGCCACCTTTTTCTCCACTTATTATTTTCTCCTCTACTGTCCAGGTCCAAAGAAAAACGAGGTGGTATGCCAAAAAGGTATTCAGTATCTACAGGATGTTCATGCTGTGACTGAAGCTCCCCACAGGGAGAGGTTCTCTGGTTCTTATTCCACTTAATTCATCATTCAGAACTCAGCAGGGGACTTTGCCTGATTTTGGACTTGAAACGGTTAGGCTGGTATTTGCCCCACCCTTTGTCCTCTAAAGGTTTAAAAATGGAATCAATCTACTTTATTATCTCAGCAGAATTTTCCAGAGAACTACCTAACTGATAAACTATAGGGTGCAAATAACATCTCTGTATCAGACTTTGCTCTGAAAGATGTATTTCTCATGAGGTGTAGTCTATTAAACCTTTTCCATGTAGCCTGAGCTCTGTGTCCAGGTTCTTTACAAAACTAATCTCATTAGGGTCACAATTTCTCCTTCTATATTCCTTAACTCTGTGTCTACTAATCACCTGCTCTCATGACCCAGACTGAAAACTTTCAATCAATGACCAAGTTTACTAAACTTCCTTACTTGTCCTGAGGATTTAAAGGCACTTCCACAGTTCATCTTATTATTGGATATGGATGTGCTTGTTTCCATGCCTTCAAGGCATAAACAAAGAATATTCCAGAAAAACTGGAATAAATTAACTTGAGAAACAGCTATACGTGAATCTTAAAGATATACCTATTTATAGAGCCCTTTGGTTTTGAGAGAAAAAAATGTCAACAATAGCGTAAATGTTAATGAACCGTCAATCTTAATTTACCTAGATGTTAACAGACTCCCTGCAGACCTGGGATTATTTTTAAAAGCTCTGAAAGAATACATCTCTACTGTGTTCAGTCTAACTTTATGTTAAAGTTTACCTCCCACCCAAAAAACAAACCTGCTAAACATATATTGTCTTATATCATGTCTTATTTTTGTCTATTGGTATGTGGAATTTTATGATCCAATCTTTTTGTACTAGTAGTGGTGTTGTCTGTGGAGATCTTCTTGCAATGGGAAAACCTCATGCTGAAAGAACTAGTCAGACAACAGAGACAGTTGTGATATGTCAAATTAAGACGGCAAAGTGATGTCAAAGCAGGTCTAGGGAGAGCTCATAACAATGTTACTGTCAAGTAAATAAAGAAAACTGAAACACAAGAAATACAAGTTATTTCGAGAGATCTATGACTGTGGTATGGTTCTGTGTTTTGAGAGGCACTGTTTTAGAATGATTACCATTTGTCAGTAGGGCTTCAGGACAGGAGCAAGATCTGATGGCTGCCAACTAAGGCCATCAAAGTTCAGCGTCGAAGTGGAAATTCATTTTTTTTCCTTGTTATAAAATTCTCAGAAAACAATTACCATCTAAATAAAGTATTAGTTCACCAGCAGTTTGCTCGACTAGGTACAAAAATTAGCTGTGAGTTATGCTACGCAGGAGATCACACCTAGTTAAAATAATGGTCATCTTGGCCTTAGAATTTTAGGAAGCTGCAGGAGTTCTGTGAGGTTTTGTTATATTTCCTATTTGTAGCTTCACTGGTTCACTCACTGATCTCTCAGTATGGCCCCACAGTTGCCAAAGGGAAGAAATACGAGGAAGGAGGACCAGTAAAGAGTAAGTGGTTTTAATGCTCTGCACCTTATCCTTTGCTCGCCTTCCTTTTTTGTCATTCACCATATGCACGTTTCAGTTGTGTCATGCCATGGTGCTAATATTCCCTCTAATAATAGGAAAGAATGTAATAAAGAACTAGAAGGAAGTAGTAGAAAGAAGGAAACAAAAGGCAGTTCCTGTGTTTAAAAAAGGAGGAGAGAAACAAAAAAGAATAAACAAGCACAGAAAATAAGACGTCAAATAGGAGTAAGTTATAGACGGAAGCGAAGGAAAAGTTGATAAATCTCAGGAAAAAATTAAACCTCATACCTAAGGAAAAAATAAGATTGAGTAATGCATTTTCAGGGGAAGCATGATATTCTAGAGGCTGTCATTTGGGATCGTAATTATGATCCATCTTGTCCAGGATGTCACTTTTGACAGCTTTAGAGAGTATTGGAAAAGGTTCTTGAGATTAAGAGAAAGCATCATAGGTGTAGTGAAGGTATAAAGTACAAACAATTGCTTGTGAGTGAAATTAATGTTCTGATTTCTGCTTGGATACTTCTTTTAAAATAATACACTGTTGAGGTAATTCTTCTGAAATGTATTTCCTGTGACACAAGTTTGAGACCAGGTGAAGGACTGAGAAAAAAGAGGGATAGATGTATCTTCATTCAAATAAGAAAATGTGAGGAATCAGTAGAATGTAAAATCTCAGAACAGTTGTTTTTTCCCAGCTGTATTGCATATATGGCAACTTCTTTGGTATCAGTAGTTTTCATTTAGTAATTTTTGTACAAATTTAATCACAAAAATAGCCACTTGATCTGGAAAGGAATGGCATCTTGAGAAAAATACCACATGACAAATCTTGAAAAATCTTATAATTTGCACATTGTAAATGAATTTGTAAAAGGCTTTTTGCATAATTTTTTTCTTTCTCCACCCATTTAAATAAAATATCCAGGGCAGCAGCTGTAGCAGAAATTTATCCACAGCTTTGAGCCACTAATATCATACGATAAAGGGGGAAATCAGAAGACTTTTAGGATCATATTTTAATTTTCACAGTAGATTGTTGGGTGTTTGGAAAAAAAAAATGGAACTGTTTTCATAGAGATTCTTTCTATATAAATAAGAGGTTTGGATTTTACAAGGGCAAGTAGTGATAGGGCGAGAGGTAATGGTTTTAAACTGAAGGACAGTAGATGTAGATTAGGTATAAGAAAGAAGGTGTTTACCCTGAGGGTTGTGAGGCACTGGCACACGCTGGCCAGAGAAGTTGTGGATCCCCCCTCCCTGGCAGTGTTTAAGGCCAGGCTGGATGGGGCTCTGAGCAGCCTGGGCTGGTGGAAGGGGGCCCTGCCCATGGCATGGGGGCTGGGATTAGACCCAAACCATTCTATGCTTCTGTGATTTTCCAGAACCTCTTTGTAAGTGTAGTTTACTTTGTAGTTCTTCCAGGCTTCCACCAAAATAAAATGTTTATGAGTTACTCAAGTCTACCTGAAACTGAAGTAGACTTTAGCAGAAAAGCAATATTTAAATTTTATAGACATTTGCAAGATCAGAGGTGTTTTAATTTGATCAGCTGCAGTACAGTGTGATCCTTGGTTTACTTATTTTGACCCATTGTCTAGAAGGGGATTTTAGATGAGAAGGAAACACATTCCATTTCCAAATTAAATTCCAGTGTATAATAAGATTTATAGTTTAAAAAAAAAAATTCTGCTTCACTTAAATTTGACAGGGAGTTTCTTTCTTATGATTAACATTTTCGTTGTATTCTTTTATATGAAAAGAATAATTTAGAGTTATTAATGCTTATTAATACAATTTCTCAGTTGATACATGATTAATATAAATTTTAGATCTGTCCTGGTATAGCAATTAGATAAGCATATTCATTCACTAGGTCACATCAGATATTTGAAAAGAGATCCATCCAAAGAGATACTGTTTTAAGAGAAGAACAGAGAAACATAAATGCATATATTGAGTAAATCCCAATGGACCGTTGGCCAAGGAAAAAATTACCACAAGCGCTAAATTAAAAAATGGATCAGTTCTGAAAATCTTCAGTGAGATATTAAACTGAACAGTGGTAGTAGATTTTATTTTATAGATTAAGTGATCTTCTCATTTGATGAATGAGAATTTGTACATCCCATTAACACTAATAGAAAAATAACAAAAATTCCGTATGTTGGTATAAGGCTAGACTCTTCAGAGTAAAGTGGCACCAGCTATGTTGGTATAAGGCTAGACTCTTCAGAGTAAAGTGGCACCAGCATCAGTTTTGTCGATATCATTACAACTCATGAGATCACAGTACAAAAGTCAGTAATTTTAAAAAGTGAATTGTGTATACATTGTAATAAATCCCTTCTCTGTGGGTATGCTCTCAAGGGTTTTTGCCATTCTGTGGTTCCATCTGGATATTTTATAGTCCTCATTTAGATTCCTTTTTAGTAACTGCAGTGGTGAATAATTACAGGTTTCCTTACTTTAATAAAATAATTCAAGAAACTGTTACACAGAATTCTGATTCTTTTAAATATTATCCTAGTATTAAGATCTGGTTTATTTTACAGATTTGACTAAAAGGCCAAACCATTCAAGTGGGGTTTGAACAGATTAAAATCTATTTTTTATGTTCCCCTGTCATTGTTTATTTGAGGTAAATATCTTAATATATAAATTCTAAAGATTTCTGATAATATTTTAAAGGTATTTCATTTGATAACCTGGATGATACCTTTTCTTAGATTTTCAGGTACCAGATGTAAAGAATATTACATGTGTTGTGCAGTGTCTTACCGTGACGAAAAATCTTACAACTGGCTTGATCAACTACAAAAGCACTGAATCAAATCCACATTCATCATATTCTTCTGTGTCACTCCTTTGCTCTGTAAAGGAGACCTGCCCATACAAAGGATGGTCTGGAGTACTAACACAGCCATCCTTCATGGTCCCTAGAGTTGGTGGTAATGCTGTATTCTGCCAGTCAAGGCTGCTGAAGGGGGTTGTTAAATCCATAATCCTGAGTTTGTTATTTTAGTGAGTATACATTCTTTGAAATAGCATTTCCTTTCATCTAGTAAAAATGGAGTTGTAAGTATTTTGCAACATGACTGTGATTTCCATCTGCAGACTTTCTGTAATTCCTGAATATTTGCCAGCCTTTGCTTTTCATAAATCAAGACCATTAGTGTAATTTAAAAGTCTAAGAAATACGTGACATATGTATAGTTCTAAAACCAATTTTGAGTGTAATCTTGCAAAACATTACATTCTGTTTAATACACATCTTGCTTTCTTTTTTTCTAATAATTGCTTTGCTTGGAATGAGAACATCTGTCATTTCAGTTAATAGTTTTACATACTTAGCATTTACTTTCAAACTTTTCACCTTTAATTTTCCCTCCACACTCTTTCTTCTCAGTTCTGTAGTGAACTTACCAGCAACTTGATAATTGACTAAAATCATCAACGTGGATCTAGGTTTCTCTGAGTGACAACACACAGCAGAGATGGAATAATGTAGATTTGAACTATCCAAGTAATTTTAATTAATGATCAAAAAAGAAATCCTAAGTTTATGTCTTTGATTCTACGCTGGATTTAGCAAAAGATTTCAAGAGAGAATTTGCCGTACGATTTTGCTGGCAGAATAAAGACATTTTGCAAGAACAAATAAACTTCAAGGAAAACTTGCACTTCCAATTGAAACATCACCATCATTTTTTTGCTAGTACTATCAGAGCCAAAACGTGCTTCAGTTTCTGTCACCAGCATGAACTGTCCTTGAAAATTTGTTGTGCCATTCCTGACAAATGATGAACAGAGTGTAAGGGAATGGTCTATCAAAAACGGAGACACAATTTGTGAGAGGTAATTACTGGTGGAAAATTCCTACTCTGTCTCTTGGCACAGAAGTCGGTGAGCATTATGGAAAGAGATACCACAGTATGAGCTATCAGTAGTTATAGAGAACAATTTGAAACAATACACTTTTCTTTAAAATACACGCAAGATTATATTAGTAGGAAATAGAAAATAGCTGGCCTTACAAAAATACCAGTTTAAAAGGAGAATTCTAGTATTTTCTGATTTTTTTTTTTTCTGGTTTTAGGACCTTATACTCATTTATAAATACATTTTGTGCTCTTTTCATATGCTAATAAAATAACACGTATAATAACATATCTTTATTTTGTCATAAGCATTTTTTGTCTGTACAAAGCTTGTAGTTTTGATGGCATGCTGTAGAGGAGTAATGAAGGCCAAGTTGTCTCAGTGAACTGAATTAAATGGATTAAACTTTCTCACACATTTTGTTTAGCCATACCTGAGACTTTCAGATAAGTAGAAGCTATAACTGAGTGAAAGATTTCTGCAGGCTCCAAAGTATAGTTAATTGCATGGTTTTTTCTAAGCTAAGCATAAGATATAAAAACATTTAACTTTTGTTTTTGCTGATATTACAATCGATTCCAGCTCCAATGAGGGTTTAAGTTGACACAAAGTAAAATCATTGAAAGAAAATGCAAGCAAATCTTGATAAAGACCAGATGAAATTCTGGTGGTATTCAGTTAGACTCTTACACACATTGTATTAATAATAATAAAAAGAAGTTCAAAACCATGATCTTATTTCATAAGGATTTTTTTTTAAATTGATTTTATCAGCCTACGTTAGATTTCTTCAAAATAAAAACTCACACTGACTAGTTCAGCATGGTGACTTCGAGGTTTTGAACCCATGACTTCATTAATGCCAGAGGCATGACTAAAATAGTATAGTTGAACTTAATCTTTTTTTAGACATTAATAAGTCATAGTGAAAAGAAATAATTAGCATATCTTTGGGCCAACGGAAGAACATTGAAAAAGAAGTCAAGTAAACCAGAGCATTTCAAGATAATTGCCAGGCATACATCATTTATTCCAGATTAGCTAAGGTCATGCACTTGATGCTCCCAGTTTTCCCATCCATATATGTGGTCATTGTTGCCATCAAGTTGCTGAATTTTGATGGCTATATTTAAGGGACTGAGAATAGACCATGAAGAAGAGTACTAAGAACAGCAAATACAAAAAGCACGTACTCCATTCAGTTAAACAATGACCTTTTTAACCTTGCTGTATGCAGGAAATATCCACTTGTATTTTAGTAATTGCATTAGCTTCCTTAATGGCATTTGATACAGATGGTATAGGAAGAAGTTATCTGCAACTGAAGAAAGCAGGCAATAGTTTTAGTTTGAATTGCAAATACTTTTTCTCGTTGGAGTTAAGTGGCGGGCAAGAGAACTGAAAGTAAATTTGTGTGCTCTCCTCAAATAAGCCATTATTTTTCAAAGCTTGTTATCATTTTCATTTCTTATTATTAAAACTAATAAAATTTTGCACATTTTAAAAATTTCTGTGAAATCCTGCAAAACTATCAAGAGGAAGAATAAATGCAGTTGTTAGTGCATTTGGGGCTTAGGAAATTGATCTTTATTCTGATTCATGCTACAAATTCTATTTCTGGTTTGGTGATGATACCTCAACCAGTTTGTGCATTCTCTTCTGCCTGTAAAATGGGAGCCGAACATTTTCTTCCTCCTTTACTTTTATCTGGTGAATATATACTGTCTGCTGAAGGAAATTATTTTAGTGTCTGCACCAAGCCAAAAGCAGTGAAGCAATTCACACAAGGTGAACTTCCTAGCAAAGAGGATCACACAAATTTAAAAACCAAAACATTATTAGAATCATCTTTTTTTCTGGTTTATATAGGATAGCTTCAGCAGAACAGGGATGAAGATTCTTCCTTAACTTCTCCTACAGCTTTTGATTATGTGGGGTCTTCATAAATCCGAGATTGCATTCTGACAGTTTTTCATAATAGGCAGAGTGGATCTGTCCTCCGTTAGGTCTGATCTGGTTTTATCTTTCTGTACTATTGACTCCATAATAACTCTGACCATAAACTCTGAAGATTAATTGCGCTTTGCATAACAGGAAAAAAAATCTTTATTTATTTCAAATCTTTCCTGCTTAATCATGAATAAGCAAAAATTGGAAGAAGCACAGGGGACTTAAAAGTAGAGCCTTTGGCAGCTAGGTAGGAGGAAATGGAGCGTATGATGGAGGGCACACATTGACCCTCATGCAATTGGAGGGGAAGGAGTCCTTGAAGTGGGAGTAGGAGGCTGAGAAGCAAGAAGCTTGTAATGTGAAATGGTGACCCTGCCATGAATGTTTCAACTTTTTGTATTCTGTTTTACTTCAGGAAATGTGTGGTGTGAATACTTAAAGGTGAATAGAAAGAATTTCTGTGTCTATTTCCTTCTTTCTACCCATCAAGAGGCATAGGATTCCCCATTTTCTGTTACGGCTACTCCTGGTTTTGCATATTTATAAATAGTGCTCCACACTTAATTTCTGCTGTAGACTGAGCTCTCTGCAAAGGGTGTATTCCTTGCATGCATCTTTGACATAATGAGCTTCCTCTGTGAGGCTTTCCTGTCTCCCTCTATATTTTCACATGTGAAAAGTGCTACAGTCTCTAAGATAGTTGTTTCTTTTTGACATGAGAACCAGCCTCTTAGAACGTCAAATTTTGGATGCTATTGTCTATGAGAGGTATTAATGGCTATTATAAATGGTTGTTTCATCAGCAGGCAATTACAGAGCCGGTTGCAACTCATGGGTGTGCTGATGTGCTAACCAGATGTCAGTTCCGCATCCTCATCTTTCTTTTTCTTAATTTCACCGAAGTCAGTTCGATTCTCCTTTCTGATGCTAGAATGCTACATCCAAGCTTGCAGTCAATTAGATGTGATATACAAAAAGTTATCAGGTGATGTTAATACAAATAGAAAAAAGACATCAGTTTTAGATAAGATGATCATTTTACTAAGCCCGCAGAATCATCAGGCTTTTAAAAAGTATAGTATATAAAAATTTTAATTATTGTAAACAGAAAGTTTTGCACTAAGGTAATTATCACTTCCTTCAAACAGAGTCCTGTTTTGTTATATATATACAGCATTTGTGTCATTAAGACTAGATCGTCATTGTTGTCTGGATGATAATCATGAGTCCTTATCCTAGCTTCGTGCCATTTTAGTCTTGTTTGGTTTGGTCCACACTCCACACTCCAAACATTTTTTCGTATTGTTTCAAGGTATGCAGGTGACATGGGTATCACCAACTGTCTTTGAAAGTTAAGAATTTCTAATTTAATGAATTAAGCCAGGAAATTTTCATTATGCATTTCTTTTTAAAATGTATATTTTGCACTGAGTTTTCTGTTTGGAAACCTGGTGAAGATACAAAGAAATTACTGCTGATGCATGAACATTTGTTATGTAATTTAATTGGTTTATTTTTCATAACTGTGTATGATGTTTGTGCTGGAGACATTCCTTCTTTTGATGTAAAATCAGAAACTAAAGACATGTACAAATTTAGAAGACTGTAGCATGGGAATCTGTTTCTACGAGCATTATTTTGCCTCCGTCATGTCTTAATATACCTGAGGTCGGATTTTGAAAGATGGTAAGTGAGTGTGTGACAGAAAAGATATTTTTTTTCCAGTTTTACACAATATGAGGTGTGTTCATAATAAACCAGATAACATTCTCTGATAAAATATTTGATCTGCCTGTGCTACCTGCCCTGGTTTAACTGTGGAGTTGAGTCTTATGTTTGGATTTTCTTTGTCAGCTTTCAAACAGTGGAGGTAGCCTGCAGGTGATAAGTACCCCATTAATCTTTCTGATCCTCTAGCACTTGAGCATGAGAATAGCTGATCAATTACAGCAATTGTCTCCCTAAATGAGCTTTTCACATCTGCCTCTTATTTCATTAGTTAACTGTCTGCCCATATATCTGATAGAATGGAATCCTAGTGGCTTCTTACAGCTTGTTCTGTGTTACTGTACAATAAGGATGGGGTTGTTAGCAAAATGGGCACAAAAGGGTATTTATCCACTACCCACAATAAATATCCGTGTAGTTGTCTCTAATCGCAGTTTGTAGAAACCTACTTAAAGCACATTAGTTTGCTTTTCAGTTTCCTATTTAGTCCTTAGTTATAAGCTTTATATTTGTGTATTTATCAGTTTTAGAACACAACCGAAGTGTTGCCATGCCCTAAACCATCATATCAATGTCTGTATGATTATAGATAGAAGCTACCACATAGAAAGTCAACAGTAGAAGTGTGATTTCCTCCTTATCTCTTTACAATGCATCTTTTAAATACTTAGACATGATATCCTTCTTTCAGAAAGTAAATTTGCATTTCCAAAGCTGCAAACAAGTACTTACAATAGTGGCAATGTTATTAGATGTTGATTATTTAAATTAAGTACAAACCAATGAGTAACAGTTATGCTGCAAAATTCAATGTTTCTTTTAAGAAATATGGCCTACAAATTATGGGTTATAATTTTAATAATAATAAGATTTCACATGAATGCCTCTTTCATCAATACTCAAGCTTTCAATTACAGGAAAATCAATTACCAGATTAAAATTAAAACAATTTCTAAGAAGAGGCCTTATTCTCTACCTATTAATATCTAATCAGTTTATTCTTAAGTATTTATAGGATTTAATATTCAAAGGTTGTTTTCTTATGTTTATCTTCCATTAAGTTGCTTTGGATGATATAGGTATTTTTTATTTATTTATTTATTTATCTGTCTAAATAGGGAACTCAGCTAAATGCCAAAGACACTTACTTTAAAAAAAAATTCCACCCTGAATCTGATATAGATTATTCCAGGTGATTCTTTGATGCTTTCTGATCATTTAAGTATTTTTGCATCTGAAGTTCTCAGATAATTGTGCTTGAAACTTGTTTCAGTGAATTTGAGTGGTGAAAAATATACATTACAGATATTGTATGGAATTTCTGAAACCATGGAGCTATAGTAACTAAATATAACCAATCTTTTTAATTCATTTCTGACTATTTATTGCAGGTCTGGTTTGTATGAAGTCAAGTACTTCAGTGGTTGAACTTGTTATGCTGCTTTGTTCACAGGTAAGACATTCTCTGGGTTTAATTGTGTTAGTTTCTTTGCACAGTGTTGGATTACTGCCAGCCAAAGAATTCTATCTTGATGTTTGTTTCATTCTTCCATTTCAGTATCAGAAAATACAAATTAATCTCTTCTGGTAGCATACAAATTGTAGATTTTTTTTTACATTCCATAGTTTCTCTGTATTTACAGGGTATCAACGTATATTTACATTTGTTCTGTAAAAGTGTATGGATGTACATTATGCACTTTTGCTGTGTATGAACTCTCTTTCAAGCAAGTTCTTATTTAAAATACGTAAATAGGATACTGTTTTTGTGGTTTTATTTGGAAATCTCTTTGAATTATTTTTTTAAATTTAATTTTTTAAAACCTCACTGTGCAATTACTGTATTACTTTTGATATACACGACATAACTTCTTGCATATTTTATATAGCTGTCAGTATACAAAAAACAGAGGAGTATGGCTTAGGTAGTCCACAAGAACTGGCAGAAGCAGAATATTTCTGTTAATGGATTTCTCAGCAATCTGAATCAATTAACATTTTGAATTGCTTTCACAAGTAAAATATTCAAAACTAAAATCATTCTTCATACTGTTTGGATTGTTTATGTCTCAATTTTAATTTTATTTGTTTTGACAGAAGTGTTATTGGCTAATATATATATATAGCCTTTTACTTGAAACTGCCAGTAATAAGTTATCAACATTTTAGAATTTCGCTCGTTTTATAAAATATAAGAAAAATATGATGGCCTAACAGATCCAAATAACTTCACAAGTTTTTATACTTCTCTAAAGACTTATTAACAGTGTTTCAATTACCAAGTTCCCACAGATTTATAATACCAGTTAAACTCAAACCAAGTTAGTATATAAAATGCTCAGATTAACTTGTTATATTATTAACAAGGGAAATTGCTTATTTGTGGCTTTACTTGAGCATTCACTGCTGCACATTGAGAACATGCACCAAAAATGTACTGAAAACAAAAGAGTTTCTAGGGGTAATTGAAATTAAGATCTACTTTTGAGGAATCTATCTGAAAATAATTAACATTTACAACTGGTTTTGGGGGAGGGAGTTCCAACTTACCTGCTGTTTTCTTGTCTGTAGATTGCGTTTCTTCAAGCTTTTGTCATAAGGAAATCATTAAATCTTGTTTTCCTTTTTTTTCTTTTCCTTTTTTTTTTCTTCCTCTTTTAGCCAGGGTGGATATTGGTTAGGGGAAAGTAAAAGAAAAATACATCCTTGGCAGGAATCCTCAGTGGGGTTTGAACTTCAAACCTCCTCCAGCAGGGCACTTGAAAAATTTGTTACCTAATGGTGAAGTCCTGGGTTTCAGGAAGATTCCAAAAGATCCATTAAGGCTTTTGAGCTCTATGTTCATGTTATACAACTTGTTTGTTTGTTTGTTTGTTTTAGCAGCTTTTGAAACATTTTCTTGAGGGAGGGAATAACTTACAGTCCTTTCTTCCCTCATCTTTGGTTTTACTGCAGTTCTCAGGAATAAAATGGAATGTAGCATTAGGGTCTAGTGTCTTCGATGGCCTCATCATCTAATCATAGGTTTAACATTACTCATTTGCTGGCTCCAGGAATTCCTGCCATTAAGGGCCCTAGAGATGAAACTTTGCCTCAGATATTGATTGAAAGGAAGAGAGAGAAATTTAAGCTCTTTCTGCAGTGCTTTTCTTTAGCCATCCCAGTAAAGCTATAGAACAAATGCAGATAAATCAATTCGTTATTTTTATGACTATTGTTTTAAAAATAATATTCATTTTATACCTGAAATAACGTGAAGAGCCTAATAATTTTGAAATTTTGAACATTTATTCATTCTCTTCAGTATTTGCGTGGGAGACCTATTTTCTATCTACTCAATTACTTGGGGAAATGGCAAGCTTTTAGTTTATATACCCCATCTGATACTTCAGGGTTGTTTCCTTATCTTCTAAATAAGAAAGATTTTGTGTCCTGATCTCCATTTATTACTAAGTA
>Ga0181612_106710_pt1 | contig 15068 bp, 8 predicted proteins | sample HoacroProtozoa21_FD_119630 | JGI IMG/M metagenome (GOLD analysis project Ga0181612, IMG submission 119630) | Hoatzin crop microbial communities from Cojedes, Venezuel. Combined Assembly of Gp0051906, Gp0051904, Gp0051908 | reverse complement strand
TGTCAAAACATACATGGTAATGAGGCCTGTACTTCTGCTTAAGTAGCTACTTCATTTAAAACCTGCAAACTTCTCGATTTTTATTTCCTCTTATTCCCTTCCAATTCAATTTCATGGTCTTTCTCAGGAAATGTCTCTGGCTAGCAAGACTATTATTAGCTCTGGCAACTGTGCTCTAAAACACCTCCAGGCCACGTCTCCTAAACCATAGCCAGGATATAAATAAAATGTCCTATTATACTGATGTGTCACGCTGACCTGAACATTTTTTAACGCTCTTGATATTTATTGCTAATGCTACACGGAAAACTAGTACAGACTGAAAAATATTGGAGTAATTTTTTTTAAGTAGTTCATGCATACAGAGTGTAATTAAGTTATATCAAGCAAATTGTCCTCTCTCTTTACTTTGGAGAAGTCTAATGATTTTGATGAAACTACTTCTGATAAATACCAGCACAGAGAAAAGGAAGAGCAAACCTAGCATCATCTGTAGGCAGCTAAGTGGACAATGATAGGAGTCTGCTGTCTCAATTTGGTGACCCCTCAAATCCTTCTCGATACAAAACAAAATACCAACTGAGAGTCTTGATCTCTGATGCTCCCGTAGGCAGCAGACTACCTTCGTACAACATCAGTAAGTTAGAAGGGAAATAACAGCATTTGGTAACTTGGCTGCTTCCATTTTTAAACGCGTATTCACTAATTTTTACTAACAGACACATCTGAGGCCAGATCACAAGATTTTAAGGATATATTTCCCACTCACTTCAATGGAAAAACACACATCTAAGTAGGAGTTCAGAAAAGAAGTACCTCTATGAACCAACGCCTTAACCTTAGGGCGTTTATAAACACGACTGCAGTGAAACCTGACCAGCCCTGTCACTCCGCTCTTGTACCGTCCAGATTGTTTTCAGAAGTATTTCAAGACATGCTGTCAGTGTATTTGGAACTGCTACTTGGGCAATGGCTAAAATGCGCCATTTGCAAAGGTTAAGTAGGCAGGGTACTCGGAGAGTCTCCACGTGGGCAACCTTTAATGGTCTCAATGGTCAGCACGTGTTACTGCTGAGTTGTATTCACCAGTAGTTAGGCGCAGAGAGAACGTACCTAAGTGGGCGGCGGGGTTGAGGAAGTTGCTGTGGTGAGGTGGTGGGCCGAAAGGGGTGCCGGCTGGATGACCCCCACCTGCCAAAACAAAGCAAAAGGGGTGAATTCCCAGCAAAAGCTCAGAAAGGGACTCACTGTGCTCTGGGCTTTACTATCATTTCTTCAAGGGCAGCTCCTGTGAGCTGAGATGGCTGTACACTGGGCAGCGGCTCTCAGGTCAGGAGTCTATGCAAAATAGCAGCCACTTTTCTGCAGAGAAATTCCCAGTTCGAGTATAAGGGGCAAGGGGAGGAATGTTTCAGTACTGAAAAAAAAGAGCATGTAAAATACAGCACATTTCCAACCTGTCATCTCCGTGATGCATCAGACATCACTGTGTGACGAAATGTTCTTCCATTTACTACCCATATGGCATTTTGGCACGTTGGGCTTCTTAAAAAGCACATAGCATAATTTAAAAATATTTACCAAACAGACTAATAGCCCCTGGTATGTCTTGTAGAGAGTTCATAAGCCAAAGCATACGGGAAATTTCCTTTTAACATGGCAAGGATTAGCATTTTAATGAGCACGCCACAAGAAGGAGATTTCACTTCTCAGCACTCACTGGCTGTGGAGAAGAGAGTCGAGGGCCGGGCCAGGTCATGGGGGTGGTGGATGGCTCCAAAAAGGCTGGGGCCTGGTGGCCTGCTCAGAAATTCAGGTTTCAGGCCAAAGTCCAGCTTGTGCGGATCAGACTGCATCTGTTTCTGAAATGTAAAAATGAGGATTTGGAAGAGACTGTCCTAAAAGGCAGCAGTAAAAGACACTTTGAGAATTATGTGGGCATAGCAATTTATTCACACTAACTGACGTTTTAACAAGAATATTAGTTTAACACGAATATTATATGGGACCCCCAGCATAGGTGCACAGCTATTCCCCAGGAAGGGGGATCGAAACGCAGAGAGAGAAAATCTCCAGCTCCCACTGCGTATTTCCTGCAAGGTTCAACGCTGTTTTCATGTATGCTCACATCCATCCCTCTGGAGCAAAACATTTCAGCACAGACCTGACTTCAAGAACAAAGTTAAAAATCTTTGGAGAGGCCTCAGACACTTGCTTGCTGTAAGAATAGGTCTGTCTTAAAATCATAAAAACATAGCCAAAGAGAAATGCCAGTCTGGACCCGACCCCAGGTGGGCAGGCGTGTTAAAAGCTGGCTGCGGACCCTCCTCCCGCTGCAAGGAGCACGTGCCAGACAGTTACGGCGGGGACGAGTCAACGGACACCAGGATCACTGACTGTGAACGGGAAGCTACAATCTAGAAACACTTGATGCAGCGGATCTTTCAGTGCCTCTCGGACCGCGACCGAGCAAGCTAGGGGCTAAAATGCATGAATTTACAGATGAAGCATATTTGAATCTAAAGAACTGAAGTCCCATTCTGACTGCTTGCACTCCAAGTTCAAAGCACTGTATGTCACTGTCTTTACTTATATAGCATTAGAATGAGCAGGCGTTCTTTTTAAGGTAAATTTGCTGAGGTAGCCGTATTGTAAACGATAAGTGGATGAAGGACGGGCTCTTCTTTGTGCCATATACTTGTTTTAGCGGTCCCTACCTCAATAGCTTTATAGAATGAGGAGGAAAACCAAATTCCCAATTACCTGTGCTGCCAGAACTCCCTAAACACAGATTGCTGATTAATTGTGCAGGTCAGCTGAAAGGATTTACAAATGTGTAACACTGAACCAGTAGATCTTAACAGTAATTCCTGAGCATGACACGCTTTATAAATCAGTATTTAATACTGTGCCAGCTCAGAGTACAGACTATTACAATGATATAAATATCCATATTAAAAAGTTATGACCAAGTTAATGTGCATGCCTAGTAGCTGTTTTTCAAGTGCTAGTAACGTATCTCTGTAGCTATGAGAACAAACAATAAAAAACCCCTCCCCCCAAAAAAGGCAAAAAAAGGCCTTTATCAGTGTTTTGAGACAATGGCCTGCGAGAACACTGAAATGGAAAAGATGGCCAAGTTAAGGTCATGTCTTTCAAGAAAGTAACACTGCAGTCCTTTAACAAGTTCAGCAAATACAAACGCCTCTCAGTTGAAGCCTGCATGCCAGATTCTTACACTGTCAACTCTTTTTGTTCTTCTTTTTAACAAGCAAGTTACAAACTTCTGACAGGCACTACTCAGAACAGCAAAACCTGACTGAAACTTTAATTGCAGCAATATGAATGGTGCTGTTCTAATAATGAAAAAATCCCCTGTCTGAAGAGGAACAGGAATATCACGGATGCGTTAAAGTATTTCTTAATGTGCTGGTTTACCTTAAAATAGTACCAAACAAAATTGATCACATCTATTGTATCCCCAGCTGTGGTTCCGGAGAGCACCCCTCTTGCTGATAAACCTTACGAATGGGTCTGAAGTCCAGCAAATGTACAATGCCTTAATTCAGGGCCCACTAAAATCAACGTAAATGTCTGCTCTAATTTCATGGCATGTTAGATCGGGCCATGAGGCCTTTGCTAAAAGAGAGAGGGCCAATTACGGAGCACAAATTGTCTCCTGAATCCAAGGCAGTAACACACCGGTCGGTCTATGGAGGAGTGTAAAATCGGTCTGTGCCCAGAGCTGGCATGCAGCACCGGCTTCGTCTGAGGAATCCCCCGGGTGCGCGCCCAGGTCACACAGGTCTGAGCTCTGTCCTGGTGCAGAGCTTTAGGCAGGCAAACAGCATCCGCAGCTGCATGCAATTTTTCCTGGGGTCAGGAAGGTTGTGTTTTAAAGTCTCCTATCTCGCCTGCTTCTGCAGCGTCTGCTGTTGCCCTCTGCAAGCAATTACTAGCGGGCCAGGCAGTTATCAATTCCTCCATACTTTGCAAGCAGTCTGGTGGCACTGCACGCACGCTTGAAATCTCTACGTAAATATATTTTATCCCCTGCTCTGTATGGCCAGGCACCATCTTCAGCTTGTGCAGAAGAAAAGGCACCTTCACAGCCTTGGGCTGGAAGGAGAAATCGCTCTGTATGAGCCTTCAGCCAGAGAATTCACGCTTTGTGGTCACATACAGAGGGGAGGACGTCGTTCCCATGTGGGAGTCTGACAGCCCACACCGACATAAACCAACTTGCCTTAATGACTGTAGACTGTACCTAATTTTTTGACTGAACAGAGATAGTGCAATATATTTCCCAATTATTCTTGAAATTATCATCATGCACAGCCTCAAAAAGTAACATCCCTTCCTGCACTTCTGGGCTTTACTCCTGTTTCTTAACATGCAAGATAGACAAGTATTAGGTAAAAGAAATGGCTGCATGAAAATGGCATTTACTATGAGTTATAAATACACCAGTATGACCTCTCTTTGAATATCAAATCAAGGAAGATTCAAAGGACATAGATGGCATGGGAATAATAATTTCATTTCAAGAAAATACCTTTTCAATAAAATAAAAAAAAAGGACATATAACTCTCTAGGTCTATAATCTTGTCTTTTTTGATAATGGGAAGATGAATGAAGATCACTAGCAGGGGAAACATAAGGAAGCAGAGAAGAGAGATATGTCTACTGCAGCAAATTAACCTGCCAACCTTGTTTAAAAGGGTTATTTTTAAACTCTATTAGCTGCAGGTTTTAGTAGCTGTTCGACATCTTCATATTCTTATAGCACTACCTGATACAGTTCAATTGCATACACAGACTGCAAAGTGCTACAGACTCCTTGTCAATGTTGCTTTCGAACCCAAGCTATTGACTCCTGCAGTACGAGTATGAACAGTAAAGAACACCGACCTTTCCTGACTCACTGAAATGCTTCAGGAGCAACACAGAATTTTCCAGTGACGAATACAATGAAAATACTATACAGGGAAAGCAACCTTCACAGAGCCCATGCGCAGTGAAAATACAGCTGAAGTAAGAATGGAAATACCTTAACTGTTAAATAAATAAATTATGTGGTTTTCTCTGACGTGTTTCAGTAGACCCTAAACTGGCCATGGCCCTTACCCTTGAAGTCTCAAAGCACGTCTAACAGAGAACTGATTTCCAGCCCTGTACCTTCGGTGCAATGAGACAGTGTCTGGGTAACATGACTTCATCCGAGAGGCTGTCTCTGCCTGACCAGCCCAGACACGTGCAGGTGCCAGCCTCCAGCCAGGAGACGGGCTGTGAAAAAAGACTGATGGGAGCCTGTGCAGCCACACTGGATAAAGCATCGTAGGGATGGGAGAAATCCTCCTGTGCCCTCTTCTGTCCGTGAACATTAATAAGTGGAATGGGATACACACGCCTAGCCTCTCCAGACTTAAAACAATTCAATCTTGATATGTTTGTGTCCTCAGCCATAAATAAAAGCAGTGTTGTCGCTCACGGGCACATCCATTTATCTCTTCCTAGCCACAAACTGGTTGCTATCGCCCAATATCTGGTGTCCTTGCTCCGCGGCATCACAGACATTCCTTTGAGACTCCACCCTTCAGGTTTTTAATTCTGACATGCCCTCACTGAAACAGACGGTTATGCTACAATGCTACGCATGGTTACTTCAACTAGGCATTAGCGCTGGCACAGAACTGGTAACCGAGGGAAACTCTTCCTCTCCCAGGTTTGCACTCTGCAATTCATCTGAAATGCAGGCGTGCCCAAAAGACTGACCTTGACTTTCTGTTGGTGATGGTATATCTGCCAAGCGATGTGAACATGCATAGCGCACCACTTCCCAGGTTTCTGCAAAAAAAAAAAAAAAAAAAAAAAAAGGATAAAAAATGAATTAGTAACTTTAAAAGGCCTGTGATGCTTTATTCTAGTTATAGCAGCTCTTGCTGACTCTTAGCCCAGCCTGTTTTGGTCTAGGGGATTCCCCATGCCAAGACAACTGCAAGCAACGGGTCTCCCTTCCGTGCCTTCCCCCTCTGTCCTCTTGGGAAACCAGAAAAGCAAAGGGTTTGTCCCTTGCTAAGACGTTTATCTGGATACCCAGGAATGCTCCTGGGTCACTCTGCTCTCCAAATAAACTCAGGCTCGGGTTTTACGCACTACTGCAGTCCTCTGATGCCACTGGCTGAGAATGAAGCTTGTGTTGCTGAAATCGGTGAAGCTGTCTCCCAGTTCGCAGCTGCTCTGCGTGCCTGGATAGCTTCACAACTGTACACCGAGTTCATTTCTGAAAGTGCAGCTCCTCTAAGACTAGCCTTTCCACCAAAAGATGAAAGCACTTTAAAAGATCACTCTGGTTTTCAGAATGAATCTGACTCCCTCATATAACTGCTGGTCTATACCTCCCAAACTCTGGCTCATAAATGTACCGAAAAAATTGGAGGTCAGTCAATTCACTCGGTTTGGGAAGGCTCTTTGTCTGCTTCCTGTCACCACGCTTTTAAGTCACGGGGAGGAGAGAGGGAGCAAAGAACCAGAGTGCTATTTGGGTTTTCTTGTTGATTTTGTACTCCCTTTCCAGGACATCTGGAAATCTTGTCTGAAAAAAAGCTCATTCAGGATATCCTTTCTCCAATTCTGTTATTTAGGGGTCTATAGTTAACTACATAGCTAACTATTCCTGCAGGTTTAAAAATGATCACAGGAATTCAAGAAGTTCCTCAAGCTACTGGTAACTTCAAAGTTCCACAAACTATGGCACACGGTCTGCCTTCTATTTCTAGGTGTATACCAACCCACAATCAAAACCACAAAAGAATCAAACCCACCTCGTACGCCTACTCCCCTAAACTCAAGCCTTTTGCTTATTCACAGCAACCGGCTGTGCTAGTGTTTCAGTAAGTTCACTTGGTTGGTTCGACCAAAATCTACACCTTCTTGAACATGCTGAAGACATAAGAAAACAACCCTTTTGGATCACTGAAAGACCGGATCTTTTGATCCTCATTTCTAAAATATTTTGTGTTTGAAGTGGATTGTCCGTCTACACTTAACAGTAAGATATCTGGGTATGAAGTACCATACTGTGTAACCCTGAGAACACACAGTAAATAATGAAAAGCAAAACCCCTCAGTCTGCAGTGACATGACAGGGGATCAGTGCCAGGGCAGGTCGGCAGGGTTTGGCTCGGGAAGCCTTGTAAGCCCGCGCGGTGGAAGGATTGTCCATGATTAACCTCTAGGATTCATGCTAGGGGTTTGCATGAGAAGAACAGAAAACTTCAGGCTTTGAAACTGTGCATTTTCTCGAGTGACCGCAAGATGCACGCAAAGAAGGACTGACCGTGCTGCTCAGCAGACACGGTATAGAATACCCAAGATAAAACATGGCATTGCTTTATAATTAGTCTGCTGCTTTAACCCGGTGGGGACTGAGACAAGCTTGACAAACTGTATCACAAGAAGATTTCTTACCCTTAACATTGGCCTGAACGGATCTGTCAACTGTGAAGAAGAAATGACAGCTTGGTTACATGCCTGTCACTCAAACAATTGCTCTAATTAACAAATTTGTATTGCTTCATTAAGACATGAAATTAAAATGTTGTAATTTTACTTTCAAATGAAGCCCTTTTGGATAATAATTAGTCCTTAGCCTCCGTATTTGAGCCGGTCTCCCTCCCCCCATGGCTGCTCTACCTAAGTGTTGACAAGCAACTAAGAGGGCTCTGTCCTCTGGCATCACCATTAATTTGTTGATTGAATGCTACCAAGATGGCTGGTTAGCTACTCTGAAGAAAAGCACAGGTCTATCCTTAGGGCAAACTTCTGTTCTCGTCTTCCAAGGCTTCTCGGCTCGCGAGCAGACTGGATGGTGGAGAGGGCCACTTGTTCGCAGGGCTGATCCTTTGAACTGGGTTGGAACGGTGTTTCAGATGTGCCTCTGCAAACCAGTGACTCTGTCCGTTCAATGGCTATGCCATGAGGTCCTTGACTTGTACATTCAAACAGCCTTCACCGACTGCCTGCCTGCCTGGTGCGTCGTCTTGTCTCAAATGGGCTTTGTCTTGAATATTTTTCACATTGGAACAGATGCTGGTAAATAGTGGCTGTATCAAAACCCAATTTTCTCATTATTTGTGTGGCCTGGGTCTTTGGGGTAAATTCTCTTTTTTCACTCACACTTCATCAATTAACGCTGGAAAATAAATCCAATTTATTTGGTACTTCTCATTTGTTTTGAATTTTCTTTTTTGAAATGCAATATTAAAAGAGATTTATAGGCGTAAGAGGTACCTTGCAGACTCAGTGATGGCACAATACATCATCCTGAAATAATCGAAACTCTGCTACAGGCTGAAAGGGAGCATAAAACTAAATGACTTAATGATGGGAGGTTCTGGTTATCTCTTCAATTAGATGGAATAAACAGAAACGAAAAAATGTGGTTCCTTTTGGTATAAAGCTCAACTACAGCACCAATCCAGAGCAAACCAAAGCCCTGAAACTTGGCACAACCCAAAGAAAACAGCTCTGCTACACTTCAAAGTTGAGTCACACCACAACATGCATCGTCAAGGAGAGCTCCCCATTGCTTTTGTCACAGAGTTCTGCTAAAAACACGCCTGCGTGATGTTCCTCCTTGCAAACCATGTATATTAATTCAAACATGCAAACAACCCATGGGCATTCAGGAAGAACAGAAAAAGGCTACGAGAGCTGAGACAATAAATGCTGTTCACATACACCAGAACTCGAAAATCCAGAGGCACCAAGCGATCAATAAAGCACATCCGTATTTCACTGGTGCAATCAATGATACAGTAACCAAGGGAATAACTGTCATTACCCGCATTAAAAACAATTACAGAGTATAAACATAAATCTTCAAGAGGTTTGTACACTTCTACATCAAATTGGACTTTTATGCCTTTACCCCTGGGCTTGTGGGGATGCCTGCTGACAGCAAAGCCAGAGCCGTTCCGTTGCATAGGATCTGTTCGCTTTGCTAACGATGAACAGAAGTAAGGATCAGGATTTAAATTGTTCTCATACAGCTTCCCTAGTGTGCACTGACTGCAACAGTTCGGATTAAGCTTTCGTTTTAGCATGCTAATTTGGACATATTGAAGATGGTAGCTCTAGCATTCAAGCTTTTCAGGAGCAACAGCTTTACTTGAGAAAAAGATAACATTTCCTACAGACCCGTGGATCTTTCTGTAGCAGGGTATGTGGGACAGTTCCAGGTCTGGCTGCAACATCAATAGGATTGGAAGTCTAGAAATATCACAAGGAGAGACAGCATTAATGAGTAAAACAATGCACAGAAGAAATAGAAAGTGAAAACCAATACTTCTTTATCACTAAAAATGCCTAAACAATGATGATCAACTTTTTAAAGAGGAAAGGATAACCATTAAGATCCACTTATTGATATACGTATTATCATCTCAACTTTCAAGCTTTCATTGTCCACCAACTTCCCATTACTTGAAGTAAATTAAACGGGAGGGAACAGCAACCGTTACACTGGAAAATCTCTCCACTATCACAAACCTGACTAGCAACATACTTGAGATATAGCTTCCAAAGTTGGATTTGGAGGACCAAGGTTGTGCTCTGCTGCTTATCAAAAACGCACCGGAACTGGCTAAAACTGCCAACCTGCCTGTCAGCACACAGAGCATCAGTCACCTCTTTAGTCACCGCACAAGGATCTGAACTCCATCCACAGTTAACCGTTACCATATGGATATCTGGAAGGGGCAACATCCAGTTGAAAAAAAATTACAGCTTTTCCCATGATTTGAATGTAAATATTCAGCTCATAGAACAAATCGCATCTTTGTGGGGGAAAAAAACCCCAAACCCCCTACATTTAGACAGAGTATCTTCCAACATTAAAATGAAGAAAAAAAATCAGGCACAGTATAACTAACAATTAACTAACAGAGCTGTTAACAGTCTGATTACCATACATACGAAGAATTCCACTAATGAACTGCAATTTACATATTCAGTCATTACAGTGGATGGGCCAATTTAAGAAAGAAGGTGTCTTCTCTGCAGAAATTTCAGCCCTGATTTCAGTCTTTAGTTGCAAAGACTGCAGGCTACAGAATATGATTTCCTTCCACTTATAAAGTCAAGAGCGACTTCAAGTAAACAAAAAACCCCACCCCTGAACTCCTCACATTGATCTCTCCCAGCTGTCACAACCGAGAGGAGAACTGAATCGGTGTGCTGCACTGTGGTGGGGCTGTGAGGTAACGACAGAAATGAGTAAACAATAATGATCATGACTTCTTAACTTCTTCATTATTATGTGACCTTACATTAATGTGTACTGAGAACTAATTATATCGCTTCTAAAGTTAACTATGCCATTATATTTTTTTTAAATGTATGTAAATGTATCTGAACCTAATGAGAAATAACTTCTCTTTGTAGTAAATCTGGAAAAAGCCAATTGTCCGTCGTGGAATTAAGCTGTAACTCAGATCTGCATTGCTCCAGAATCTGAACCATGTTCTAAACCTAAACCCAAGCTGGCTGAGCCCACCGGTGTATCTGAGTAGTAACAGCCATACAAACAACTCCTTCCTTACCTTGGGCTGAAATGCTCCTTGCAGCGAGCCGAAGGGGCCGGTCGGAGGGATCATGGGAGGAATACCTGATACAGCTGGAGGATAGGAGTGAAACAGCTGCAACAGAAAGACAGCAGAACGTCAATACGAGCGCAGTCAAGGTGAAGCCAGCAAGTGGGACACGACAGAGCAAGCGTTCCTGCGTAGTATCAGGGAAATGGCACATGGAGAAAACTGAGCAGCGCTGAAGAAGTGATCTCGTTGCAACAATGTTAGTTAAAGCAGTCAATGAAATGTTCACAAATGTCATGACGTTTAGAGCTTAAAAGCAGTTCCAAAATCATAAAGCAGCAGCCTGTCCCCCTGGATTAGGCCATCATGGCGTAACAGAGGCTTTTTTCACCCCCAATTACTAATTTTTAAATTGGACAGAAGATTTAAATGGTTTCAGTTTGCAAACCATTTCAAGAGAAAAGGCAGAATACTGAGCCAAATAAGACTCAGAAAACCACTGTTTAAGCGAAAAAAAACGCCTTATGAGTTCTAGGATGCTCTATTGTTAAAACTCCATTAGTACGTCAGGATTTTAATAGTATCTGTAGGAAATGAGGAAAATACGCACAATTCTTACTTCATTAGCCTGTCTGAGAGGATATCCTGCCACATCTAACATTAGCAGAGAGACAAACTGATCTGTTAAAAATTACTACTTAAACAAAATGTTGATGCAGACCCCCCAAAAAAATCAGGGTTCTGTTTTCCTAAAGACAGAATACTAAGCAGAAAAAAGTGCACATCTCCACTGACCTCACTGATCCCAGTGTATCTGTTCTAAGAGAATTTAGAAAAAATAAATAAAAAAAGCTGTTCTGTACTAACGCAGAGAAACACATGGGAAACCAGCAAGTAAACCGTAACACCCAAATCTTATCTTCTCTCTGTGGCCCGGCTGTGAATCTTTTACTCGTGCTGTAACCCAGTTCGCTCGACCGGTTCCATGGAAAACGCAGAGACTGCACACAAGACTGCATTCCGGCAGGAGCCGGGGTTTGAAGCATCACACTCCACAGACGCTCTCACTGGGAAAGCTCCGGATCTAACGGGGGTGGCTGCGAGCTCCGCTGGCGTTGCCACCCAGCAGGCTCACGGGGTTACCTGGCTGGCCCAAATTCGCCTCTGGACACAGCTGGTCGAAAAGCAATCTACCGTACGCTACTTTTAAGATCAAAGTAAATGAGTTAATGGCCAATAAAACAGAAGCAGGACTGGGCAAAGTAAAAGACTGGATATGCGGAGCGGGCAAACACTGAGGAAATCACACCCCAGACTAAATCAGGATCACAAAGTTGTGATGACATTGTTTATGCCAGGCATAAGTATGTGTTTTTCTTAATTGTTTATCCTTCCGCTAGCTCACCTTGCAAAGTCATTTATTCATATTATATTTACTGAAAACTGAGAAAATATTCCAGCATTTTAGCGGTATCAAAAGATTTTCTCGTTTTAAAAGCATGGTATCAAGTCTCCTTTCATGATACCTTTCTATTGTTGGTTTTAAGTCTATTTAATTTGGATCTGCTCCATTCAGTGATGCAGAAAGCATTTTTAGATTATTGATACTGAACTCTAAGTATCTGAGAAATCATTAACAGACACGTGTCCTCATTTACAGTAACTTTTAATGAGTAAAATGTGTTTTATATCCTCCAGTGTCTTCTGCATTTAATTCTACGTGTAATGGACTAATTCCAAACGACAGAAAGAGATGTAATACTTAATATTCTATTGGCTATGACTAATAATAAGGAATGCTTTCCTTAGAGTTTTATAACAACTGCTAAGTTAATTAAATGTGGCCTTTCCTCAAGGTCAGAATTATCAATAACAGTGTATCTCCAGGATCTCTTTGTATCAGCTAAATTCCTCCAGCCTTCAAAATATATCTTTCATAGTCAGTGTTTTCTTTTCCCCCCTCTCTTTCGAGCAAAGTTCCCCCCTTCCAGCTTTCTTCAGGGAACAACGTGGTACCCACAGCCTTCCTGGGACCAGGTGCCATCTAGACCCAGCGCTAACTGCAGGCAGAAGTGATGTCTCGCTGTGCTACAGCAACGCCCCTCCCCAGAGAAATGATTGTAAAATCAAAGACACCAAGAAAAAAAAACTCTTCTAAATCTCTGCATGAGCTTCTTTGTGTGCTGGGTTCCCTAGTCGAAAGTGGCTTGACTTGAACTCTCAGAGAGGCCTTGCCCTCCCACAAAATTCACTTACAAGCTTTAAAAACATTGCCAGCTTTTCTTAAGGTACCCGAATTCTTGGTGTGGATCTATAGTGGAGACTCCTGTCACTAGGAAAAGGTCTACGGAAGCGTCACAGTTTCACAGTATTCCTGCAATGGGAAAAGCCCTCCCGGGTACGTGCTCCTGCCAGCAAAGGGTGCTTGTTGGTGCTGGGGCTGCTCAGGACACTGATCCAAGCTGTCCCACCACTACCTGTACGACCTGGAGTCACAGCAGAGATTCCTGCAGTACCCGGGCTAGTAAGGCCTTGCTGGAGTGTCAGACAGACCGTTGACCCAATGCAATGTGCGGCCATCATGCTGATCTCTGGTACTCACTTGCTAAACATCCTACAGACACAACAGCAATCATTTTGCAACCACTTCCCGGGGACAAACCTTTCCTGAAGGCAGGGCAGGGGCGGCGCAGTGGCCCAGAGCTCTGCCAAGGGCAGCAGCATGGCTAACAGAGAACAGCGTGAAGCCTTTCCTTGCTTTAACGGGGCTTCAGTCATGACCTTTGCAATTCAGGTAACTGCCAGCTTTATAGGAGGTTATGTCACTGAATTTGAAAAGCATATACAGTTGGAGTCTTTTGCCATGTTTCTTGTATTACATGTAGCCTTCTCTGATTTATTTGTCTAAAATTCATTTACCTATTTCCCAGTTCCGTGTTCTTGCTTGAATCAACATGTCACTTTGATGATAACGTATCTTTTGAATCCATGTAAAGCTCAGCAAGTAAGCGGGCAATTTTGCAAACAATGATGCAAATGAGCAGCATTATCTTCGTGAGTAAAAGTGATTATCGTAGGCATAAATGTTTGCCTAATGCTCCTAGACCTCTGATCCTGCAAACACACTCACGCAGTTGAAGTTACTCAAACGAGGTGTCAGAAATTAGCGGGGCTATTTGCATGTACTACAGGCATGATCTGTCAGCAGGAACCGTGTTCCACTGGTACAGCGAAAAGCATCACGCCATCATCTTCACCAGTTTTCTTTGCCCAGTTCCACTTCTAAGCAAAACCAACACATAAAGCCAAGTGCTTTGCAGATTTCTGAGTGCTGATGCAGTACTCCTTCTCTCATCAAAATATCACGACTGGATTTAGAAAGTCTTGTCATATTCAGCCAGATACCTGCCTCTGCCAAGATGATGAAGGAAACGCAACCCGTATTTCAGCAGCAAACGAATCAGTACATTTAAACCCTTAAAAGCAGAAGCTTTACAGTTCGCTGCAATATTAAAAATCAGTTCATCTCAATAAGTAACATTTTTGGTAGCTTTTAGATAAACACATTTAGTGCATAGCTGGAGTTACGTTGCTGTCATCAAACAGAGCTTTCAAACCACAACAAGCCCAGTGGATCAGATGTGCCTTTGAAATCTGAAGAGTAAGACAAGTTTTCTGATTTTTATAAAATAAAATATGATATATTAGGAAAACTATCAGATTACCTATCCCTGAAGGATCTGTATGATAGTTTGTCATTTCATTTCAAGTTTCTTAGGAAAAATACCAGTCTAAGGGTTTATGGCACAACTGAAACACAGTGATGCAATTACTGCGCTCTCCTGCTTCAGGTAACAGTCGGCTCTCCTGTCTCATCTTTTTCACATCGAGCCCGTCTTCAAACGGTGCACAAGCAAGAGATCTTTTGATTGGAAAAGCTGATACTGCATCTTGATCAGAAACAAGCACCACGAATGCAAGCCTTCAAAAGCCAAAGCAGCCGAGAACGATCATGGTAAATCCTGGAGTGATGATTAGGGAGAGAACCGACACTGTGCCACTGGCTGAGTGGTGATCCCAACCCACCACAGAAAAGCAGCGAAGTCAGTTTTAAACAGAGTAATAGAACTCACACTGTGACGGTAGAAGGGGTCAACTTTTGTAGGGTATTTGTCAAACTGCAAAGGGATCAAAGCACAAACTAGTTACTTCATATTCCCTCACTTTAGTTCTGCTGGTAAAATAGAAGACTACTTCTCTACCATTTGGCAACCAACAGAGAGGAAAAAATATGCAGAAAATTAGTTTCCAATGAAACCGTTTGGGATTTTTCTTTCTTCAAGGTAAAACAAGGTCTTTACGAGACAGCGAAACGGGAGGCACTGGAGCGCGGCACCCCAAGCACTGGGCAGCCCCGTGTGAGGGCCCGCCAGCCAGCAGCCTCGGCCCCGGCGCTGCCGCCAGACCCTCCG
>Ga0181612_135733_pt1 | contig 15069 bp, 5 predicted proteins | sample HoacroProtozoa21_FD_119630 | JGI IMG/M metagenome (GOLD analysis project Ga0181612, IMG submission 119630) | Hoatzin crop microbial communities from Cojedes, Venezuel. Combined Assembly of Gp0051906, Gp0051904, Gp0051908 | reverse complement strand
GGCTATATACCTTGTACCATTCTTTTGTAACAAGGTCATATGACTTATAATAAAGAGGCAAGAAACCCCGGGGTCCTTCCTAAGAAGAGAAAGACAACAAAGACAGTAAGATATTTAGGCATTCTTAAATTCACTATTTTTAATTTTGCAAAATATTTTAAAAAGTATTTTATTTCCCTACAATAGTCTTTTCTTTTCTTTTTAAATCCCTATAATTCTGTTCCAAAACAGAACCGCTTTTTCGCAGAAAATATGACATTTGGTTAGATGCAATAATGTCCCCTAAAAACATATCGTTGCTCTTCAGAAGCAACCTGTTCCTCCTACCCGCTCGTATCACTCATGCTTGGGTGTCTCCAGATGAGCTGACACTTTGGAGGAATTCAGCAGTCACAGACAGCCTCGAGCTCAGCCGAGCTCTTAAATTACTTGCTGTGTTTGTGTGGCATTTCTGATATCCACGGGGAGATCCTCTAAGCTGGCCCAGCCACTGGGAAGTAAAAAACATTCAGCTTCTTTGCCTGCCTTGCCCTCCCACCTCCACGCTGTGTCCAGCTGCAGAGCTGTGCCCCTCTTTTTGGAGATACGGGGTGGTTTTTTCTGTTATGTATGTGGAATTCCTTCTGTTGCCGTTGTCACTGCTGTGTTTTCAGGCCTAATTTGTTTTATGGGAAGAGCTGTAGATGCCAGAACTGTGCTCCGGCTATTCATATGGGTCATATTTCTCTTGCAAGTAGCATACTCCTATTAAATACCAGGCTTAGAATTTCAAATACTGGAAACAGAAATCAGCAAATCCTGCATGCAAGAGGATAATGAATCTTACTACATCAAGCCTTCAACTTCTCTTTGGTCTATAGCACATCTTTCACAAAACTATACAGTCCTGATATGAAGTCCTTACATATTATGAAATTCACCAGATCTCTAAACAAATTGTTCCAATTTAATTACCTTTGTCATTAAAAACCTGTGTTTCATTTTGTCCCCACTTTTTATTTTCTGCTTCCAATCTTTGAATCTAGTCTTCTCTGAACGATGTTTTTTCTGAAAGGTTAAGGAATTATCTTCAGGCAGAAATCTGTTCCCCATGAAGGTATATGATTGTTCAGGTGGCTTGCTACTCTGATAAACTCAGTAGTTGAAAATTCATTACTCCCATTTTAGAGGCATACAGATCAGAATGTATGAGTGTTTGCACATGATGATTATGCAAACAGGTCATTTCCAGATTACTCTGGGGTTTGGTTAGGGATTTTTTGGAGGTGGGAGCGGTGAAGAATCCTTATAGTTTATTGACAGCCTTTTGAAACTACTGATTCCCCAAATGAACACAATAGGACTCATAAATTTTTTTTTATAATTGTAATCTATTTTATCTGTTTCTGTGGATATTATTTTGTTCATACACTCAAAGGCCAGATTAGCACATCTGCTAAGCACGCTGGGATATGATACTGAACTGATTGTCTCTGGTTCTCAAATCCTTTCCACAGTTGTAACTTACCAGAATATACTCTTCTGTGTGAAGTCCACAAAGCTATGCTCTTTGCAGCAGACACTTTGTCCTCCCTTTGGGGCTTATAAAACATATAAACTTACCTCAAGGCACAATCAGGACTGGTTTATACTACTGATTTATCCCCTGCACTGTTAATTATCCCTTCAATATATGTCATCTCAAAATTTTAGCAGATTTTTTTTTTTTTCGTAGACAATAAATCCCTGGGTAAACTCAGCAGGAAATTTCTGACAAGAATAGTAAAAAAAAAATATTCAAGTAAAAATGCTGATTTTTCAAAATGTTATTGATTTCATTCTTTTCCCTAGTGGTAGCTCCAGAAATACTTTGACTTCTCTGTAAATATTACAGAATCCAGAACTCATAAATCCTACAAATGCACTTATTTTACCTAGCTTTACTTGCTCTGCAACAAGAAAAGTAACACACAAAAAAGCATATTATAAGAAGTTCTCTTAAATAAAAAATTATAGAGGAAGGTTTATAATGCATTGTGATTCATTTCATATATACACTTAAGGTAAATCATTAATTCACTGTTAAGCCCCATTCATCTATACTGTCAACTGCTGCAAAGCTCCAGGATATCTATGGGGATCTATTCTGATATCATTAATTTGGGGTTGGGATTATAACTTTACCATAATTATACTTGGGGTCACTACCATAGTAAAGCTATAAAAACGATACACATAAATATGAATCATCTTCTGTGAGTTTACAATGAGTTTAATATAAGCCTTTTCTAAGCAAAGCAGGCTGATGTTCCTAAAGAATCAGTAACTTTTTCCAACAGTACTGAGAATTTTTCTCTTGAAGGCAAGACCATTTTATTAAGAATACACCAATCTTGAATTCTCAAATTTTCCAAATTCTTTTCTGGCTTCCCACCACAATCATAAATGTCCTCAATGACAAAGAAAACTGTTAGAGTTATTCTAATCCAATGGACAAACTAGATCTTTAATTTGCATAAACTTGATAAATTTATTTGAAGTTAATTTAAACCTGTGACAGAAAAATACCTAGTCCAATACTTATCAGACATTTTAAGACCCCTTTTATAAAAAAGTTTATAATTGTTTGTTTATTGATATCACTGTCTTTTGTTCCATACCATCTTTATGTCATTGGAAAAAGAATTATTTCATAGTTCTGCTGGAAATCCTTGCAGCTCTTTATTTGTTTACTTACTTATTTTACTGTTCAAGCAAAACTACCACTACTACAATGTTTATTAGGCCACTACTAATAGAACTAGTTGAAAAGCCACATAAATAGCTGAGAATGCATTCAGTCATTCCAGTCTCTCTTATTCAGACCCTAAAGTCATGAAACTAGGCAATGTTCCATTGAAGATATGCTCACGTACACTAGCTGTATCCTAAATTTCGTGAAACAATCGTATTTCCCCATATATGGAAGAATTAAAACTAACAAAATTAGACACAGATCAAAATGAATCACTGGTATAGTTTTGCTATTCAGTGAGCTGTTAACCCAGTTCAGATACCCAGCTAACAGAAGCTTAGTATTTTTCTACGGTCAAAATGTCTTTTCCTCTTTGCTTCTCACAAAGTAAAAAAAAACAAGAACAAATAAGAAACTGTTATCTAAGTGCACAAGTTTCAGAGGATCAGAGATATTTTGGATTGCACCTTTTCTGAAACATCTTGGAAGAGAAAAAAAAAAAGAGAAAAAAAAGGAATTGCTTTTCACAGAATGAAAGCCGTTAACTTCCTCCTATTTTTGTTCCTCTGAAGTTGGGGAGAGTTTATCATTGTCATTAATAGGAGAAGAGAGAAGACAAGGCCTAGCAGGTCTGAAAATCCTACCCATAATCTCCTTCGAGGATCTAAATGACATTCTTGCAACTGGTACGCGGAGAAACAACTCATGCTGAACTAAAAGTGATGATACCAGTAGAGAGAAATAATTTTGAGAATCAAGTAATCAGTAGAGAAAACCCTCCTAAGCAGCAGGGGAACCATCAAGAGACTACAAGCAATTGGTAAAGACAGAAAAGTTAAGAACAGAGACAGTCGAGAAAATATAAATTGTCAGGGAAACAAACACAGAAAAAAATGAAGTGCAACACATTTGAGAAATGACACAATGCACAAAGTAAAGAAAAAGTTTGATATGATGGAGGCCTAAGAAAGTACATTAAGCTTACTTTTCATAAGTCTTGAATGAAAAAGCTAATGAACACACTGAAGTAAGGTAGAAAATAACCATACAGCTGTCATAGAATTCTTTAGTTCAGAGGAAGACAATGATTATACTTTGATCTCTTGCTGAGGAAGTGTCTCAAACACAAAAATAGAAATATCTAAAGGAGTAAGATTCATCTCACCTAATGTAACATTCTAATAGTTAGTGTAGCTAGATTGCTTTCACTGTTTAAGCCCCACTTACAGTCAGTGTACAGAGATGAGCACTGCAAGGAAATGATTCATTCATCCCGTCCATAACTAGGTAACTGAGAGGGTTTTTACTGCTTGTTCTTGGAAGCAGACCTCCACCCTGCTCCCTTATAGCGATAAAGATCATCTAGACAAATATGCCAGTATCAAAAAATGTACTTTTACTTGGCTAAGGTTAAGTGAGATGAGTCTAACTCAGTCCAAATTTGTTACATTCAAGAAATTCAGATCAGCTTTTCTATCTATAGTATTTTAGAAATCAATTAGCCAAGTGGAAAGAGGGAATGGAACTTCATGGACCGAGCTACAATACAAAAACCTGTTCTAATTTAATCTGGGTGTTAACCATATGTTACTATTGGTAAGTCAGCATGCTCGTAGCTCTTCTTTTTAATGACAGAGAAGCTTTATACAAGAGTTCCCAGTTTGATTTTGTCCAGTTCAGAATGGAACAGAGTTGAATCTCAGGTGAAGATTTCTAAAACAAAAATCAACTACTTATCCTAAACATAGACTTGCAAAAAGAAAGAGAAAAGAATAATATTTTGCTTCTACTATACGCTTGCAGAAATTATGCCAATATCTTCATGCAAATCCATTTCATCTACAAATAAGCATTTTTTATTCTATTTATATGTTTTATTTTCTTTTTACCATCAGAAAAATCTTATCATTAGTAGCTCTTTATGGTTAATTGTACTTGTAACCTTTTTCCTGGGTGTTTATTCAGTTATAATCAAGGAGTTTTCATTGACTTTTAAAGGGTATTTTTAAAAATATCATACACTACACTTGTTTAACATTAAAAATGTGTATTCTATAGCTATTTTTATTTTGTCTGTTGCATAGCTGTCCTCAGCTCACACAAAACGATTTTGTTTATGTAATTCAAAAGTAGTGCAAAAGGTCTTCTGCCTTTCTATACCACAGATCTTCCCAGAATACTGATTTTATTTTCATTCAGCCCAGAAAGCAGTTCTAGATTTGCAGAAGGAGTGAGCAGCATAAAGAAATATGCCCAAGGTATTCACTATTCTTAAATACACTAAAGAAATAACACAGAGAGGATAAAATAGGAAATTAAGTATAAATAATTCTTACTATGTACTTCTTACATATCCTGTAGGTTTAAACACAACTCTAGCACACCTCCAAAAAGAACTCACCTCAGAAAGTATGACTTACAGAATATACAATTGCATCATATGACAAATGTTTTACTGGATTGTCTCTTAGGACACCTCGTATAGCTTAGGTTCCTTTCAAACCTATGATGATAAAAAAACGGACATCATATCTTCATGAGTTGCATATATGTATTTATGTACATACACATGTGCACAGTCACAAATATCATAAAAATCTTTATTAGCTCCCAAACCTTTGCAGAAATGTTCAACTAATATATAAGCCAGTTTTATTTTGCTCATGTGGGTATGACTAAGCTTGACTCATGCCAATAACAAATGTTTCCATAACAACTAACACACTGTGAAATGGGAAAATCATGGGGAACCTAATAAAAAAAATACAAAAGGTTACCCAATCCAGTAACTCAAAAAAACAAACAACAATCTGACCACATGAAAGGTTTATCTGCTTTATATAATTCATTGAACCCTGACTTGGTAGTTGTTGTCCACTTAGAAGAAACAACATACGACAATCCCCAAGCTTCTTTATCAGTGCTATTTAAGCAGCCAGAGCTTTTTTTCATTATTGTCTGGACATCAGTTGGTCTTTCTCACATTACAGAATATTCTGAGCTAAAATAGGCCAGATGTTGAAATTCAAGCAATGAAGCATACTGAATAGTCTTTTTCAAGTTTTTAGACTTACCAGAGAGCTCTTCAAACAAAAGGAAACAAAACAAAACCAATAAATCTAACCTGAATTAGGGTGTGGTTCAGAGAATGGAACAAGAGTCATGATAACACTACTGCATATCAAAAGTTTCCTAGGCTTAGAGCAGCAGCCTTTTCAAGCTGTCAGGCTAAATCAAATAGATGCTGCACCAGAGCTGGCTCTTGGTGCAGCTGTCCAGGATCTCGCTGGCCTATTTCTCCAGATAAGACTCATGCTTTGAGTGCAGTGCATGATCTTCTCATACCATTGCTTTTGCTTCCTTCTCTCTCAAGGAGTGGGAAGAGACTAGTGGACACCTAGATGAAATCAGCTCCAGTACAGACCACGGCACTCACCTAGATCCAGAAATGTAGCCTACTCTACTAGTTTAGGTATAGCCATAAGGATCCTGCTATTTTCTGTCGGTTTTCCAAGCAGAGAAAGACCTCACTCACTTGGGAATGTAGAGAGCTCTGAGAAATCGTGTGCATAGGGAAAGAAAGTACATCACTGGTGAGCCACTAAGAACTTTTTATGTGTATTTATGAATGGGCTGAGATGTTTCTGAAGAATGTGTTGTCCTTCCACCTGGAGGAAAAGGTGACTGTAGTCAGTACCAAGTCCTCATTTCAGAAAAGGAGACACCATGGACATTGCACATATTATATACTCAGATATTTTCAGTGAAAATATTTCTGGAAAAGTAAAGGCTGCCTGAGATTTCCTCCACTAATCTTTTCTTAGTTTTTCTCTGTCTCCTATCCAATTATCAAGAGCTGGTATTTGTTCAAGGAAAATTTTGTGGACATGAGAAGTAGGAGTTGAAACAGTTCAGACTGAATGAAATCACAATTATTGAACAAAACACTTTTGTCATCATATATTTCACTGCCACTTTTTGTAAACAGATCTAGCACAGAAGTAGCTGGGGCTAGGAAGCTGAAATCTGGCAGACATGCTGGTTAGAGGGGTGTTTTTTAGCATGCCAGTGAAGAAGCTTTGATTTTGCAGAAAGAACTTTTAAAATAGAAACTGGAATTTGCAAAATATATTTTAAAACAGAATTCATTATAAAAGCTATTTCTTTTGGATATCAAAGCAAAGATTTGGCCCAGTAGAAGTAATATACAACAGGAGCTTACACTTCAGAAGTGTCAGATTGACTGCTCTATGAAATCATATGCAGAAAGACTCTTTCTTATATCTCCCACATTCTGTTTCATAATTTTTCCTGTATCCTCATATATAAATAGCAGAAGATTACATTAATTAATATTTTAAGATATTAACATATTAAAATAATAAACTATGGTAAAAACTAAATTTGGTCACATTGAAGATGCTTACATGAATGAAGCCATAGTAAAACATCCTCAGTTACACACATCTTTCTAAAATACCTACAGCAGATCTTCTTTCAAATAATATGGCAAAGTGTTTTTCCTCTGGGAGGGTTAAAGGATTGGTTGCTTTTGGAAAGAGATCAAGGGCAATCTCTAGTTACAGAGACTGACTCAACAGATGACACTTTAAAATAGCGGTTTAACAATTCTTTCCTGACTTTCTTTAGAATATATTTTAGTTACATAATGAACTTACTTTGTTTTAATACACATATGATGAATATAGGATTTCCATTATAGTTTAGCTTGAATTTAATGCATCATTAATTTACTCCATCAATAATGATATAATACTAAATCGTATTAACATACTCAGCGTATCATTGGTACTAGAGCTCAGGGGAAACCTCTCCAAGGAAACTATAAGGAACCCCACATTTCCTGCCTTGTTCTGTCTGTGTTCTGCTCTTCTTACAAGCATTCCCAGACAATGACTCATATTTGCTTGAACACAGTTCTTTTTGTGTAATGTAATAATACACAACCTAAATCTGTAAACAAATTCTGTGCTCAGCCGTTCCAGGAATGGTGACCACTGAAACACCTGTGTTAGATGGGAAGTTCTTTTATTCCCCATGCTTCATGATAAAGAAATGAAAAACAGACATACTCTGCTAGGTGTTTTTATTACATCTCTAATAATTACACGGTTTTTCAGTCTGCATCATAATGTGTAAAGTGTGGTCTTCATAAAAACACAGCGTGATATAAATTTTCTAATAAAACGTGTATAACCCAGAAACATCTCATTATTCACAGCATCACATCAACTGAAAACCCATGGTGAAATCCCTGTGCATTTCAGTGGGATTGGGTCCACATCCTTAGTAAATTCCTGGATGGTGGACTCTAATAGATTTAGTTTGTATGTAACCCACTTAGTAACATCTTCATGTTCTGTAACACAAAATGCATGTTCACAATAATACCCGGCAGATATTAAATCAACTTCTGCTGTTAAAAGGTCTCAAGAATGTAATTCATGATCTAGTTCATACTGAAATTATACTGTCAAAGGTTGGTGTCATTTATGTTTGCAGATCTACACAGGAAGCTCTTAGCATGGAATAAAAAAATGTTGCTCTGTGCTACATGTATGAGACCAGAAATAGTAGTTTTAAGGTAAGTAATTTTCAATTATTAATATATCAGCTTTCTAGTACCTATGTGTTAGTCTTCTCTTTAAGGTCATTTTCATTCCTACAGACTTATAAAGTGAGCGTACTTCAAACGCAGACAGCAGCGTATTTAATTCAAGCTGACACCTAGTATTATTATTATAGATGATAATCATGCTTCTTAGGGTTGTAAATAAGGATCAACATAGCATGGAGCTCAAATATGTTAGGTACTCTCTTCTTTGCTTGGAGAAATACATGGGGTTTTGCCTGAAAGGGCGGTGAGCTAAAACAATTGAAACACAGGAGGGCAGAAGAAAAAAGTAGACAGAATAAATTATCTGATGGCTAGCAACAATGTTTTCATTCCATTTTTAAAAAGGTGAAAGGTACTTCGAGCTAGTTGAAACTAGACTGAAACAGGAGGAAAAAAGAACTGAGGAGAAGCTAGAGCAATGAAACAGAGTAGAAGGGCAAACGTGGAAAAGAAATTCTGAAAGACGTTGGAGATTAGAGCAAGCAGCCAAGCTGGAATGGATGAAAGTCTAGTCAAAACTACCCAGGGCTTTGAATGAATAAAAGACCAAGCTTTGTTTGCTTCTGCAGCTGATATTAATAATGTTTCTTACTGATCTTCTCAGCTGCCCATCAAGATCAGTGATAATGCACTATTTTTCTATCTTAAAGCCTGGACAACTTTTAAGCTTTGTCTTTGTTTATCAGTTTTTCTCCAAACAAAGATTAGATGTCTGTGCTTTCATTTAGTTTAAAGATGTCATGAATTACAATACAGTAGGGTTCAAAAAAATCAAATGAAGATGCCTATAGCTACATTGTACTACAAGGTACATTTTCACTAACAGTAATGGCCTTTCAGACACGAATAATCAGAAATTTACCAGGTAAGAACTACATAAGATGTTGTTTTAATTACCTTGTTTTTTCCTCCCCCAGAATACATGACAGAATGCATTTGTTCTTTTGGATAATCAAATATATGATTAATTTTACAACCTATTAAATTTTCAACTGTGAAAAAATTATCACAGCCTTGTTTGTCACATCTCTGAATTCTCTATATTGTGTTGGGAATAAGCCTTCACTCGAATAAACTGTTTATTAAAAGAATTAACTAATTTATTTACTTGTTATTGTTGTTATTATTATTACTTTTTTGATCTTAAAATACAAGAAACTAGATATTATCTAGAAAAACAGTAATGTTTTAAATACTGCTAGCTGAAATACTAACACATCTTTGTCAGAAGGAAAAAATATATTGATGGAATACATAAAACTTCTGAGAACATCTGGTCAACAGAGGATAGCTACTGGCTGTTTTTCCCAGGCAGCAGACTTAGGACGTGATTCAGTTCACACTTACACAAACAAGATCCCTTAGATCCCGAGACAGAGGTTGATACTGGAATGCAGAAGGTCCTGGATTCTGATATTAGTATTTTTGCTCTCTGTTCATTGCAGAACAAACAACTCTTCCTCTAAGATCATCCTCTTAGCTGAGAAAGATCAAAGGCATGCTCCCTCTCCCCCAAAAATGTGTTTTGTTGCTCTTATGGGATGTTTTAAAAGAGTATTTCCTTTAAATTTCTTCACTATTTATTTACACATTAACTGGTAATACTTAAAGTTTCTCGCTTTCTTATCACAGTGTGTAATTGGTTCAAGACTCCCCAAGCCCTTCAGATTCAATCAGCGGTTTCAAATAGTCTGTAAAACTTTTCCACCTTCTTCAGAAAATAGTCTTATTCTCTGTCAGATATTTTAGAAGAGGACTATTAAAGAATATATAGAGAGGAAAGAGAGAACAGTCATTTCCTCAGAATGAAATTGGTTCGGAAAGTTTTCAATCAAAGTATTTATATAAGTTGTGTTATGCTGGGAATTTTTTCAAATTCCTGTAAAATGCTATATGCCATAGGGTAGTGAGTTTTTAAAATAACGCTTCAGCAGCACCTTCTGTGTAGTTGTCAGACAAACACTCAAACCTCTGTGGCTCTGTGTTCCCAAGGACGCTGATGGCAGGGAACAGCATGAATGAGGCTGACTGGGTGCCGCTGGGGACACAGGCAGGAATCTGGGACGGAAAAACATTACCTGTGTATTCTTTCTTTGAATAGGCCATTGAAATAAATTGAAACGCTAATAAATATGTACTGGAAACAACCACCAAACAGCTAAGTATTTTGAACCATAATATTTTATTTAATGTGACTTCATTTGGCTGCTGATTTCTTAGGAGGGCACTGCAGCCTCATGGAATGTATTTTGTTTTGGTTCATGAGAAACTGAATCAGGCAATGGGTCTATTTTGTTACATCAGCCTATGTTTCCACAGCATTTTGTCTTTTTATATACCAAAAAAGATATTACTAGGTTGATTTCCCAAGAATTAATACCAGACTTATGTGTATCATTTAGTGACTTAACTTAGCCTATTTCAGTACACAATATATAAATTCTGGCTTTCTAGTGATTATGACTTCCTTCTTTTTGAATACAACCCCAAAAGGTGTCCTATTTTCAATACATTCGATCTCTGTTCTCATTGATGTTCCATTAGGTCTTACGTGAGAGCTAGAGAAGATGTTTGAAAAGACACACCCAAAAAATTTAGAGGAAAGTAAAGAATAATATTTGAGTTTGAACATGTGAAAAACGAAAAAACTAAATTTAAGAAATTCCAAGAAGAACCCACTGAAAATTAGGTGTCCATCAGAAGAAATTTTGAGATTTCAGAAAGTATTTCCATTTACAGATCAAAATGAAAAGAAAAAGAATGGAAAAGAAGAAGAAAGAAAGTAGTGCTGAATTTATTGCAAATATTTGATTTCTCTAGCTGTGAATATTGCATGAGGTTATTTTAAAAATATGTGTTACAACTAGCTAGAATTATAGGTTTCATTTTGATGTAAGAATCTTAGAATTTTCCTTTAAATAAGAAGTCTGAAAAATATAAGCTAGCTGGACCATTTTTAAAATTTAAAAATATTTTATTTTTTTTTTAATTCCTCGATCAGTTCATTAAATCCAACCTTTTTCCTTTTGGCTAATATGTTATCAAAAACTTACAACTGCACTCACCAAAATTACAACTCTCATGATAAGCACCAGAGACCCCAACGATACAGACCCAAGATGAGTATGACAAGCACAAAACTAAACTCCTTTTCTCTCTGTTCAAAGTGAGAAATATAACATCAAAATTTTCTTGGATAGACAAACTTTACTTTCTACCAAGTGCCTTTACTTCTGAGATATTGGCGTCAGTCTTATTGGTCTCATTTCTTCTGCTGCAGCTCATTCTTTGTAATGTGCAATTCATCTAATCTAACAATCAAACTTCTCTCCAAGGGATAGCAGAGAATTTTCTAACTGAGCAAGGGCACACTTTCTGAGCTGTAAGGAAACCAATATAAGTGCTAGTTAGGTGATGCATCATAAAATCCTCACAAAAAAATGTAGGCAATGTTCTCATGGCCTGCTATTACAGGAAGATCATCAGTCATACCTTGACAAATAATCAGCAATAGTAATGGAATATGTTGCAAGACGTACAGATTGATACAAAAAGATTTAGCCAACATTTCTATCACCCAATAACCGAACACTCACAACTAGAATTTCATCTATCTGTCTGTGCTTCTACATTTAATTATTTTCTAGAATGAACTTTATATTTTGAAATTCCTAAATTAAGCCAAGTTTTTCTTTTGGTATTTCAATGCACATGGCACATATTTCTCAATGTTTATAAGGGGATTATTATGTAACAGTTATTTTCATCTTTCTCTTCTCTCCAGAGGAAATCAGCTGAATCTAACCCTGAAGAGGCAGGCAAACATAAATATAACCTATGGCCTAATCCTGCATATTCATCATCTCTAAATAATCTGGCGCACTCAAATTTTTTTAACAAGAGTGGTCACGGTGCTCAAGGCAATTCAGTCTGGGATCAGTATGCCTGCTGCCATTTTATATGAGTTTTAACTTCAGACTCCTCTTTATCAGAGAGGACCATACTCTGCAAGGCTCATTCAGTTCAGACTCTCATAGAAATGTACCTGTTCATTTGCCAAAAACCTGCCAGATTTCATGGTTCAGCTGGGTCCCTCACTGATGGTATGAACATGGAGGAACATTCTTATGGAAGAATGGAATGGAGAAAGTGCATGTCTCCAGAAGGGAGATGTCACATTCAGGAGTCTGTAAGCTCCGTTCATAACACGAGGCACCTCAAAATAGAAGAGTGAAGAGTGTTATTGAAAAGGAGAAAGACATTGGCTGTGGGTTTTTCTCTGATAATAATCTTTGATAAAGTACATATCTTATTATCCTATGAAAAAGTACATATTCTCAGCCTTTATCCAGCCTGCATTCATTAGTTAGATACACTACTTTAGACCTCAGTGGGAATATTATCTCAAATAAAACTCACACACCTGTCCACAGTTGAGGCTCAATGTCCCAAATATCAAAGCAGCAAATACACTAGCTCAGGGTGAGTTAAGTAGAAAGCAAGGAGAACCACATCAGTACTCAGGCCTTGTGACAGAGCTTGCCATTTTTGTACTTCGTCTTTACCCGTGAATGCAAAAGAAATGCAACAACGCTGTACACCTGAGACTTCAGCTGACAAGCAGCTTAGGAAGCTGTTTATTTCTCAGCTGCTAGTAACTGCCTCTTAAGTGAGATTCAGTCAGTAACAGGCTGTGTTAATGGTAGCTCTGACCAGCTCCAGCACAAACCAACTGCAGAGTCTCTGGGAGGAGACCATCAGCCATCAGCTTCAGCAGAAAGGACACTGCCACTGTTAGGTTGTGATCCCTCTGTGGAGGCCAGTGTCTATGAGATCCTCCTCTGATTTTCTCTAATTTCTTTGTTCCACAAAGGCGAGGAGGGAGTGCAGAGCACTGCACAAACCTTGCCACCACATGCTGGACGCCTCTGAGGAGCAGCAGCTGCTGGCGCCTGCTGAATCCCAGCAGGGACAGGTGCCTGGTCATGGGGTGCTTCCCCTCTGAAGCAGCTTGGGCTGGAATGAGAAAGGAGTGATTTATACTCATACAGAGCGAAAGAAAAGTCCTCATGCAATTAGAAACTGCTTGAATTGCCTAGCGCCAACTAGCAGCAGAGAGGCAGCGAGATCGCTCTTAGATGTGACTGTTTTAAAGCAAAGTCAGGCATGTTGCCTCAAACTACCTCCAGTGACTGTTTGAACTAATGTCTAATTTTGCCATGAAATGGACTTTAAGTCCTCACAGAGCCAGGAAACAGATGAGAAGCAGTTCTAAAAACTGTTCAAACCATTCACCCGCTGTGCCTCTCAGCAGTCAGTTACTGTCTGCTGGTTCAGAGGAGGTGTGCGAGCGTTGCCCATACAAATGAACCTAATAGGGGTAAACATGTCAAGTCCATGACAAGTCTGGGATTAAGCTAATCATATAAGCACTGGAGATCAAGTCAAAGTTGTACTGGAAAATTCCAGTTCACTAACTCATAATTTTCTGTCTGAACTAATTTACATTCAGAAAACTTTCACAAAAATCCAGGTGAACAAGATCTGCTGCAGATCACAGCCTAGTAAGGTCTAGCGAAATTCATATATCATGGAAGTGGATATTGTTTTTTAAACAGTTATATCTGTCCTATTTGGGCCAAAGAAAATTCCATAAAGCAAACAAATTAAAAAATTCCAAAAGGAAAACCAAAATGTATTGCCACAGAAGTTTCTGAGAACTAAATAACAACTTTATATAAGTGTTCTGTAGAGCAGTAAATGAAACCCTTTGACATAAATTACATAAATGACATAACCATCTGTGGTGTGTTGACCTCGGCTGGCTGTCAGATGCTCACCAACCCTCTCTCTCTCTGTCCCCCTTCTCAACAGGACAGGGAGAGAAATTAAGATGGACACTTTCATGGGTTCAGATAAAGACAAGGAGATTTTTATCGCTGACCACTGTCATGTTGCAAAACAGACTTGACTCAGGGAAAAATTAATTTAATTTCTTGTTGATTAAAATTAGACTTTAATGGTGAAAAACAAAAACTAAACATATTTTACCCAATCCCCGTCCCACTTCTTCTTTCCAAGTTCATCTTCATTCCTTCATTTCCAATTCTGCTAACTCTACCTGGAGGGGGGATGGGGAACTGGGTCAGTCCATGACATTTCTCTGCTGCTTCTTTCTCCTCACACGTTTCTCATTCTCTAGCATGGGCTGCAGTCCTTCAGGATGAACCTGCTCCAGCTTGGGTTCTCCATGGACTTCAGCCCCTTCAGGAGACTTCCACCTGCTCCAGCGCAGGGTCAACCACAGGCTGCAGTGTAGACATCTGCTCCACCATCATCTCTCCATGGGCTATAGGGGAACCTCTGCTCCCATGCCTGGAGTGCCTCTTCCCCCAGCTTTTTCTCCAGCCTTGGTGTTCACAGGACTGTTTCCCACTTCATCACAAAATCACAGAACCACAGAATAGTAGGGGTTGGAAGGGACCTCTGTGGGTAATCTAGTCCAGCCCTCCTGCCGAAGCAGGGTCACCTACAGCAGGCTGCACAGGACCTTGTCCAGGCGGGTCTTGAATATCTCCAGAGAAGGAGACTTTTTTCGATTGGCTATTAGGAAAACTCTCTTCCCCGAAAGGGCTGCCAAGCATTGGAACAGGCTGCCCCGGGAAGTGATTGAGGCAGCATGCTTCACGGTGTTTGAAAGTTGTGTGGGGCGGGCGTT
>Ga0181612_171938_pt1 | contig 15070 bp, 7 predicted proteins | sample HoacroProtozoa21_FD_119630 | JGI IMG/M metagenome (GOLD analysis project Ga0181612, IMG submission 119630) | Hoatzin crop microbial communities from Cojedes, Venezuel. Combined Assembly of Gp0051906, Gp0051904, Gp0051908 | reverse complement strand
CCCCCCCCCATCCGCCTCCGTGTGCGGCGGGAGCGGGCTGTCGTGCCGTCCCTGGGAAGCGGGAGGGGGGAGGGTAATGGAGACAGCCCCCCGCTCCTCCTTCCGCCGGCGGGCTGCGCGGGGAAGAATAGACCGGGCGGCGGGCTGAGGGGAGAGCGGGGAGCGGGAGGAGGCCGGGCTGGAGGCGGCGGCGGTGGCGGCCTGCTGGCTGCGCGCGGCCGGCCCTGGGGCGGGAGGTGCGCGGCCAACTTCACGCAGCGGCCGGAGGCGGCATGGGGGGGGGGTCCCCGGTTGCCGGGTCTGAGCTCGTCCCCGCGTCCCTTACCTCTGCTGCCGCCTTCCTCCTCCTGGCTGTTACATCTGTGCCAGGGCGCACTTCGACACCTCATGGGGCCGTGCTTTAAATCCGGAGATGGGCGTACAAAGGCCTCTCTCCGCCTTTGAGAGCAGCACATTCGCCGTGGTCAGGGTGGGAGCGGGCATGCCCTCCGTGCTGCCCTGCGCCGGAGCAGCGGGCTGAGGGGGGCTCCGGCACCCGCAAACACGCGCTGGCGGGCTCAGGCGTTGGTACGGCACCTGGCTTCTCTTTTGTGCCGGTGGATAATCTTTATTTTATTGCGAGATAGGTACTGTGGCGACTCCGCTTTGTTCCTCTTCATTGCGAGGGTTTGTGGCTTTTGTATTTTGAAGTTAATGTAAGAGCACGGGAAATAAATACGTATGTTCTTTATAGGAAGTTATGCGTCTTAAAAAGTAGATTTTTACTTATGCTAACTGTGGAAAGTATCAGCTCTGGTTACAATGTATACTTCTACAGACTGCTCACCTATTGGCGCTCCGGATTGCCCTCTTGCTCTCCCCGTGGGGGTGTAGTACGGTTTTAATTATTTTAAGTAACACGATGCTGGTTTGGGTTTTTAAAATGTTAATTGGATGTGTAGTGGAGCAGCGTGCCAACCATGTTGTTTCTACAAACCGCAGTAAGATAGATTTTTAAAATGGGCAGGTACTTCCTAATAACTCAGGAGCAGTTGGACAGCTGTGACAGATGTGCGAGCTAGGTGTTGCGCTTTATGCAATTTGAATTCTTAGGTGGAAGAAGTCACATTGTGGCCACTAGAAGAAAAAGAAATACTAGAAGCTGTTTATTTTTACCTATTTTATTAATTGAGTGGCTTATGTGCTATATTGTGAAGTGGGGAAGAGTCCAGTCACAAGAACAGAAGAACATAAGTAGATTAGAACCTTTTTCTCGTATATACCTACGAATGTGAGCAAAAGTTCACTTTCATATTGAGGAACAACTTCTGGCTGACTTGCTGAGTGCTCATATGTAAGTACTGTAAAAATAATGAACTCTGAAGACTTAGGGTGAGGAAGAGGAGAGCTTTAGAATATGCCGTAAATCTTCTAAATGCTTGAAAAACAGTAAACTTCAGGTTGTTGGAAACGAAAATGCAGAAGATCATGCAATAACATTTTAACCAACTTATCTCCTGTGGTATAAATAGACAGCATCTATGAATAGACTTGTTTTTATACAAGACTTCCCTTTCTGTTTTGTTTTAACCCATGTCTCTGTATTTGAATGCTACACTGATAGGAAGGTTTTAAAGATACTATGACTAAACCCCTGATCTTGGAGGTAAACGGTATAAGACTTGCTGCCTTTGTGGAATCCTAAGTGTCATTGCTAGCCACTCGAACACCTCTATGCCCGGTGCAGAACTTAACTTTAACTTCACATTTCATTGTTGTCTCTGGTCTAACAGACCTATACTCATTTTTCATTTAGAACTGTGAAATGGTTAAGAAGTCTTTAAAGTAGCTGAAGTTTGTGAGTCCATAGATTATAGTTTGTGCTGTACCTAAGTGCTTTTGATTAACGTACAAAATAGTTGTACTACACTTCTAAAAATACTTTCCTTTGTTTATATTATGTTTTAAGGTCATGTTATACTCCAGAAATGACTTCGGAGTTCTGTTCTAGAGATTTTTGGCTTAAAATAGATGTATATTAAATTTAGCAGCAGATGGGATGGGCTAAACTGTACAAAAACTTGTACTATACTTTCTCTTATACAATTTGCATTCAGTTAGTAGCTTTACAACAGGTTATGTAACTTGCTGGTGAAATCCAGATGACGCTTTGGAAAGAACATTCCACATACATTCAAACACTTAAGTCTGCAAGTTGGGTAGTTCTGGGGTTGGGTGTTTTGTTTGTTTGTTTGTTTGGGTTTTTTTAAAGTAGAGAGTTGTGTTTGGGTTCTGCAATGGAGCTAAAATAAGGGCAGCTGTCCATCTAGGTAGTATAGCTTACTCCAGATATGTGCGTGAGCTGAGCAAGATCTTGTATTGTAGCTATCCTGTATGACAGTCAGAATTGAAGTGATTGACAGAGGCTTATCATTAATTTGATAAGGAAGAAGTATCTCAAGTTTATTTGAACTCTGACTACTGGAAATAATGCCAGCTATGGTGGAAAGCTGTTCAGTGTCTAGCAATGATAGGTGGCATTGTCAGTGCTATACCTATTCGTATATTTAAAGTCTTGGGAAAGATAAATTTAAAGATGAGAGATAATCACACTTCTAAATAAAACATACTCAGTGTTGTTTTTGTGTAATGGTTGATGTTTTACTATTTGATTAAAACTGCATGGCAACTGGAAAATAGAATATTATAAAACTGACTTAGTATATCATTGAGGTAATGTTTTATACCACACAGTTTATCATTTGCTATGGTTGACATCATGAAGGCTAACCATTGCAGAATCATTTTCCTCCAGGTGTCAGTTCAGGCCCTGAGTTGTTGCTGAAAAGCACAACATCAAGGTCAAGAATGGGTCTTGATAGAAGAAACTGACAGCAATGTTTGAAATTCTTTATACATTCTATAAAACATGTTTTGTTAAAAAGGGATTGAAATGGACTAGAGGGAAGCACACATACCATCACAGTTCTAGCACTAAGATGGTAATGTTTTAATTGCAGACTTACATAATTAAAACTCAATGTTTGTAGTATAGTCAGTTCAGCATTTGAGTCTTGCTGTTGGCTTCAAATCTAGCCATTCTTAGATTGATTTCAGGTACTGTACCTGACGCTGGTATTGGGTGCTATACTCTCAAGAGTTTTCTTGCAATATTTGTCCTTCTTGCAGTGGCAAGCTTTGTATTTCCAAATTACTTCTCGCTTTGTGTGAAAGGAGACCAACGGATACTTTAATTCTGAAATACATTTAATTCTTTGTAAATTTATTTCTGTATGAATCTGTAGAATAAATGTAAATAGTTTTACAGATGCATAAAAGGTTGTAGGAGTGGAATTTGTTTTAGGGAAAACAGATCACAAAGTACAACATAAACTGGGTATTTGAAGTAATACTTTGTTTAGCCATGTTAACTGCATCTTTAAGTATTCAATAACAGGAATCATGAAAGGACATTTAATTTTTAAAGGGCAAATTCAGCTTAGATGCTAATTTCTTTAAAAACTGTAGTAGTAGTTCACTGATCCAGTTCAATTAAACATGGCATTTCTATTCATTTAAAGTTTCTCTTTAAGCATATACAGGCACACATCTCTTTATGTACGAGCTTCCTTAAGTCTTGCTGTCCGTGATGTTGCCCTTACTGTTTTTTTCGCATGCTCTTTATTTAAAAAACAAAAATATCTAATGCATAAGCTGTGCACACTTTGGTCAAATCATTGAAAATTACTTGTACTTTATAAGTTGCTGAGACTGGCACCTGCAGTTTTGAACTACAGCCACGTAGAAGGTTAGCAATGGTAAAACATACTTAGGGCAGTTTGATAGCTTAAAAAAATCTGAAAACATACTTAGCTGTAAAATTTACATTGTTGAATCCAGTGAACAATAGTTGTTAGCGTCCAGTGCTACAGATTTGAGCTGAAAAATAGTGGAAAATTTACAGTTTTTGTATTTGTCAGGCAGCACAATATATTATAATATATACATAATATATACGACGTATATTATGTTACTGAAGAGGCAACTGTGAAAAGGACAATCTTAGTTTTTAAAAAAAGAGAAAAAAGAATAAGGCAAAGCTTCTCCCTTGAAGCTTAGGAAGAAGAAAGTCGTATGTCTTCTGATTCCGTTCAGAAATGCTGTGTTCATTTGAGTGTGTTTTGTATAAAAAGTTTAATTCCTCTTCTCCGTACAATTGGGTGCTGACTTTTTCATACACAAGGGAATTGAATGGAAAACCAAGTGTCATCACGAAGATGTGGACTATGCTCCCTCTTACAGTCTTTCAAGATGAGGATGCACATAAAGCACTATAAGATTAAGACAGTGATTACAGTTTGCTTAAAAAGTGATGTGGGTTCCTATGCCTTATCTCTTGCTAATGTGTTCCAGGGTGGGAGAGTCACAGTTAAAACTTCCACAGCATTGCTAGGCTGGGGTTCACCTGTTAGTAACAATGAAAATGGTTGTCCTTGCATAGCTCATCAGAAAGAGGAATCACAGTGAGCGTCTGGTGTGCAGGATGGTTGCGAGAGCCACGTAAGATGATGAGAAGCGATATACGAAGTGATCGTTGCTACTTTTGGGTTAACCGGTTCTTCTGAAATTTGTCGGTGGTAGGGACGTAACAGTCGCTGATCATTTGCTGGCAGTGCTGTTGTCCATGTACCCTATTTGCATTTCGTTGTCTGTTGATTGCCTTTATCCTGATGTTTCTTTAGAAGGTGTATTTTAAGTGGCAGTGGGGAACAGTTCAGTTGACTACAATTTCAGAAATGTGACCCTCGGAAATAATCTGCATTCTAATTACTGACCATTGGAGTGTAGGTGCACAGACGTACAGAAGTGTAAATTAAATATTGTATTTTAGATGACTTTAAACTACATATTCTAAGTCACCGGGGCAGCTTTTTCGTGAAATAATGCTAGCTGATGCTAAAAAAGGCTAAGTGTTATGCCTGATGAAGATGCTAAATAAAGGTTCATGCTGAGTAGCTGGGGAGAATGAAAAAAGGATGCTCTTTGAAATAAGGAGCCAGGGCTTTGATTAGTGCAAGTAATGGTACTAGTAGTTATGTACAAGGAACAGTGAAAGAGCATGTAAGCTGCTTCCTGGCAAGACATTTTTGTTGGATTCTGCTGTACATTTCACATTGGCTGAAGCACCTGAAACATCTGCAGAGCTTTTTTCCTAGCTGCTGAGAAAATGAGAAAACCTGTATCTGTTTCCTAGTGTCTCTCACTAATATTTTACCAGTCATAAAAGAAGTGCAACCTTCTTTCATATCCTTTGCTGTTTTGAAGGATTCTGTACCTATGATAGGTTTAAAGCTTTCTTCTTTTTTGTTTGTGTGATACTGCATTTATGGCCTAATATTTGTGAATTTTGTTGTAGCAAATTAGGATAAAAGCTTTTGGTTTACCTCTGTTCTTACTTTTGAGAACAAAAAGTTAACTCTGATGTTTGTGTGTGTATGTGGGACACCCATGCATCTGAAAAGTTGTCTCGGTTTTTCATTCTTAACCTCTGGGGCTGATGTGAAAAAGGTCTTCAGTTTTATTCTGCTTTATAATCCCATAGTGCTCCTCAGAAAAAACACTGAATCTTTACAAACTGTATGAATTCCCTTAAGATACAGCAAAATAAGTAAGAATTTGTTATTTTCCCTTTTGCTGTCAGGAACATTAAGAGCAGTATCAGTGAAATGTACATATTTCGCTGTGTTGCATCCCAGCAAGAGCTGGATTTAGCTGGCTCTCAGCTATTTGCTTTTTGTTAAAAGGACATAGGGAAAGAAAGCCTTTTTCTCTTCAAGATGCAGTAAATATTAAATTGATGTTCACCTGATTAAATATCTCCATGTGTGCTGAATAAATATTTACAGGTTTAATATCACTTTTTCAGAGACAGATCTGACCTTAGACTTTCACCAGCCACAGAATCTTGACTTCTGACCTTGTAAAGACGTGATCCATGCAAGGCTGTGTTAAAGGCCCAAGATGTTAGGGGTCTTTTTTGTGCATATCTTGCTCAAGGACCTAATTTCTTTTGCGAAATACTGTAGGACAGACATTGATTATTTTTCTACCTTGGATGCATATACTTTTCTTCTTAAACTGTGGTCTAGACTAGATCCCTGTGAGCCTGGGACGGTAATGTAGATGTCCAGATTCTGCTAACACTCTTTGAGTTGTAACTGGATATTTATGAGTATCAGTCCTGCTTGCTACTCATTTAGAGAGCAGTGACCCATTTTGTAGTTTAACACAAATGGACTTCTGAACTCTTATGAATTCAGATCCTTTGATTTTCACCTGCTCACTGAGACCAAGCCTGGGGCTACAATCTTTGACAAAGTACTTGAAGTTATCTTAACAAGTCTTATTTGAGTTTGCCATCAGCAGTCTGTTTTTCCTGTGGCAGTTGTAAAAGTGGAGTCTAGTAATCCCAATGGCTTTCTTGCAGAAAAACCCCCAGACATTGAGAACAAAAGTATTTGATAAAAGCTGGTCTTAAAATATGGTCTTGATTACTTTTGTGAGGATTTTTTTCACTTAGGAGAAGGTCCACTTTTTTTCTTGTCTGTAAAATGGGTCCATCATTCTATGTCCTGACAGCCACCAATGAATGTATCCTGAGTGGCTGATTCAGTCTTGGTCCGAACCCACGTTCTTGGCCTCAGCAACCGCTGGTGTGACTCCGTTGTGAGGCCTGGGACAATGGTGTGTAACTGTCTGTTCATGTGTGTATCCAGAGTTCAGCGATCTTGGCTTTGAACTCAAGAAACAGTATCAGTCCTTGTTCCTGTATCAGACCTTTTCATGAATTGGATGTGCATTTCTTTCCTTCCATTTCTTTGCTGCTTTGGAGCTACTTTTCTGCAGTATTTCTCTGGGACCACTGACAGCAGCAGTCAGCTAGGTAGTTTTATTAATCTTATTCAGCAGGTTCTTCTACACTGTAGGGTACACGTTGTTTAAGAGAAAAAGAAGCTCTTCAGGTACCGCGGTACTAGTTCTTGTCTTCACCTGTCCTTGCCAATAGTACTGACCAAAAGGAGACATTTTTAAAATAGAATTTTTTAAAAAATTGTTAAAATTTGGAAGAAGTAAGAGGAAATAAGCGCATTGCCTCCGTGACCCGGTGTCAGATTTATCCCCACCATAAAGGTGTATTTCTTGTAATAGCCTGTTATTTGTGCTGTTATGCTTTTGGCAAGTGAGCTGCCATTTGTGCAAATACAGCAACTATGGATGTACAACAATTTAGCGTTTTCTTTCCACTTTTTCCAAGAGTTTGCCTACAGAGTTTACCTGATTTTGCTGGGTGCAGTTTTTGATTGTATGAGGTTTGTGTTTTTTCCTTTTTAAAGTTCCAGTTGAATAATACTGGATTGCTGTCTTTTCTCCTAGCTTTGTGATTGTACAAGCTAGTAGCTAATATGAGTTAAGAGACTGAAGGTAGCCTTGAGCTTGTTTGTTGTGAAGTTGTCTATAAAATTAGTTTTGAAAGATTGGAGTAAATCTTCTTTTATAAACACTGATGACAGCTGCACAAGATGTTTTATGTAAGGCAGTGAACAGCTGTCTTACATGTTTGTATTGGAATATATAGTTGAAATAACATGCATTTTTTTAAAAGATATTTCAGAAGATCCTTCTTGTGTTGTTTGGCCTAGGGTTCAATCTTTCCAAATAGTCATTCATTTGGAGTTGAGTGGTAAGGGTTTCCTTGAATTTTTTGTTTTCTGTTTTTACTGTGTATTAATCACTTTCAAAAACTGAAGTAGAATTAATTACGTGCATCCTTTGCTTTCCATCCTTATTATTCCATAGCTCATTTCTGCTTTAAAGAAGTATAAAATACTGCAAATTGCTGCTCACTATGAAACTGTTGGTTTAAAAATCTTGGCCTCATGACATGACTTTCTGGAGCTCTCTTGATGGATAATTTAGAAGTTAGTAAGATAGATAAAAATACAATTCTACTGTTTTGATATTGATGTGATTGCAGTTTTAAAAAGAGAAATAATCACACTTATGCATGTCTTCGGATTTTCCAGAGGTTAAGTCCAAAGAGCTTAGAATGTATTAACCAGATTGTTGGAAGCCTATGGAAAGATCTGATCAGGCTGAACTTTTTCAGAACACCGAATCTTCTGTACATACTAACAAAATGAAACTGGATATCATTTTGATCTTTGTAGCTTGGTTACCAGGTATGCAGTAGTGTAGTCACTGCTTAATTTTCAGGCAAATGAGGTGGAACACTGATCTAAATGTTCCTCCTTTCCTGTTAACAAATATATTGGTTGGAGAAATCCAACCCACTATAAACCATGATTTTTAAAAAATTTTGAATAATGAAGTTTCGTTGTGAATGCAGGGGATTTTAAACCACATCTAAGGAAAAAACATTTTGAAATCAGTACGACAGGACAGCTTTTGTTGTGAGCCCTGAAAAAGTTGGCAGAAAAAAATGTGTGAGTCTTTGATTTTCATAATGTTTAGGATCTGTCCCTACATATAGTGATATCTCATAATTGTAGGGGTGTGACTGTATTTAGACTTCTTTAAGGCATTTAACTCCATGCTGCGCCACGCTTCACCAAACCAGCGCGTTGCAGCAAGAGAAAAGGGCACTTCTCCAGCACCAGCAGCCCACAAACTCGCCTCTGCATATCTGCAGAGACTGACATTGTGCCTGAAGCGGATCGATTTTCCTGTTGGTGATCTAGAATTAGCTATAAAATAATGATAAAATGTTAATCATGGAAATTAGCCATATGGCAGGAACAATGAGAAAATTGTGGAAAGTGAAATACTTCTATTCCTTGCTTTCTTATGTGGTATGCTTTCAAAGATCATCTGGAGTTTTTGATCCATCTTCCCATTCTGTTGTTGGGAGTTTGGACATTGGTAAAGCGCTCAGTCTTGACTAGCTTTTTTATGTGGTCTGATTAGGTTTTTCTAAGCTTTTTGTTCACATGCAGTAAATATCCTAAGTTAAGAGAAGAAGGGAGTTGTATTTTATGGCTTGTAAAGGGCTAGGAGCAAGCGCAGTATATTCTACAGGCTGTTCTGAACTAAGAATCTGTTTCGTAGTTGCATGCAACTCAGGAGACTAGACTTGAATCCATGTGGTTTCTTTAAATTCCAGTTTTACATTCATAGTCGAATTGTACAGTTAGACTATACCAACAGAACTTAGAAGCTTTCTTTGAAGGTAGTAATGAAGAGGTTTAGAGGAAATTGTAAATAGGCTGTAATATGTCTTTTGGCTCAAATGTATGAAAATTAAAATGGAATTTTGTTGTTCCATCTCAAATGTTCAGGTTGAGTAAATTTGAAAGTCATAATTGTACTTCCTCAAAATGAAAGGGGTAGGAGAAGGACTGAGCAAAAGCAGTGATGGTAACACCTGACTTCTTCATGCGCCAAAGGATGTTGGGCTGGAGGTACTGCCATATTACCTTGGCATCTCATGTCACTTAATTGCTTATATACTCAGTTAGGATGAATATTCAGGTGTCCTCTTGAATCAGAAACGTATGTGAAGAGTGATGTATAATACAACTGACCTGTAGGGAGTAAGCTTTTCGTGTGAATGTTCTCAGTTGTTTTTAAACATTTCATAAATCAATCAAGTGCAATAGTAAAACAAAGACACTCACTGGCATGTCAAGCATTTTGGCTCTTATTTTATGTTTGTTAATTTAAACCACATGCCATACATTTTAAGTGTTCGAAAACAGTTGCATTAAGACAGTTGCTTTTGAGTTGCAACCCTCTCTTGTTCTGTGCTTGTTTTTAATGTTGGATTTTGGTAACTCGTACTGTCTTGGTTGATTATTGAAAGAAAATAACTTTTCATTGTTTTCCCTCCAAACTGAAATACCTTGTGCAGAGTAGAGCACCTGCCATTCTGGTCGTCCTATGAGCATGTCTTGGGTATATATTTTAACATTTCTGTGCAGTGCAGAAAGCAACAAGGTGCTGATTGGGTTTAAATAACAGTTCTTACTGGTAGGTCCTACTCCGCATCAAGGTAAAATCCTATTCACTTGAGGGGTGGGCTCATGTAATTTAAATAACTTTTCCTAGAGAGTAGGTTTTGGGAGAGTGTGTAAAATGCAACATAGTAGAAATTTGTTGATTCTGTCCTTTTTTTAAAGCAATGACTGACAATACTCTTTTCTTGTTCTTTGCAGTGTGGTGATATAAATATTTGGTAAGCAAATCAGTGACTATTTCTGTATATACAATTGGATTTGATTTATTTTAATGCTGTTGAAATGTGAAAGATATTAACCAAATTTGTTAAGGTGATATGTTTTAGGCTTGACTTCTAAGTATTTAGTTTGTCTTTTGCACATTGAAGTGGCAGACATTTATTTATTATATGCAATATCTGGTTAGTGTTGTGTAGCAGACAGAGAAAACTGTAAAAATACTTTAGTAGAGGTACATGTAATTGATATCCCTGACACCGCTTCTGGTCATAATGTCGTACTTAGAGATTGGTCTGAGTCCTAGAGTATCAGTATCAAAATGTTTATTCGCTTAGCTGCACTAACAGTGAATGTCTATATGAATATCTGTTCCTTTGGAGACCAGAGGTGTTCATAGCTTTCACGCCTTCTAGTGGCAAAATTAGTCTTATGTGAAAAATTATTTTCTAGCCACTCTTCTCTTGCCTTTGTTTGAGAAAAGAATATTTGTATGAGAAAGGAAATATTACTTATGAAGCTGTATTTTAATGAAGTTAGTACTTTGTTCTAGTTTTTATTAAAAATTTTGGTAGAGAAAGGGCTGTCTGGCTCTCTTACCTGTTGAACAAGAGCGGTGAAAGATCTTGGAACTGAGTGCTGGGCTTTGTAGAAGTGTAGTATACCATTGTCTCCCATGGAGACGCAGTAACTTGCTCTGTAAGTGACTGAGCATCCACAGAGGATGTATAGTTCATGTGTATGCTGCCTTGTCTTCACTTGAGAAGCTTCAGACCATAGCTTAGCACTGTGTAATGTACTACCTTCTAGATCACAGCTGTTTGCAATAGAATTTACTTTTTACAGATATTTATAATACAATTAACTTTTTAAGCATTTTTTGAATTACAGTTTTAATGATAAAAATACTGTTTGCATTACTAAACAACCAAAATTTGAAATATGCTGATGAATTCCCATACTTTCAGTAATCCTTCTCTTGAAGACCACTTTTCCTAACAGAATTAAAGAAAAAATACAGTGCAGAAATACATTGCTTTGTCTATAGCATCAACCTGATCTTTTGCATTTCCCCCATTCCCTACATAAAATTTATATAGATCATTAAATCTTTGAGTAAGCCCATATTTTTTCCTGAACTTTGGAAATATGAGTTTGTTTAGAATTATATAGGAGAAAGGGAATATTAATAGTGCTGTAAAACCTAACTTTTATGTATACTGTCATATTACCTTTTGAGTAGTTTCTTAGCTCTCAATATCGTTGCTTTTTGCTGTACAAATCATTACATTGTTTTATCAGATAGAGGTAAATACAGAATTGTTAATACAGTTGGCTGTATTTGCCAGCTTGGTCTTTTCTTAGGTATGGTACTTAAATGTACATTTATGTAGTAAATCTGTGTGACTTCTTGCATTTGGAACCTGTTAATTCTGAAGGAGGTACACGAGAAAATGTCACTTTTTCCATTGTCCAACAAATGTGTACAAAGTCCCTGTGAGGACTATTTCCAGTCTCTTTCCAGGTAATATTGATTGACTGCAGTGGAGAGAGTGGTATGGAAGAAACGCTTGGTTTAGGATAGGATACTAAAAACTGAGTCTTAAATCTTTTTTCCCTTTTTAACCAATGTAAGAACAGAAAAGATATCTCAGTTGGAGGTGATGAGAAGTGAGTAGAAGAATTTGAGTTTGTTTGAAACAGTACATACAGGAATATGATAAAATGAGGAAGAATTGGTGTGACTTATGAAAGAAAATAATGTGTCATGTATGTACGAGACTTCTTTGAGAGAATTACAAAGCATATGGACAGGGAGGAACCAGGTGATGTTACTTGGATTTCCAAAAAGTAGTTGAGAAGATCCATCCCTAAGCTTGAAAAGAAGTTGGATTACTATGGAGCGTGCATCCTTACATTGATAGATGATTGCTAAAAGGGGAGATGGGGGAAAAGTTAATGTGTATAAATAAATTGTCTTTTTTCATGATGGAATTTTGTATGGGTTTGTGCTGGGAGCCCATGCGTTTCGATGTTTTCATAAATGCTGTGGAAAAGGAGTAGAATAATGAGGCGAAAATGTTTGTTGACAGTATTATGTTATTCAGGATGCTGGTGCTGAAGGGCTAGCCATGAGGGATTGCAAACAGACATTTGCTGTACTGACTGTTAGATGGCACCCTGCAGTTTCATCAAGTTAAATGTGGTAATGCAGGCTGGGGAGATAGTATGAAAGTTGCTTGATGTACACAGTGATGGCACTGAAATTATATAATTTGGTAATTGGTAAGATCCTGCAACTGAAATGAAAATGTCTGTTCAGAGTTCAGCAGTAGTCAAAATAGCAATCAGAATGCTGGAAATTATTAGGAGAGAAATAGAGACTCATACTGCCAGTACCTCTTTATCTCATGCCACGTGCAGTCTAGTTTGCACCTCACAAGACCATATTGGCAGAACAGCATGTGTAGAGAAGGGCAGAGAGAACAGTCAAAGGAATGAAACAGGTCTGTATGAGAAAGTGCTAAATATTAATACTCTTTTTTGGGCTAGAACAGAGATGACTGGAAGATTATGAGATAGGGGTCTATAGTGCTGGGGATGCAGAATAGGTAAATCACTGTTTTTTCAATGCATAAGACAGGTAAATCCAGTGTCACTAATGAGGCACAGGTTCAATTGATTGAACTATGTGCCTGTGCCAAAAGATGTTGGGCATGCTAAAGATTTACATGTATTGAAAAATAAATTTAATTATAATTCCTTATGTGGAGGGAATTCAGAGATTTTTTTGAAAAAGATCAGTTAGTGCTGGCTCAGGAATCACTGAGCTGTGGGATGCTGGTGGCTGCAATAATATACAGAGAAAGTATCACTAAAAGGGCTGCTGTATGTTACATTCTGTAAGCATCAACTATTGAATGCTGTTTCTGTTAGTCTTCTCTGAATGAGTGGTATGCATCAGTATATAACACATTTTCTACCATGCCCTAGTGCAGTGAAAGGGAGGAGAGGTAAAGAGGGGAAAAAACAAACAAAAAAAAACAACCCAGAAAAAACGAGAAGATACAAATAAAGTATAACGAGAAGGTAAAAAGGTATTAAGTGTAAAAGCAATTCAAGAAGAGGGAACCAGAGAGGGATAGAGGAGAGCAGTCCTGTTAGAACCGGTCAGTTCTTGGTGGGGTCCAAGCAGGAGTGGGTGTTCCTTGGTGATGCTCAGCCCAGAGGCATGATTAGACAGGGGCTTGGCATAGTTGTCAGATCTGTGTCGTCAAACTTCTTGCTCTTCCTGGCACTGGAAGTGGCCAAGGTGACGAAGGCTGATGAGGTTTGACAAGGAACATCCCAAGACTTGGTGAGGCTTTGGATGTAGAACGTAAAGCAAAAAGGGAGTTTATATGCAATTTCAGGACATTCTGGAGGAACTGGAAAAGGAACGTGGCATATTTGATGTCTATATGGTGAGAGGGTCTTCCTCTCACCGCGGAATGGGCATGGGTCAGGATCACATGAACACACCTGAGCCTCTGGGTCTCAAGTCCTTTTCTGAGAATTTTCCAACTTACGTTCCTCTTAAGCAACAGACTTGATTAATGATATAAGCTACCACACTGGGGTTTTTCACCTTCCTGCGGCAGTAAGTCATGGTACTGAATGTTTTGGTGTGACACAAGGCTGAGTTGGAGGAGTGAAGCACAGTTTGATAGGTTAGTTTTTTGTGACGTGATTTCAAGGTGAACTGGTTAGCTGTTATACACCCTACTAAAGAGTTGTGGGAAGGAATTACCGATAGTTTTGGAGATAAGATGCGGGTTTGACCTTCTGTGTCTCTCTGTTAGATTTCTGTACAGTTGAGTTAAGATAAGAACTTACAGCAAAATTTATTTTTACAATTCAGAAAGTAACAAAATGGGTTTAGAGATAATCTTAGAAAACCAGAACAAAAATCCATCCTTAAAACTACCTATTATTTAGATCATCTTGAAGACTTTCGGTGCTAGCTGTTTAATAAGTTGTTATGTGCTTACATGGCCATTTGGCTGGCATCTGATTCTTACTTTGCAAGATCATTACCCTGGGAATTGCTTTCATTGAGGCAGATTAGGATTTGGTGATGAGTGTATCTTTGTGGTCTCATCTCGTCCCTGAAGTGCCATTCAGATTCAGGCGTTCTCTTTAAGGATTTCCTCTGATTTATATTGGGTTTAATCACACGTGCATACTTTTATCAAAGGTTTATTGATTGTACCCCACCTAATTATCAAAATGGAGATGTGTGTAAGGCATGGCTGGATGGAATCATCATGAAGGAAAGCAGTAAAACAGCTTCACTCCACACAAATTCACTGCAGATTGATCTGGTGTTTTCTTTAGCTATAAATGGGTTGGGAAGATTAATGTTCATGTATATTTTGTAGTTTCCAGTATTGTTTGCAATGTATTTGGAGATGAGCGTGTGCAATCATCTAGAATACTTGAGATAGGCAGTTCAGAGTCTTGTCCACAGCTTTCTAGAATAAACTGATAAACATTGTTTTCACTGACATTGCAATCAAATGAATACTACTATTAAGTGCGCTGAGTGGAAAAAAATCACTAGTACTTTTTACAGTAACTTGAAAGTACTCTCTTTTGCTATGCTTTTTGTCCAAGAGGAAATTATTCTCAGAAGGTCATATGGGAAACCTGCATTTAATGTTCGCACTTGATTGTTTAACACTTGTTTTTTCATAAACTGGACTAACAGTTTGGAAATGGTTTCTCTTACCAGTACACTCGGACTTCTTGTGACTTGTCTCTGGCTGTGTTACACGTCGTCCCCCCCCCCCCCAATCACT
>Ga0181612_128174_pt1 | contig 15070 bp, 10 predicted proteins | sample HoacroProtozoa21_FD_119630 | JGI IMG/M metagenome (GOLD analysis project Ga0181612, IMG submission 119630) | Hoatzin crop microbial communities from Cojedes, Venezuel. Combined Assembly of Gp0051906, Gp0051904, Gp0051908 | reverse complement strand
TTATATTAATTATATTAAATATTATATATTTAAAAATCCAGATTATACAATAGTTAATTTGAAATAAACAAACTCTACAAATGTAAGTCTTATTGCTATTTTAGTCTGAAGATATCCATCTTCTAAGAATTCACCTTTTTATCTTAATGGTTCAAACTGAAAATTGGCTGGCGTAAGCCTAGGCTGTCCACCTTCTGCTCTCTTTGTAACCAGGCTGATAAATGATTTCTGATCTGTCTGGGAGAAGCTGGCAAACAGACATTTTAACAGATAAACCATTGATTTTAACCTTGAGCATATAGAAAACAGTGGCAGTTCCCTTTATCAGCAAGAGGAAGGTGTTATCCATCATCTCTGGATTTACGATGCTCATAACGAAGCTGGTGACAATGATGGTGGTCAAGACTTCCAGCTGTAAATTGCCCGCTCTTGTGGTGTACTGCAAACAATTTTGATGAATTTGGTTGGGCCATTAAGCTCACTAGCTCCTACAGTGGTTATGGGCTGGCATCCACTCAGGTCTGTAGATTTAGCAAGCAGTTGGGAAAGAGGATTTTTATAACCCTTTGAAAAATCGCTGTGGTCGCCCCCCCCTCCCCCTTTTTCCCCTTTTAAGGGAATTCTGCTTTTAAAAGGCTGATTTGAGACCTGCCCTTGAGCTGAATTATGGAGTAACTTTATCCCTCTGTCAGGGCCTAGCCTGGTTCTCTCTGGTTTACAGAACCTCTCTCCTCCACGTTTTAACCCTACAGAAATATACCTTAAATTTCTGGATCTTGAAATACCTACAGGCAATGTAAAATTCATGCTGGTGTTGGCTTTCTCTCCAGAGATGGATTACATGCTTGGGAGCCCATCACCATTATAAAGTGTGATATATCTGTGTCCTCCGTGGACTGGAATAAATCAGGACAGAAGTGTGGCTTCAATAACAAGACAGCACGTTGGTGCACACTTTATACTTCTAGATACACCCTCGCAGGCCTTACACCTCTGAGTAGTGGAATATTGAAAACTTTGGGCACTGTGACGCACAGAGATATTAGATAACTCCCTTCCTCTACCACAGTTCACTCTTTGCAAGCTCCGGTTCTTCATCTGTAATGTCCCGATTGTCAGTGGAAACAGTATAATGTAGCATAGGTTTTCCAACCCTCTATTGGCAAGTTTTGTTTGTTTTCTTGTTTTTAATTAATATTTAACTGGTTATGCAGACAAGGGGTCATATCATCAATAGTTGTAAACTGGCTTAGCTCTGTCAAAGCTGGTGTTACTATATTGATTTATACCATCTAAGAGGCTAACTTGGAGTTGAAGGAAAGGGCAAATACTTTCTTCGTAGAAGAAAAAGGAAATTAAAAGAGGAGATGTCACGCTGTGATCTGTGGTATGGTAATAGTGGTTTGTTGACTGCTAGGGAAAGGTGACTCCTGCAAAAAACTGGAAGATGATTGGGAGATTTTCTCTTTTTCTTTTTTTTTTTTTAATCTTACTATCATCATAGAAAGCTTATTGCCAATTAACTTTATGAGAATGAATTATAGTGGTGATATGCAATTAAAGAATACAGTACGTATGCAAGCAATGCTGAGCAGAATTAACATAACAACTTGCTTTTTAAGCTTTGCCCTAGCCTTGTCCCTAGATATAAGACACTGTTTTAACTGAGATTAACTGCTGTGGTAAGAAACTGTACTTTGTTAAAAAACAGAACATATTTTCTTTTATTTATTAGTGTTAGTCATAGAACTCATATTGGAAATAGCACACAAATGAGCTTCTTATCCATAAAATCATTGAAACATAACACGACATTTACTACCTGTGGTACATAATTAAACTCCCATTCGCTTACAGAACCATTTATTTCAGCCATTGAATGTGGTGATTTTGACACAAGATGGCTTTCTGTTAAAAAAAAAAATGAAAACTTCAAATTGAACTCTTTCTCTCTGTACTCCACTCCTCAGAAGGTGGTATTTCAGATGAAGTGGTCAAGGCTGCAAAACCACTGCTTATTCCGTTTATGAAGTGCATCACTATCTATTGAACTGCGTTTTTCAGTTCTCTCATTGCATTTGATGAAGTTATTTACATAGTCTTTCACTATCACTCCCTAAGAGTGGTTTTAATTAGAAAATAATTACTCTATTAATCCATCTGTAATTAATGTACAGTATTAAAGATGATCAAGATTGGGCACTTAAAAGTTATTCTTCAACATTTCCATTTGCAAAATGAGTTCCAGTTTCAAAATGAGCTTCCAGATTTGCCCTTAGGTTCTGTTTTTGAGTATAAGCATTAATAATTTATTTAAATTCGAGATTTTGGTGTGGGTTTTTTTGTTAAAGTACAAACTCTGCATTTCTCTCAGATCAGTTGCATATTTGATATAGAGACCTAGTCATTCTCCGGGACTTGATACATTACCCTTAGTTGCCCTTTGGCTTGTTTTCTTACTAAGCACTGCTATCAAGCTGACAATATTGCATACCATCTCTTCTTTATCGCACAGGCTTAAATAACCGGCAGATTGTTACCGCTTCTTGGACTCCTATCTAGAGCTGCATGCTCTTGCAGTTGTTAGCTTGATGTCACTTTGAAATGTAGAAGTCTCTGCACAAATGTCGTGGTTTAGCCCGGCAGCAGATAACTAGGGCCAGACAGCCACTTGCGCACTCCTTCCCCCCTACCCCAGGAATGGTGGGGAAGAGAACGGACAAAAAGTAAAACTCATGGGTTGAGGTAAAGACAGTTTGATAAGGCAACAAAGAAAGGAATAATAGTAATATTAACAATGAATATGCAAAGCCAATGATACACAATACAGTTTTTCTCACCACCGGATGACTGAGCATAACGTCTATGGTATGGAACATTTCCATTGTCCAGCTTGGGCTAGCTGCCTGGCTGTGCTCTGTCCCAGCTCCTGCACACCTTGCTTAGTGACAACTGAGAATATCAGTGTTTTATCAACATTATTCTCATGTTAAAGCCCAAACACAACAGCTACTGGGAAGAAAATTAACTCTGTCCCAGCCGAAACCAGGACAAAAAAAGCTGTCTTCTTGCCATTGATTTAGTTCCCATTGACCTCGATGAGGTAACGATGTGATGGTCTCTGTAACTGTCGTGGCTGGTGGAAAGACGATGTCTGCAAGACTCCCGTTGCTTTATTCCTCTGAATAAAGCTGGTCACGCAGTTCTTGGCTAGCATGGCTTCAATTTCAGAAGCCTTCCACAAGACTGGAGGAGAAGGTGGATGCAAGGGAGGACAGCCCTCCTCAGCGTGTGAGAAGGTGAAACTCTTGATTGGCTTTTAATAGAAGAAAGGGAGCCGAGATTAACACCTTGCAGCAGGTGAATCAATTGCATAAGCAAAATTTTGTCTAATTTGGAAAGAATGGAGAAATAGAAAGGTTCTGTTAGCATCTATTAATATGCAAAACCAGTTCTACATCCTTTTTTAGGATGACTAGGGACTAGTAGACTAAAACTAAAAACCAAGTCCAAACTGCCCTGCCCTTCAATTTATCAATAAGACCTCCCTTTACTTTTTGGTAACGAAGTATGTGGTCTCTTCTAAGTCATGTTTTAATTCTGAAACTCAATACCTTCTCCAATGCAAGGATTAAACTCTGCCCTATTTCTCTGAAAAAAGAAATGTTTTCAGTCTTTCATCTAGTTCATTTACATCTTAATGAAAACTCTACCAAGAATGAGTTTCAGAGAGCATTTGGGATGAACTCTGGCAAGCTGAGCAGAAGGCTCTAAACATAGTGGTAGAAACAAGGATTCATCTGCAAAGTTCATGATCTTTGAGTAATAAGCGTGGCACTGAGAAACACGAAACAAAGGTTTGCATGCAGTGCTCCACTTCTGCCCGCAGTTCTTTCCAGAGTACATTTTTTAGCAGGTGAGGTGAGCCTAGTGTGAGTGAGGGATGGTGAGAATGGGCAGCGCTGCTCCTTACGTGATGTGTTTCAATGCCCTCCCCATGACTCGCTGCCTCCTGTGCATCTTCTGCTACCCACTGGAGAAAACCATTCCACTTCGGAGTAGGTGTGGGCGTTGGCGCGGTTAGTCCTGTGCTCTTTTTGCGTTCTCTGCTTCTGGCATGAAAATTTCAGATAGACAGGAGGGAAGGTTGTAGGCTGAAACAAGAAGTGCAAAGCAGTCGTTAGTTCGACCGAAATGTATTAATCACGATGCTAAACACAACAATCAGGGACTCTCGCTTGCTGTAGTGGTGAATGGGAAAATCTTCCTTCGTCTTAGACATATAGAAATTTGAAACTATTTGTAAAATTTTAATGCCAAAAGTGATTTCAGCTTAAATAACAATCTCGGAGTGCTTGTTATGGTATTATGCATTTTATTTTATGTAGCTGCTTTTTAAACTGCTTTGCACGCGTTCTTCACAGTGGGTACCTGTTTCAGAAAGCCTGAGCGAATGAGCAGCTGAAATTACGTTTTCAGACATGACAGAGGAGAAAATTTTACAAGCGCTTACATGAATAAAGATTCAAGTTTACGTACTCTGGAAAACCTTAACAGATTCCTAACCTAAATTCTGTCTGCATCTTTAGTTAGGTAAATGCCGCTAAAAATGTGGTCTTCAGCTATTTGTCCTCTGAAGTGACTGTTTTCTGGAAACAAAATCTATATTTTAAAGAATTTTTCTGGACTTAGAGCTACTTAAAAGTCTTAAAATGTTTTTATCTGTGATGTATATTCTATACTACATATTTGTATCTGTCATTAGCTGTGAAGGACAGCTCCTTAATGTAATCAACAACATTAAATTACAGCCCTAGATAGGAAATGAAGGTGAATTTTGCACACAACAGAGATGCAGAGGAGACTGTCTGAATAGGTTGTAACTAATGTGCTGAAATCGGATATATTGCTGACCTGCCCAACACCAGCTGTGCTGGAAACACCACAGCTCCTGTCAGCATCATCTACGAGCATAAGACAAGCACTTAGGGGTTGCGTCTGGAACCAAACGCGTCCAGTATTACTGCCTCTGCTAGCAGCGCGCTAGAGCAAGAGCTGAAAGGGATTGATTAATATCGCAACGTTAGCTGTCTCGGTGGCAAGGCTTCTTAAAGATTTTTTTTTTTTTTTTTTTCCTTTGAGTGTTCCATTTACATTTCCATTTCACTTTATTTAGTTCATGGGATTTGAAAGGATTGTGGCCCCTTCTGATATTGCTGGATCATACGCGTGTGCTTAAAACAGAATGTCTCTGTGCTCGAACCCAGATGTGCACACGCTGTTCATCATCACGTACATCATTTATCACCACATTCATCTCAGCGTTTGTGGCAAAGACTATGTAGAAACAAAACAAATCCACGCTTTGCAGATTCTTGTTGTGATTATTGTGCAAAACCTGAAGCAGCCATCCAACCTCCTTTATAATAAAAATGTGGAGAAAACAATTTAGAAGACTTTAGCCACAATGAACTAGAGTTTATAGTCAGAAAATTTCAATCCAAGCATTACAGAAAACTCTTAAACAGGTCGTTTCTTATATTGAGCTGCTTTATGCCTTCCAGTTAAATAATTCAATATGCAGAGTGATGCAGCTGACATGAGAACTGTTGACATGGCTGTACTCAAAACTCACTGAAGACTTCTACAATCTTGGATAAGGCTCTCTTAATTAATGAAGCTGGAAATATTTAGGAGAAAAACCATTCTTTGTGATTTATTATACCAATTTTGTGGTTTTGCTGTGATTTGCCTTTCAGCTGTGTGGGCTGCTTTCAGTGGAGTCATTGGAGATTTTGACGGGGTGCTTCATTTAGACTAAATACTAACTAGAGATATTTGCAGGGAACTTCTGATTAAAGTAAATGAAGCAGATCTTTTGATGCTGCCAGGTAACATGGAAAAGGCAATAAAGGATGGACACAGTCACAATATAATGGTAATCACCAATGGTGCTATGGTGTTTTAATTCACAGTGTGAGGTCTGTGCGAAGTCCCTGGAAACTGTAAGGCTTTGCTAATGTAGTAATCCTCGCCTCTAAAATGAAAAAAAATCTCGGCTGAATTGCTGTGATTTTTATATGTTTGTTTTAGATAGCAAAATAGAAATATCCCCGAACTGCATGGTACTTAAGTTTGCGTCTGCACTGCAGCACACTTTTTCACTGACTAGCGCCTTGTTTACAGCTACTTCTGGAGTAAATCTTCCCTATCATTCTGTCTTTATTGGCTGTGCCAGAAGGCTCCTGGGCTAAAGCACATAACAGCCACCCTCCTATGCCTACCAACACTTCTGCACAGCTCATCCCTCACTGTAACTGGCAGTCATCTTGAAGTGAAATATTGGGAAGTCTCAAGTCACCTAGAATACTTGGGATCTGGAAACAGTACAAATTTTTGAAGCAACAATTCATTTAATAGAAGTGGTATAAAATTAGCGTGGAAAAAAAAATATGAAGTGTCTTGATTAATTTCTTTCAGAAAACTTTTCCAGTGCAAAATCAAGTCAGCCTGCTATCCAAATCCATAACTGCTGGCTGCCTGATTTTGTGATAGGGCCTGCATCCTTTCTGCCACTTCTGCTTGTAGTGTGGGGAGACCCCAAAAGCCACCTATTTAAAGATCATCTGTTTTCAGGTCATTTTGTAATGGAGCAGTTATATAGGGCTGTAGATTTCTCTCTTTGTCGATATGTTTACACAGGATATAAACCAGATTTCCAAGCATCGTGCTCACTTGGTTAGGCAGAAACCGAGCTTTCCCTCTGAGCTAGCAGCTGGTTTCAGTCAGGACATCCATGGCTATGGAAATGGTTTTCCTCTGGATGAAGAGGAACAGGACAGTCGTGGGTGCATCCTTTCTGCTTTCAAATATCTGTATCGCCTGGCAGGCTGCTGAGCATCTGGGCAGCCGAATCAAGGACTCTTACAAGTGCGTTGTCCTCAGAAGTTTCAGCTGTTGGTAACACAGCTTGGAAGGACAGGAGTTTTCACACCACATGCTATCTATGCTAAGCTTGCAGAAAAGAATTTAGGTTCTTAACTTGTGTTGTTTTGAGAAGTAGGAGCAAGCAGTCACTGTGAGCTCTGAAAAAAAGCACAGTTAAAAAAACCCAAGAGAATTATCCGTATTTTGGTATTTGAATAATTAGGGTCTTCACCACTCCACTGTAAAACAAAAATTGTAGTTCTAATTACGTTTTGTTTAACGATGTTTTTGGGTTTGTTTTTCCGTTTATGTCCCTGTATTGTTACAGGAATCTCTCACTATATTTTATCGCCAGATCATGCTATCTGTCAATACTGTTCAAAGAATTGGCTAATTGTCCCTAATTAATAAACTGGGCTCCATTTGAGAACTAGCTATTGTTGATGCTTTTGGTGGTCTTTAGTTATTCCTGGTAGAGAGAAGTTGTAAGAGTCAAATATCACAGACTGTATTGTCCACCTTTAATGGGGGAGGCAATGGTGGAAGGTGGAGAGCAGGAACCCCGGGTTTGCCAGTGCTTTATGGCTCTCGAGCTTTAGATAATGTACCACAGCAATTTATTTTATTTTAATGATGGAGAAGGGGAAACATGTAATTTTGCAGTCATTTCACACATGCCATTAGCAACATAATTTGAAAAGATAATGATTTACAAACCACCTGCTATCTGGCAGATGCTTAAATATTGGCACGTGCATAGAATGTGGTATGAAACTTCTCTGAGGGTTTTAATTGCCCACTAATGTAATAGCTTCTGTTCTCATAGAGAGGGCTTTCTTTACAGGTTAATGATGTAGAGCTGTTTTTGCTTTTGAAGTAGATCTGCTGGGGGTCTTTTTCAATAGACAACAAAGAGAATCTTCACAAGTTTAGTCAGTCCCTTTCAATTATTTTTATACTAGCAACTTTCAAATGGTAAGAAATGAGGAAGAACATCAGGTTTCTAAAAAAGTGAGACCTTTGGAAAGCATCCTGAGAAAGAAGCTCACGACATGTCCTAGTATATCAAGAAAGACAGTGTTCTATGTGATCTAAAAGGTATTGAGGACCTCTGATGTTCTCGGGAGCCCTTGGAAGTCAGTAGAAAAAGTCACGTTCACTAGAATCCCACCTCTTGTGGGTGACCCATGGCATCACAGATCCTCTGATAATCTCAAGGTTATAGTGATGGTTAAATCATCAGTAATGCTGTCAGCATCTCAGGTGCCAGAACTTGCAGTGAGTGTTTGTTATTTTTTATGCATTTAATAGCAAGGAGCTAAAACTGGAGTTGACACCTTTCTAAATCAAAAGTGTAACGTCTTGATCAAAAGAGAATTTTTTTCTGGGAAAGAAAGCCTTCAATCTGAGCACCGGCGGAGAAACTTGTATCCTGATCCAAATTCAGTTCTGAAACTGCATTTACTTACTCCTATTCACTTTTGGTGGGAACTGAAAAAACACTGTGTCCACTCAAACCCAGAAAAGCCCACACATAAATAAGGAAAAAAAATCATAGCCGCTGTGGCAGTATAAGCTTTTGAAATGGTTTAGAGGCACTTGGATAAGCATCCTAATGCAGAAGCAGCATCTAGACTATCAATTTTATATGTGGAACTAAGTCAAGTGGAGAATGTGAGCTCGATAAAGTGTATTTATTATGGGTATTTGCTATGATTGTAAAGTGTGCAACAGTCTTGCAGACAACAGGATTATAAAATTAACGTCAACGTATTTGTGAGGTATGTGCTGGAAATACCAGGCAGTGGGAATTTGCTTTAGCCACCATAAGGGGTGTGATCTTGGCTGCTAATCTCAGCAGATGGAAAAAGCTGGATGTTTCAGTTAACCGAGAAAATTATAACCTCCTAGGACACAGCCTGTATGTTCAGTGGGAAGTGAGGAGCAGAGTCATAGATGGCACTTAAATTGACTTGGGTATCTTTATACTGATGACTCTAGCACAGGCTAGAGATGCCCCAGCTGACTGGCGAGAATAACCCTTCGGCACAGAACAATCTTTTCCTGTCTCCCAAGGCCCTGTACAAGATGAACTAGATAACTATTTTTATTCGAACTTACATAGTATATATAATATCTAGTAAGGTACTGGAAGGAATGATAACCGCTCTGCGTTTTTCAAGGCTGCTGAAAATGTAGTGTAGTTTGAAAAATAGGGTTTTTAACATGAAATGTTCTCATATTTATCAAGCTTACATAAGGATTAGAAACCTTGCTAAATTTGTCTTGGTATAAATTTAAAACAATGGCTTGGAGAAACATATGTGAATGTGGCAGTGTTAACAAACTCCCACATGTTCCCCTTGATGCAGGAGAGTTGTACTGAGTTGCGTGCCGGCTGCAGTTACAGTCTGAGTCTTTCTCGGGCAGCCCTCGACTCTCTTATCCATAATTTTGAGTGATTAATGATTGAAATGTTATTTAAATCAGTGAGCCTTCCTCTGTCAAAATTCATAACTAACTCACTAATGCAGAGTAAAACTGAACAATCTGTTCTTCTTTCTTTTGAAAAGTGTTAAAGTTTCAGATATTTCTGTTCCCTGCTACGAGGGCAGCATCCCCCTTCCCAGTGAAACACGAGGGATGTCTCAGAACGAGAGAGACTGTCAACACTTGCCCCTGGCAGATAAGCAGTGTCGAATAAACTGGTTTTGACAGCATTAACAAATTTACTGTGTTGGATTTGAATGCATTAGCTGTGGTGGACTGTGGAAAGGTTTGATAATGTCATGGCTTCCAAATTATGGTCTTACCAAAGCGCTTAACAGATTTGTCTACTGTTTCACGTCTGTAAACGACTACATAATTTACACATTTAATGGATGTTAGATTACCTGTCTGCCATTAGACTCTTAGACTACAGTGAATGAAAAAAAGAAAATGATACTTTCCCAGAACGTAAAGGTTTATTTAACATCAATGACACCCATGCATCATTCTACATGTCACAATACTCAGGCTTTGGAAAATCCACATAAAACAGATGGTTATACCCAGCCATTAACTATATTTAAGAGTTTTTATCTATTACTCACAGAAAGATGACTTGGAAAAGCTTGTTTTATAGTCATTGCGAGTTAGAATGACGTTTAATCAAAACAGGGATGTTGAACATTGATAACCCGGTGAGATAATATCTGCTATTAATAAAGGTGACCTTTAAAAAAAGGTTTGTTCACTGAGGCCGATTCATTTTTCTCTCATATCTAGCAATAAAGGAATAGTAGAAAATAGTGTAGCGTTTATTATGCCATTAGTAGCACTTAAAATCCTAAAATGAACATTGGAGCAGGTTGAACACGTACACGTCAGAATGTATTTGAAAATATTTCAAGCTATGGAGTTTAGTACACAGGTAGAAGCAGACAGGTCTTAGTGACCTAACTAGTTAGTATCTTTTTCATAAGATCACTTGAAAAAGCCCTAAAAAAATATTGATAGATATACCACTAATAAACTCTACAGAAGGTAAGAGATAACCTTTGAATAGTATTCCATAGAAATACACTCTGTCTAACAGAGTATAATAGAGTTCAATAGAGATTTTTTTACATATTTTTCAAAGTAACAAGTAAGATTTAAAACAACAATATTCCTAGTATGAAAATTTATAGGCAGGCTTTCTTTCCTTGTTGGTATGCAATTAGGACTCCTCCATCTGTATGCCGCATTGATTCGTCATCTAAATGATGTGCATTGGTGCATTCCCGACGCTGCCCTCAGCTCCCAAGCCTCTTGTGGCAGCTCCATGCGTGCCATTGCAAGACGCTTGAGGAAAGTGGATTCAGCCTTGCTGTAAATTGCTGTTAGAACCTCCCACTTTGTGAGCGGAAGCTTGTGCTGTACTTCCCATCCCAGTCTGCCCATTTTCCTCTACTTTAAAAAACCAAAAGCTCTATTTCAATTTCAAACTCTGAAGCTGTGGTTTTTTGCTGGGGCCCAGGGGCGGCGGGTGGCCTCCGTCCTGCATGACAGCATGGGGCTTGCTGCCAGGAAGAGGAAAGAAGGTGGAGTTGTTTGAGTGGGGAGGTTTGGTAAAAAAAAAAAAAAAGGCCTTGATTTTTGACGGAAAATATTTGTTTTTGTACTCCTAATCTTTCTTTCATAGTATTGGCTATTTCATTTGCTTAAACAAGGCTGATAAATATGGTATCTTTCCTTGATTACAGCTGAAGCTTTTGTCATGTGTCCATGTCCTTAATGTCTCATATGACAATTTCACTGATTATAAGCCATTGTCTGGTCCTCTGTCATCTGAAGGCTTTTTAACACAAATGAGATTTTCAGCTTCTGCAATCTACTATAATTTTGAAAGATGATTTACCCCCATATTAAACAGGCTTGTAGTTTGCATAAGTATAATTTCTACCAGTATTTGAGGATCTGTTATACTATTTATTACATCTATTGTCACTATAAAATGAAAAGAGCATGGTTTAAATAAGAATCAGACCGTGTAAAGACAGCAAACTCTCACTTAATCACGTTAAATTTCTCATAGAAAGGTATCCTATTTCCCATTGTGTATAATTAAGCGTAAAAATAACTGTTGGCAAATATAATGTGTAACAAAAAAGATAAGTAGCGGTCTTGAATTTATTCATAATCCACTATTTGTACGTAATAATAATCTGCTATTTATCTGTAAACAATAAATTTAAATTTAATTGTTCATTGAGATATATTTTGTTATAGTGACTCCAGCTACAGTTTTTAGGACGTCATGACATAAATCCAAACACTTCTAAGTAGTTACATCTAAAATATCACATATAAAGTTAATAAGAATGTTGAAAAATAATTAATTGTAAGAAATATTAGCACATCTTGAAGCTGGCAGTCCAGTGAAAACATCTGCTTATTTTCATTACAGTCTTTGCTACACATTGCTAGTAGTCTATTTTTTTCCTTAAATTATATATCTCTAGTAATTTTCGATAATCTTTCAGTCCAAGTTTTTACGGGTGTCATTATTTCGTGCAGTGAGGAAAGAAATACAACACGGTTGTGGAAATTTAGCACTACATAAAACTGCCTATCTGCCATGCTACCAGCTACCACCAGGATGAATATGCCTCCAAAATTTCTTTTATTTCCTTAGTGCCAGCCTGAGGCTGGGAGATGTACCACCACCTACCAAACAGCATGGGAGCACCTATTTTGGGTTGGAGTCAGCATCTTTAGGGTGTGAACGAAAACGCCTTGAACTTACTGCAGAGCCTTCAGTTGTCGTTTGAGAGAGGTGCTGGTTTCAGACAGCGTTTCTGGTGTAAATTCCACATCAGAGACTTGATTAGTAGACTTCTTATAAACTTTTTTCTTTAAAATGAACACTAGATTCTGACTACTGTAACACAGATTTCCTCTTACTTAGTGTCTTACTCTTCCTTAGCTGCTGTAAGGACCTGGTAGCTGACACGGTTAATAATCATCTGTCCTGCTTTACCTCCAGGTGAAGGAACCCTGGTGCACAAGGACTACATCGATGTCCTTTGTGCTATCTGTTGATCTAACCGTAGAAAACTGTTTTCAGCATCAGTGACTTTGGTTTTCCAAAAAGTAGTCCATAAGTACGTTGGTATATTAGCTGTCAGAAATGACGTTGCGTAGGGAAAATAAATACTCGCTTTTCTGTTGTTATTAACTATTGTTCTGAAAAATAAGTTGGACTGTTGCTTGTTCGTATAAATTTCCATCTGAAAAGTAGGACATTCTTGCTTGAGTCGTTGGACAAGTATCTGGTGTACTACCTCTGTCTTGGTCCCCTTCTACCCTTTCACAAGCTGAACAATATATTAACTCTAGTATTTCTCACTTTGTAAGGCCTGTGATAAATATACCTGGAAAACCTGTAGAACTGTTTACAATAGAGAGCGCTGAGTGACGATCTACTTTTAAGGCCACAGAGTGCTAAAACCTGCTTAGGTTTCCCTCCTGGCATTGGTGCGTACTGGGGGAGGTAGGAAACGTGCAGCTTGAGGCTCCAGAGCCTGGTCACAGTGCAGCCAGGAGGAGCGTCTGTGCTGCGTTGTTCCGCAGGGCTGGGCTCAGCTGCTCACGCGGCAGGAAGGCAGGCGGATTACTCCAAAGCGTGAACCAGTGGGTAACGGCAAGCGGCAGTTTGCTCTGTGAAATGGTACACGTGAGCCTCTTGGCTGCAAAAATTAGACGTTTGATATTTGCTAGTTCCAAAGGGCAGATGAAACTTTTATGTAAGTTTTTAAAAAAATTTTTTAAAATTGCATTCTGAATTCAATTTCTGGTGACAGCAGTCAAATGGCAGGCTCTCAAGGGCAACATTGGGGATGATCAGCTTGTTCAAATTGCAGTTTTTAATTTAAATAAAACTTTTTGCTTACTAAGAATATTATTATGCATTCATATTTTTATTTTATTAGTTTATGTATACAGCCTCTAAGTTATTTGCGTGTTATAGAATTTTATTTGATATTTAGCAAATGAGTGGCATCCAAGCAATTTTAGATTTAATTTGATCAATATTTAATGAATTATAATTCTCATTACAACTCAGAGTTTTGTACTGCTGTATATTGCTGCATAATGTTTAATCGGGGGAGAGAGAGAGACTAAAATGTAACAGAAAAGCATCAAGTTTATGTTAAAGCAATGTAGTCGGATTATTAACTAAATTACAGAGGTCTAATTTAATAATTTTTCTAGTTACCACTTGAAAATTGAATTCCAAGAGCATTTTCCTAATTTACATTTTTAAATATCTGCAAGGGCTATTTAAAGAAAACATGCAAAGAGCAAAATGACTTAGTGGCATCAGTGTTTGAAATCTCTGCATCACTGGGACAAATTGCCAGGTGCTGTGTCTGGGAAAACGAGGAGAACATTTCTGCAGTCTGAAGAGGAGATCTGCGTGTACGGACAGAGTAGTGCAGTCAGTAGGCTTTGCTTATACCCTGCGAAGAGACAGCTCCGTAAATACTGTGGGAACTGGATAAACCGTTTCAGGTTAATGCATCTGAAGACAGTGAAATGGGTCAGGAAAGTCCACGAGAAATATATATTAAATATCAAACCTCAAGGGTATATTGTCCTCAGAAATGCAGGTGATTGTTTGCATTTAGTAATAACAATTAAAAAAGTGGGGAATCATAAAAAAAAGTGAGGAATTGTGAAACACCTTCTCTAGTACCACACGCTAGATGGAAACAGATGTGTAGGAACGAGTTTTGAACAGGAAGCCTGGAAGAAGAAAAATTTTTAAAATTTCTGTTTCACTGTAAAAGATTGCACTTAAAATAGGCAGTTACAGCTTTTGGAAACAAGTTTGTGTATAACTATTTGGAACAAATGATAGGCTTTTTCATTCGGGGTTTTTCTGCAGAAGTTCACTCCAGACTCTCCTTGTTTGACGCGCAGACTGAAGACATAGATCGGTTACGAGTGCGTGGGTGCAACGCGCCTTTGGCTCTGTCATGTGCCGCCCCTCTGAGGTGATCGCGTCTTGCGCGTGAGTGCTGGGCTTCTGCCCGGGCTCTTGCTGGTACCTGAAAACAGGGGAAGGATGCTCTTTGCCCACAGGCCTGTGGCTGTGGTTTTTTCTGACAGCAGCTGATAACTTGGGATGATGGAACATACATCGAAATGCTCAATTTATTATCTTTCTCCACACTTCTTTACTTCATGTGTAAAGCTAGCCAATTTCAGGCTAAGCATAAGATCCAAGAACTTGCCCATGAGGGCAGTGTACTGCGGGAACAACTTTGCTATGGATGTGGAGAAAGTTCTGCCGCTGGAAATCTTTAAATCAGAACTGAATATGTGGCTAATAAATACACATGCATGAACGAGGAGTTGTGGTTACAGGGAGGAAATCACTGAATGAAGTTCTGTCATCTTCAAGGTGTACGAAGTGCCATTTGGGTGATAAAAATGAGTCCACTCTGGTCTTAGAACCAGTAAGCTGTAATCCTATATAGCAAACAGAGTCCCAAACTACCTATTTATCAATTCGTGCTTTTCATTGATATGCAGAGTGTGTATTAGGTAGAATGAGAGTGAGGTGGGGGAACTTCTTCTGGAGAACACATAGAGAGGAAAACTTCAGTAA
>Ga0181612_116917_pt1 | contig 15070 bp, 12 predicted proteins | sample HoacroProtozoa21_FD_119630 | JGI IMG/M metagenome (GOLD analysis project Ga0181612, IMG submission 119630) | Hoatzin crop microbial communities from Cojedes, Venezuel. Combined Assembly of Gp0051906, Gp0051904, Gp0051908 | reverse complement strand
TTGTGCGGGAGGAGGGCGTGGCGGGGGCGGGGGGGCGGGAAGGTGTTACTCAATCATCACAGCCTACAAAATCCTAAGTGAAAGAATATTTTTTGATTGTCTCTGTCTATCTAAACATTTCACAAACCCAAACAGACAGTTCTTCATTTCAATTAGGGGAATGCTGATCATTAGCTAACTAATAAGGACCAATTTTCTGTCACAACTATTTCCTAATTAAATTCAAAACAGAGATTTCTTACCCAGATGGTCAGTGATGCTACAGATTTGTTTAAATTTGGTATCACAGTAACAAACTACTAATTAGGGTTTGTAAATACACCAATTCCCTTATGACTTGGTTGTTAGTAATGCATACAACCGGTTTATTAAAGCACTAATTGTGTCTGGCTTTACTTGGGCCTAACACATAATCCACTTATCACATACTGGTACCAACTCATTTTGAAGGGATTATGAACGAAATCATAAATGAGGTCTCGCATCCAGTTCCTTGGTATTGTTAATAAAGGTTTGGTGTCATATTTAGATGATTTTCTGCCTCTGATGGAAAGTGGCCCCGCAGTGATGTTCGTCCTCCGTTCTCCAAAGTGTATTTAATGAAAAAAAAGTTCCGGATACCACTCCAGTGCCCAAAAAAGGGGTTTCTGCCCCAGCTCTGACAGTCAGCAAATCATCACATCAGCCAAGCTCCTCAAAAGGAGCCCCAGTGTTTCCCAGAGAAAGCAACGAAACAACATCTAATCCCCGTTTATTTCCTAGTGAAGTCAAGTTTAGCACCTCCACGGGTCTGGGTCTTCCCCAGGGGGCTCGCAAGACCCCCAGCTCTCTGCCTGAAGACCAGCCAGAGACCTTTACGAGTGTAAGCCTTAATCAGCTTCTTGCCAAGGGATGGAAGAGATCTCCTGGTGCCACCAAACCCCACCTGCCATGTGAGCTGGATTTCCTCTCGCCCTTGCAGAGGGACAGCCCCCCCCAAAAGGCACCCTGCCTTTGATTTCACAGGAACATTCATTACGAAGAACATGAATTGGCAATACACCACTGCTGGACCGTGTGGACTGAACGCCCCTCAGCCGCCTTGGCTTTATCGAGTGCACGTAAAGTAGGAAATAAATGATAGATAACTGCGAATTGCAAGGTTATGTAAACATGGAGGGGGTTTTGGAAGAATCCTATTAAACCATAAAAGAAAAGCATGGATGGTTTATCACATCACCAAGACCCAAGAATGCATTAATAAATAGAATAATAGATAATGAACCATGGAGTACAAGGCTAAACTATCAGCTATTGTGAAGATCCTGTGACAGTATAAACAATGAAGGGGAAGAAAAAGCTTTGTTGGTCTGTCACCAGAACCTTGTAGTGTATCTTTTATAGCCTATTCTTAATGAATTCACAGCACCTATCAGTTATTCTCTGCCCAAATCCCTCATTTTCCTCCCTCTTGAATGTAAATTCCCATGCTCCGCTCTTCCTTCACCATGACTTCCCATGTTAAACTTTGGGTTTCTGTGGGTTTCAATAGCCTTTCAGCCACTGCAAAAACACATTTCTGCTTCTGCTTTCATATTTCCAAATGGTTACTAGGAAGTTAACAACAGTGTTTTTTAATGCAAAGTAGGAGTACCTCTCAGCTCTGTTACATCCCTTGCTTCTTCTATAAGAGAAGCATGAATAATCAGACAGGTCTAATTCAGCCCTAAGTAATGATGCCCACAGACACGCCTGCAGGAAAAAAAAAAGGCATCAAAGCTGCTGCTGCTGTTTTCCAACCTTCTGCAAGTAACACTGAGAATTGTTGGAGGAGACCTAAAATTAATTCAAGAGGTAGTACCCTCTTTGTAGACACTACTGAGACTCACTAACACTTTATTTTCATTGCACTGAGATGTTTTTATCATGACATAGGTACCCAGGATACATTTACTGTAGATTACTTTTATTTTTACTACAGCATTGTTAGCTATGGAGGACAAAGGATACAGGGGTGACCACAAGCTCAACTGCAGTAAAAACCCTCGGTCTTGCCTCCACTAGAACCTGAAATACTGATATGATTTCTATGTAAAAAATGCAAAGACTTTTTGCTGCTATGCTGGCAGCTTTGTGGTACGTGGTGCTGTATGAACATCTTTCATGACTACATACAGTCTCACCAAGCGAGGCTGTCAGAGGCAGAAGAGGGTCAATGTTAAAGATGGCGGAACTGGGCACAGCAAGACAAATGCCTGAAAATCCAAAATTATTTACCTGGCAAACCCTACCTGGAGCAAAAGGTCACCCAAGGAGCCTACACTGGACCCAGACTTTGAGGCTCACATTGGTAACTACTAACTCATCACTCTTCACATTTCAAAGAGATGCTGCAAGCAGCCATGAAGAACCAGACAGCTGTTGTTTTGCTCCTTACACTAAAAAAAGTGAATTACACAGGCTTGAAAAAAATCCAAGGAGCAATCAGTAATGTGGATTTGTGTCTTTTTTACTATTTGCACATGAGCTCATAGCACCATTTGATGCCTGTCCCAAGCACATCCTTACGTGCTCACAGGGTCTCCTGCAGAATGGCTGCACTAGCGGGTCACTGTCCCCAGGGTCGGGATGGGTGACCATCTCGCCTCTCCTTTGCTGGCTGCCAGAGGCAAGGTGCAGGCAGGGAGGTGGCTGCCCTTGCTCTCAGGCTGGAGCTCCTGGAGGGGCCTTTCTCCTGACCATGGAGGAGGCAGAGAGCAGGCAGCTGCTCTGCTGGAAACGCACTTCACACCAGTGAGGAGTACAGCCATGTGCTCAACAGGCTCTGGAAATAAGTGGAAGTCAAATAAGTTTGCCACTCTTTGTCCCCTCTTTCAATATCTAGCTTTGATCAAAATCCTTGGCTACTCAAGTGGTTGTTGACTTAATGTAGTAATGAGACATAGCTTTAAGTGAGGCTATTTCCGTGCCCATTCAGGCTCTCTGAGAGCAAGAGATGCAGGAGGGAAAACCTCTCCTGGTCTCCGTGAGCTGGAGACAGCTCAGCAGAGCCTGGAGCAAAGGCCTGGCTCCAACTACCATGAGATGCAACAGGAGGATCTATGTGGTCACAGCGACATGAGATGCACTTCACTCATCTGTCTGTGATACTATCTTATCAGAACAGCACTTGGTAACATCAAAAAAATCAGCTAAAAACACCTCCTCAGAAAGCTGTACTACCATGCTGTTCATCCCCAGAGCACCTCCAGAGATGGCCAAGGAAGAACCCATTTAGAAACCAAACCAGTTCCTTCCAGATCTCAAACACGCGATGACACACCATCCCTTAGGGGAGCAACGTACTGCAGGATTTGGGCACTGAGGGTGCCTGTCAGGGGTGGTGGCTTCTCAAAGCAGGTACAGCCTGGAAGTCATGCAACACTAGCCTCTCGCCAGTGAAAGCCAGTATGTCCAGTTTCAGAGAGGAGCTGAGGGTTAAGCCCCATACATGCATTGATGAGGCATCCTATACACCATTGAGGTACCACTGTGCAAGGACCAGCTTCAGTTTTGGCTGTAGTGCTCTGGACAATGCACAGAAATGGCCTTTTCAGTGGGCACCTACAGGTGTTTGTTGGCACAGAGATGACAACCCTGCAGCTTTGTCTCCTGCAGGTGAAGGGTACATGTGCTCTGGGCCATGGGAGCAGTGCCTGGCCAGTGATACAGCCCCTCACACGCTGCCCCAGAAGAATTCCATAGCAATGTTTTTAGATCTAGTTTTGAAATTCAAACTCATTTTCTCCTTCCATGTACACAGCTGGGAAAAGGAAGCAGAAAGCAGAAGGCATAGGTGAGGTTTCTCCAGGGAGGCACTTAACCAGCCAGCTTTATCGAAAGGAAAGCTATTGCGGTTCCTTTGGAGCGCTGTGATAGCAAGCGAGCTCTAGTTTTGTGCTGACACTGGGAAACAAACAAAGTTTATTCTGGAAGGGACAGCATACTCCAGCCTATGTAAGGGCATTTACCAGTGTCACTGCAAGGGACGTGCCTCCTGCTCTGGGAGGTGACCCCTGGCATGGCTCTGCATGCCACATCTGTCTCACTCTCATCCCTTGCAAGGCAACGCACCCTAAGCACCAGCCCACCTCCAGCTGGGGTCTGGACACCAGACACCATTGCTTCCTCCTCCAGACCACCAGTGAAGAGGGTGGCATCATCCCAAGGAGATGGTCAGGCTTTCTACTTGTTTATACCTCAAACCCGTAAAACAGAGAGAAGTAGAAAAGTGAGGTGGGAAGGAGGGAAGAGTCCAGGAGCTTTGATAAAAACATCAAGCCCTGAGAAAAGTAAAAATTCTCAAACTGACATGGAGCAGCTCAGCCAATTAGGTTTTTAATTCCCCTTGTTATGCACAGTCAGTCAATAAATTCTGCACCAAGCAGCTGCTCTAATTCTTAAGCCCATTAAGCCCTACATCTGATAGGCAGGAGGGAGGGGCTGCCGGGGGGCACATACGGCACTCCTTGAGATATGAAACATTTCCTCTTGTGCATCTGGGTCACCCCCACCCAGCCCCACTCCTAACGGGTATTTTATGAAGCCGACAAATAAGAATTTATATAAGTATACATGCCAGAGACACACACAACACATATGGAGAGAATAAATAGGTAACTGAATCAGATGCACTGGGGTTTTTTGTTGGCACTGTCACAAAGCGGGAGAGCAGAGCCAGAGGGCTCGGGGGTGTCCCCCAAGCTGGGGGACTCCTGTGCCGCTGATGCCCTCAGCCCTGACCCGACCACATTGTGAGCTGCAGAGATCAGCATCCACACCAGCCTCCTGCCATCGGTGCCAAAACAGACCTTTTCAGTGTACAACTTACCTGATCTGGTCGGGTCATCTATTTTGTGGCTGAGCTGAACCATGCCCCAGAAGAACTCATTTCCATCCTTTCACAATGAAGGGCAGTGGAGGTAATCCATCACCCACAACCATGTCATGAGAGATGTCTGTTTAGACAAGTCCTACCCCACATGTCCCATGCCATCCCCACTCTGCCCACCACCGCCTCCCACGGTCAGAAGCCGTCTCAGAGGTGGGCTATCACAACAATGCTGCCCAGCACGAGCAGGTGTCTCACCTCAGAGCTGAAAGGCAGATGGAGAAACCATCTGCAGACCCTCTTTGTGAGCCTTGCTGGTGTGTATGACTCAGAGATCCTGCCTCCACTGCTACCAGAGGGCAGAAGGACATGGCCATACCCATTTTCAGCTCCTTCCCATGCTTCAGCCCATGCCTCAGTGAAGCCGTTATTCAGCCTGGGCTGCAGATGAGGCTTTCGCATCTCCATAGCAACACACAGCTTTTTGGGGACAGGACAGTTAACCTGCCCTCTTGCTCTTCAGCCCACCTCCATTGAGGTGAAGCCACCATCCCTCCTCAGCAACTCAGAAGTTTCATCCTCACCTCCCCAACAAACCTGCACAAGAGTCAACCACCATCTGGCACACTAGAGGAATATTCCCAAAGGGCTAGTAGTGCCTTTAGAGCCATAGAAAAAAAACCCCACAAGACCTATCCAACCAGCACCAATAAAGTATAGGAGACTGCTTGGAAAGTCGGTAAGATGAAGCACAGCAATGGGGCAACAGGATTTTGGTGTCTCAAGTGGAGGAAAAGGATGACTAAGAGCTAGACAGGCAGCCAAGAGCGAAGAAAAACAGGATCAGAGATGAAGGGAGGAAAAAAATCATGAAGCAGTAAGGCAAGCCTAAAGAGGCCTGGATCTGATGCAGTAAAGGTCCAGAAGCTACAACAGCAATTCCCAGAGTGAAGGGGCAGATGGCTTTAGCAGTGGTATCTGACTGACTGCAGAGATGAAAGGCAAGAGAGAAAAAGGAAATATATTGGGAGTGGAAAAGCATCCGGCAGCCAAGGCAATTTTGCTTGTTAATTGCCAACTAGCTAACACATTAATTACAAAGTTACTGTATGGTCAAGAAAAAAATTAGCAGCAGAACAATTTGTATTTCTTCTGAAATGCACTCCTTGCTGAACAGACCTTGCTTTTGAAACGGCTGCTTCTGCTGCCATTAACATTCAGCACTTGAAGCACCCAAAGTCTTCGTCGTCATCATAAAATGCAAATGAATATGACAGCGGCTGCATCCAAGCGAACCTGACGAGCAGCTTGAGCTGTGGACTTCCCCTCTTCCATGCCATCAAAAGTTGTCGATGTAAAAACATCTTTTTACGAACACGGGGCTGCTGTGCCAGCCCCATTATCCCTCGCCCACTCTTGGCTACCGAAACCCGACCACAGCCGCTCAGACAGCCTGGCAGGGTTTTGACTAATGATGATGGATTTTGTTACACAGCAAGAAACACACTTGCTAAATCATTTGCTAACTACTTATGACCCAGACCCTTGAAGACATTTTCACCCTCAGCACCCATTGATAGGAATGGAGACCTAAATATTTTTGGAGTTCTGAGCTGGCTTCTGGGATTAAAAGAAAAGGTCCTACTTTTAGCTGTTGAGCCCTTACTAATCTCAGATTAGTTCGAAAGATTAAGTGGGACACGTGCATCTAGCCAAAATCAATTCTTTATTCATCTCTTAGATAAAAATATGAAAATAAGCTACCCCCTGTAAACTGTATACACACGGCACAGCAGGAAAACAACAGTCCTCCTGCATCGGTCTTCCTTCCCTATCAGCACGAAAAGGCACTAGAGGAGTAAGCAGCAACAAGCCCTTAAGCTTTAGTCAAGGCAAGGAGCACAAATGAAAGTTTGCTTGACTTCTGTGAAAATACAGGCTGCAAAGAGGCTGTTACTATAATCCTATCCAGCCTAAAAATGTAATTTCCTCACTTGGAAGGCTGGTTGGAGCTGCAATTCATGTTTCAGCCCCCAGCCAAAGCCCGATCTCGTGCCAAAGGCAGTTTCTAGACTGGAAGTCAAACACAGGTTTTATTGTCGGGAATCAAATGGAGCCATCGGCATGTGCTGAAAGTTGTGGCAATCAAAGCCTTCCTGTGGCGCCGCACTATCTCACACCCGCCACACAGCTCCTGAAAGGCAGAAACACAACGTTGGTTTGAATCAAAACACCAAGTCAGGGGCCTGGAAGCCTGGCCAACCACAATGAAGCCCCCGGACTTCCTCCATGCTGCATTGCAGATCCAGCGCAGCCCTCTCCGGCCCTCCAAACCTGCTAACAGCTGAAGGATAGACATGGCAAAACTTCAGCCTGTTGGAAAACTGCTATCAGTAGTGCCCTCCATTTATCTCAAATGAAAGAATACTTCACTTTTCCCTGAACTTTCCAGCAGTTCGGAGTCTGTTGGCGTACTTCGTTTTTAGTTATAAATCTAGTTCTTGCAGCTGCCTTCTTAAAACTTGAGGTGGTTTTAGGAAGGCTGAAAAAAAACGATTTTGTTTTTTTGACTGCTTAAGAACAAGACTCAGAAACGGACCTCTGAACTTCTGCTTTGCTTTCTACCCAGAGGAAGGTGATTTATGACAGGCACCTCAGAAAGCTGCCAGGCAGAGTGGGAGCAGTGGTGGACCCCCATCCCAGCAAACCAGCAGTTTAACGTAAAGGCAGCAAAACACCCCACTGAAGAATCAATGCTGTAACAGGGCTCCTGGCCTCTCTCCACATGTAAGGCTCTTTCACACCAAGAGATTTACATGTTGGAGCTTTGACCTACCTTTCCCCTCCTGCACGATTAGCATAGTCACTGTATGATGGAAAGGATTCTAACAACTCTTAGATGTTGATGAGACCCTCCTTACTTTGGAGGTACCTCCTTTCCCTGAGCTTTGGAGAGGGGGCTATAAGGGTTACCCTCTGCTGCAGGGAAAGGCAAAGGAGGGTGCTGCTGCAGGCTGGGGGACTCTAAGGGTCTCCAGTGGCCTGAGCAGCCCCCTCTTGACCTCCACACTGGCACAGCTGTAGGGGAGGTGATTTCAAGTGGCTGTGAGCAATACCAGCACATTTTGCAGGCAGCAGTTTGGGAATGACAGCAAAACAATCTCAGATTCATTCCAGATGCAACACTGATGTTACTGGAAGGCATCTGGCCTTAAAGTTTTATTCGTTCTTCAGGAAGGGGGGATTGCTATAGGGACACACAGAAATTGCCTGACAGGACAAGCAGAGTTTTAAGTCTTCACCACTGAACATCTGCATGTGCTAAAAGGGACCATGTAAATTTGCACCAATCCTGTTTCCTTGGGAAATCAAGATTTCTTGATGATCGCCACCAGTGCGGAGGCATCAAGTCTACATCAGCAGCCAGCTGCAGGAAAGCCACTCTCCAAGCCACTCCATGCAGTTAATGAGATTCGCCGTAATTAGCTCTGTAAGAGATGTGAAACTAATAAATGGAACTAGCCACTGAATCAGTACATAGTTATTTTTATGCTTTCCTCCTTTTGTTCTCATATTGCTGGAGCAAGCATCAATTTTATGCTTGAAATGAAATTACATACATCTGCCTTGGGAAAGTGTGGGGCTGCGAGCAAGCAGACCGACAGCTCGCAGAGGGCAAAGGTGTTCAGAGGTGGGTTATGCAGCCTGCAGGGTCTACACGTGAGGAATGTCCAAGCCTTGGACACACACTTAGAGAACCCAGAAAGCCTCAGAAAAGAGCTCCAAAGTGCCTTATAATATTTTGCACTTGGCTGGTAAATTTACTGCCTGAATGTGTTAAAGAATGAATCCATCTTATGAATTACAGATGCAGTAATTATGGGGGATGGGAGCCAACCCGTCATGCACACGGAACAGGCAGCCCCTAGAGCTCCTTGGTCAAGGCAGGCATGCACCAGCCTCTCGGAGCCGATGTCTGGCTGGAGACAGGGATGCTACAGAAATCTCTTCGGGTGAGCGTGTGAACCTGGGGAGCTCCCACAGTCGAGGGGGAGCAGCTGCCTGGGCAGCGTTGAGCTCCAGGGCTTTCCACGGGGATCAAGCACACACAAGAGGATGGCATCCAGCCTCTGCTCCAACAGGTACCATGCCCACACTATGCAGACAGATCTCAAGTTGTGTCAGGGGAGGTTTAGATTGGACATTAGGTAAAATTTCTTTACTGAAAGAGTGGTCAGGCATTGGATCAGGCTGCCCAGGGCAGTGGTGGAGTCCCCATCCCTGGAGGTGTTCAAATAACATCTAGATAGGGCGCTTCAGGACATGGTTTAGCAGGCATGGTGGTGATAGGTTGATAGTTGGACTTGATCTTAAGAGGTATTTTCCAACCTTAACGATTCTATGATCAGTAGTTCACCGAGTTGACTTGAATCTGGTTAGTGTTTGTGAAGCCGATTACTGCAAAACCAGTTAAAACCCTCATCGTGGCTCTAAAGATACCAAGCTCCTGTGCACCAAAGAGAGCTAGTGGGGGCCAAGCCTGGGTTTTCAATGGAATAAAATAAAGAGACGAGAAAAAGGTTACCAAAACGTTTAGCCTTTGTTTTATTGAGTTACAACAAATGAGCAACAAGTTAGAAAAGTTGGATTTATTCAAACTCCCTAGCATTGTATTTGTGCAGCATACTGAAAGGTGGGCGTTTTCCGAACCCAGCTCGTCAGAGGAATGCACCGGCCGGCTCTCGCACCCGCTCGCCTACGCACCCACGCTCCCGCTCCCTCCTCCTCCTCCTCACACGTGCACGGACAGACACCCCCACACAAATCCAAATTAGCAGTACTTGGAAAAAAAGTGCACTCAGGAACCTAAGATTGATCTAAAAATTTAGTGGCAGGGATTAATCAGAAATTTCTGTTGCACGCTACAACATCTAAAGCTGGAGGGCAGACTGTTGGTTATGGCATCCATCGTTGTACCAGGTGAAGAAACACAAACAAGTTTGGATTATGAAGCATCTTAATTTCCTCGCTCCAACCCGTCTGGGGGTTGTACTGCATGTTTAAACAGAAAGTGCTAAAAAAAAACCCAACTCAGAGAAAAGGCATTCTAGCCACATCTTCAACGACCCACAGCTGGAGCTGCCTTGTGAGAAGCACAGGAGCTGGAGAAGACTCGCCTTGTAGGAGCACGGAAAAGCACAGATTTAAACACTTCAACCAGTAGCAAGTGGCCATAAAACAAAACAAAAGAGTCAAAACAACAAGAAGAAACCAAACCCCAACCACTCCAGAAGGACCCTCCCCAACCCCGTAACGCATTTAAGTGGGCTGAAATGTAAACCGGGGTGGGGATCTGGGCTCAGATGTTGGTCTGCAACAATGAGACTCCAAAACATAGCAAATCTGTCTTAAAACGCTTCAGAAAAAAAAAAATCTCCTCTCCCTCCCCCACAAAAGACATTTCCCTCCCACAAACCAACCCCCAAATTTTGCAGTGGCATTATATGCAAGAATAACTTGCATCTATTAAAAAGTTAACAAAATTTCCACATTGTACAAATCTGTTCCAGTAGAGGAAGAGGCTGGACAGGAAAAAGGGTGGGAGAGAAGCTAAGGAGAAACCTATGTACAAGGACCCTTCCTTTCTTCCTTTCCTTCTTCCTTTTCTTTTTTAATGCAGTAGTAGGACTTTGGCACTAGAAACGATCCCATGATGATGCTCCATGAGAGTATTTCTCGTTGTGCCTCTGCAAGCGCGGTTTGAGACTTGGAGTCGCAACACGCAATCTCACCCCAGGCAGGAAAATAGAGTTTTCTTCTATTTTCGACAGCATTTCCCCTTCAGCGTCAGGGCAGTGCAGCTGAGGAGTACCCCTGCAAAAATTACAAAAGCAGCACATTATTTTTGAACAACTGTTCGAGCTGTCGACTAACAGGGCATCCAGTTTACATCCCCGCGCAGGCGGTAGCACTGTGTTTTGTGTTAACTGTACCCTGAAGCCTGATGCTGCAGTAGGGTGCTGGATTTCTGTTGTACGTAGCACCCAGCTAATCACCCCGTATAGATTTCTAACAGGGCCATACAGCCCAGCCCTGACTCTGCTCCTCCCTCCCTGCTACGCACCTGGGGCAGATCCAGGCTGGCTCAAAGACGATGTGCACAAGGGATGGGGGCAGCTACTTTGCAACCACAGGACGGATAGTGCTATAAGCAAGAAGACTTCAGGTCTTTCTTCCCTGGTAAATCCTCTCGCTAAATTTTTTTTTTTTTGCATCACTTTAGCAAATAATTATACAAACTGCAAGACAATGGAAAAAAAATCCACGTGCCTGGGCTCTGCAGAGCTGCTCCCTGGCTCCACTACAACTCCTGCACCTACATAAAGACTGCACCATGGACCAGAGATTACAAAGTAACCCCAAAAAACCCAACCTTCAAATACTCACCCGCCTACACGTCCCCAGTTCCCAGCACAGAGCAAGGGCTCTAACGACAGGGATTATGTTACAGCATGTTTTTCCCCACTGAGGTGTAAACATGCAAGAAGTGTAAGCACCCACCCAGGCTGGAGCTGCACGCAGCAGCCCAAGGCAGCTCTCCTGCACCATCCTGCTCACCCATCCTGCAGCAGCGCCTACCGAAACCTGAGCTAAGCTGGTATTTCACACCTTTTATGAACGGTGCTACCAGGTCTGTTATTTCCCACAAAAGCAGTGAGCTCTGTCTGGCACCTGTAACACAGAAAGCAATGCGGTCGAGAATTGTGGGCATGGGCTTGCACCAACGTCAAAAGCAAAAGTCCTCCCTGTCCTTGCGACCTTTCCTCAAACAGCCCCCTGCTCCTCTGAACTTACTGGTGAATTTTAATTGCTGCGTTGGGTTTTGCTTCCCCCTCTGAAGTCCTTCATTGTATTACAGCTGGGGCCTCTGACTCGACTCACTGGTTTTATGGGAAATGCCAAGTCCTCTGTACTTTGGCCTCACTCCCCGAAATGCTTTCGGGTGACCAGAGTTCTGCAAAAACCACTGGTCGATCCCACACCGACTTCAGCATGGTGCCCTGGAGCCCGACACCAGTAACGGGCACTATAGCTAGCTTTATGGATGAAACCCTAAACCACAAGAAAAACGAGAACTTCGACAGAAAGGGAGGGAAACCACAATGCTGTCCACTTTTACCAGCTTCAGACACCAAGGAACCCATTAGGCTACCAGCAACCGAGTGATCTCAGCTCCTGCAGCGGTGCAAAACGGGTTGGAGACCTCAAGAGCACCCAGATCACCTCTGATGCCCAATATGATGCACGCAGCAGAAGCAAGGGGTGACTTCCTTCAGACTCTTTGTTTTTTTTCTGGTGTGCAACTCCCAGACGTGGTTTTCCATCGGCACATCTCCACAGAGCAGTTGCCACAGCCATCAAGAGCCAGGGCATGCATCTTCTGGGGTGTCCACCTACCTCACTCCTGCCACGAGCCACGGACTTCAGTGCTTACACCTGGCAGGGTTTGGGCTTAAAATGGAAGTCCTGGGGTAACTCTAAAAAAGAAAGTTTACAGCGGAGAATGTGGTGGTGGGGATAAAAATATGCTTCTGAGAAAAAAAAAAAAAACAAAAGCTCCGGGCTGAGGAAATACTGATCTTGGGGAAACCCCACGGGGAGACAATGCTGTGAAGAAAGCCAGCAGTAGCTGCCAACCACTCTGGCACGCTCTGATCCCGCTCTCATGTCTGAGCTGCAATTTGCTGCATTTAATTTAGGACCAGTTTCTGGTTGCCAGGCTTGCGCAAATGGGGACAACAGACCTAATTTTGACCCGTGCTGTTGGAAGGCAGGAAAATCTCTGTTGATGGAAAGGAAGCTATAAAGCACTCTTGTGATAGAGCCATTGGGCCTCGTTACAAGAGGGATGCGAGGCTTCACCCTGCAGCACCTGGAGCATCTTCAGTGATGGCTTTAGGGCACCCTACAGCAGCCGCTCAACATCTTGAAGGCCCTGGTACCCTGCAGGGACCGGTCTCCCAGCCTCACTCTTCAGGAAACCTGACCTGATCCGTAGAATAAATCCAATGTTGCCAAAAGCTTCAGATATGGGCTTAGTAACGGAGCCTTTTGTTAGTCCACGTGTTAGTATTTCCGAGTCCGGTGCGAATCCTGCTCTCGCTGAGGCCAGGCGCTCGTGAAACTCCCACTAGCTGCAGCAGCAACAGAATCTGCCGAGCATGGATCAGTTCTGAAAAACTCAGTTTTCTAAGTCATAAGGTCTGTTTAGGCTGTAACACAAATACTCCCTAGTAGTTTCAGAAACTCGTAAAGCTACACACTGGAGTATAGAGTGACCCAGATGGTCTGGAAGAGCTCAGGTTTTACAGCAGCCACACACAAATTCAGCCAACAGGAGTATGGAGATCGATCACTGAAAAACAGTCACTTTAAACTACGTACATCAAGCTGGGAAAACAGCAACACCACAAGTACCAAAGAAGCCTGTTTCTGCTCGATGCAGGGTACAGCAGTGAAAGTTTCACATAGTAACTGTGGCTGTGTGAGAGCCAAGAGGAGGAGAAGTCCCTTGTCAGCTCTTCAGTCTGCCTCTTACGTGTGGCCAGGACAGTGACACGACCCCTCTAAGGCACCGAGACGTACAGTGTTAGGAAAAAATTAGACTTTTATAAGACAACAAGTAGAAACAAGCTCTCCGTCAGGTCTTATGCTGTCTTTGCTTTCGAGTCATACCCTGGATGTCACGTAAGATAACAACTTGCTAATTTAATACCAAAGAGTTAGTAAAAAATTATGTAAGATAGGCTTCACAAAGATAAGGGTGAAAGCTTATCCTGAAGGAAAAAAGAGCCAGTAGCTGCAATTTTTCCACAGGTCCTATCAGTGTGGAGTATAAAGCTTCCAGCTTTTGTGTCACAATGCCTGTGGCAATGCCTCCACAAGGGCACCGAGAGCAGGCACTTGCACTCCTGGGCTGAGACTTACATGGAGAATAAAGGAAAATGAAAAAGACTTTGGGCTTTTGTCAAGTCCCCAGGCCAGCACGCTGCAAAACAGGCAAAGAGCAGAGGACAAACTGATCTTTCAGCACGGTCCTCGCAGTGGAAGCCCTGCTCCAGTGCATCTCCTCTCAGTAGGTGTGTTTTACAACCAGCCACTGGAAAGCTCCTCATCAAAAGGATAACCCAGCGAAAGTTTAACTGAGATCAAAGTTCTTATTAAAATTCCTCTCTGATAATACTTGAGCACCTCCACAGCCCTGGAGCTTTATGATCAGCATCTGTGCCAGGGCACAAAGGCAGGAGGTTCACCCCAACGTTCCCTACACTGCTCACAAGCACAAAAACGCAGGCACTAAACCTACGCTGCTGGGAGAGGACTGCTGCAGGGCTTGGTTTCATGGCACAAGAGGTTTGTAAGAAATAGTGGCTTCAGGCAAACCCCCGTCTCCTGCCGTCTCCCCACTCCCTCTCCCAGCCCCTGGCCTGCTCCCTCTCCTCAGTACAAACGTTTAAATCTGGAAGGGGGAAATGATCTGGAATAACAACCCTGGAAAAAAAAAATCCCACCATGCATTTATTCATCGCGCCTTTGATTTTAAAAGGCAGATCAGATCCTGGCTCTCCTTTCTTATGTGGCCGAGCAACAGTGGCACCCCAGTGTGCCTCCAGCTCATGTTCCTGTGTCCCTCCTCCTTTAACCCCTGCCTTCACCGCACCGGTAACACAACCTGCTCCTCACACCCCCCATTACCAGCTTCTGCCAGGATAACGCAGGACAGTGCCTTGCACTGCAGTCTGCGATACAGATGCTGCGGTGACATTTCTCAAAATTAGCCAGTACAATTCGTATTTAAAAATGAAACCACTACAGAGTTTCCCTTTTCAACTCACAGAAAATGTCCAGGAGACTTTTGGGCAAGTATTGCACAAGGAGAAAGAGGAGGGCTCTAGGCTAGTCAGTAGGGCTGGCTAAGAACTGCACCTCTGCAACAGAGAGTAGCTCAATTCAGGTACTGCCAGCTGCAATAGTAAAAGTCTTCAGTGCAAGGATGGAGGGACTTCTATCAGTCCAGGCTTCTGTATTTCCTTTTCTTTTTTTTTTTTTTTTTCAAAGAAATACTGAAGATTATTATTCTTAATAGACACCAGAAAACTACTAACTCTTTCTAAAATAGACGTTCTCTCCCTGTGGTTGTTAATGCAGGGTGCTGAGCTT
>Ga0181612_177246_pt1 | contig 15072 bp, 5 predicted proteins | sample HoacroProtozoa21_FD_119630 | JGI IMG/M metagenome (GOLD analysis project Ga0181612, IMG submission 119630) | Hoatzin crop microbial communities from Cojedes, Venezuel. Combined Assembly of Gp0051906, Gp0051904, Gp0051908 | reverse complement strand
TTGAGCATGGAGGAGGTGATCCTTGAATATTAACCAGCTTTCTTGGGGCCCCTTTCCCCTCCAGGGCTTTATCCTATGGTGCTTTACTGAGCAGATCCCTGAAGAGGCCAAAGTCTGTTCTCCTGAGGTCCAGGGTAGTGACCTTGCTCTGCACCCTCATCTCTGTCCTAAGGATCTTTAAGTCCACCATTTCATGGTCACTGCAGCCAAGACTGCCCTTGAGCTTCACGTTCTCCATCAGCCCCTCCTTGTTGGTGAGAACTAGGTCCAGCATAGCACCTCTCCTCATGGGCTTCTCTATCACTTGGAGAAGGAAGTCATCATCTATGCATTCCAGGAACCTCCTGGATTGCTTATGCCCTGCTGTGTTGTCTCTCCAACAGATATCTTAATGGTTGAAGTCCCCCATGAGGACCAGGGCTTGTGAATATCAGGCTGATCCTATCTGCCTGCAGAGGGCCTTATCCACTCGGTCTTCCTGGTTGGGTGGCCTGTAGCAGACCCCCAATGTAATATCACCTGACTTGGCTAAAAAGAGTTGGAAATATTCATACAGAATGTCTTACTAGTTCTCTTGCTAAGTGTGTGTGGAAACTGGGTCCAGATCCTGTGTTACCCGCTACATTACTATCTGGCAGTCACTTTTTCCCATTAGAAATACTAGTTCACCTACAGGCCTCACTTGCCTGAAATAAGAAAAAGTGACACTTTGCCCTTAATTAGAGCATTTTCCCATGTGATGTATCTGCTCTCTTGAAATATTTTTATAACTCAGGTTGAAGTCCAGACTCCATGTATTTAAATCCAAAAGGGTGAAGGACACAGAAGAAAGAGGCACATAATAATTCATCTTCATTCTTATGGAATAAAATCAGGGGACACAGAGCAAGTTGAAATATCAGACTTTCTGATGATTAAGTCATCTCTTGTTTAGTACAAAGTACACTAGTGAGTATTACATGGACAAGGAATATGATTAAAACCAATTTTTGAAAAATCACTTCCCAGATCATAAAATGTATAAATCATCATTAAAGCAACATTTGGTGTGGAATATAACTAAGCAGTCTTTACAATGTAACAATAAAGTTTGTTTTCTAAAGATTGTTTACAAATAAATGTCGGTTTAGATTGCACTACAAACTGCATTGCTTGAAAACATTGGTTATTAGATTTGAACAGCATGCTTTAGGATGAAGTTACATCAGAGGGACAACCTGAGATGATCAGACTGTTACCTGTAAGGTAAAGCAAAATCTTTCTACCCCAGAGGAATCCAGCTGAGCAACAGCGTTGCAACTTCAGGTCACCCCAGTTTGAGGACTCCACAAGTGCTCAATTGTCCAGCAGGGTAAGGATGGAAAGAAAAATCTCTTCTTCACTCAACTTATCCATAGTTTCTTTTGGCAGCTGGTATCACTAATGGGAGGATGCAATGTATTTATTTGTAGAGTCTGGAGCATCTACTAACATGACAAGCCTTATTACCTGCCAGGTGTTACCTTTTCAGGTGGTAACTCTGGAAAAGACTTTGCAAACATTTTTTTCATTCTTTTAATATATTATTAGAAAAGAAAAAGTACTTTGTTATTATTCAGGGTATGCAAAATAGTTATTTTCAAATTTATATGTGAGACATCTCAACAAATAGGTGGTTGGCTTTCATTAAAGACAGGTCTATGTTTTAGTGTACACTTGAACAGTTCACACACAAAATCATCCCTCAGCATAGTAAATATTTACAGAAACATCGCTTCCAGTTGCTGCCACTAGATAGTAGATCACAGTTCACATAAGAAAAATCACACTTGTTGCCAATTTGTGTGTTGGAGATTATTCTTATCAGTCTTTATTTGTCCCTAGAGCTGCCTTAAAATAGTACACTGGATCATTTTGAAATTGAAATTCTATTTTTCATCAGTAGCTTTTATATAAAGAAGAGGAAACCTTTCCATTAGAAATATTCATTAAAGCTTGAGAACATTTTAATATCACTATATTCTTTATATAGAAAAAAATTATTATTTTTAATAGTAAAATTGTCTTTGACCATCTTTCCAGGGACACTCTAGTCACATGTAATGATACATCATAGGCTCTGTTGCCATTCCAAGTCATTGTAATGGAAAGAGCGACACAAAGACTGTGATCCCAGTGGGAGGTCTGCTATTCTTGGCCTCTGTTTTCCTTCTGCTCTTGCATTTCCAGCTATGGATTCTTCTCAGAAGAGTGGAATAAGGAGATCAACAGCTTTATTGGGTACACAGAATATTCTGATTCTGATCTTGGATATCTTTCTCTTTTTAAAAAGGCTGACCTAAATAAAATGACTAGCAAATAATTCAATTCCTTACATAAGAAAGCAACAATGTGATTTTTTTCTATTTAACAGAATCACATGGAAACCTAAGACAAAATCCCAAATCAAGCAGTTAACATTTCATGTGAGGCACTTAAAATTTAGATTTTACTTTGAAATATCTGAAATTTCCAGAAGAAAGATAGGAGAGAAGATAAAAACAAGAGTTCTCACTTACAGAAATTCACAGACAGCAAATCAAGTACTTAAGAACATTTTTCTACTCATCTACGTAGTTGTGAACTCTCAAAATCTTGGCTAGAAGAGCACTGAGGAAAGAATATGCGTGTTTTAAGGAAAATAGAAGATGAGAAGAAAAGAACTTAAATACACTCATTCAGTACATTAATTCCATACAATTTGCACACATGCTATAAACAAATAATGCATTTGGATGCATGCAGCTGCTCATCCTTGGCATGTATATATGGGAGTGAGATGCAGCCAACAAACAACTTTGCAAATAAGGAACACAATGTTGCCTAGAAATGATGCTTTTCTTTGAAAAGATGAGTAATATTCCAAGATGAAAACAATTAGTATTGGACTCGTATCATATTTTTTTGAATACTTTCAAAAGGACTGGAAAATCAAGTGACATACTACAATAAACTTATAAAAACAAAAACATGAAAGGGAAATTAGTGAAGCTATTGAGAGTAGTGCATCTAAATTTGGGCTTCTGAGTCTACAGCAAAGCAGTTGTATATTAGACCCAATTTTCCAAAGGGCTGAGATCCCAGAATCTTCTACAAAAGCTGAAGTTTTTGAAAGTGTGACCACCTACTTAAGTGTTTTCACCTGGGCTTCAGCTCATAATGCTAAAATCCCTTATTTGTTAGTCGCTGGGAAAGGAACATAAATGCTCTGCAAATAGTAAAACATTATGAAGAAAGGAAATACAAAGAGAAAAGACAAATACAGTGTTAAAAAAGTACAATATCAAATAAATCTGTCAGACTTTATCTCAGCACTTTCGGCTACCAAGAAAAGCAATGCTTTGACTGTTTCTTTTTTTGAGCTCTGAGTCCTGTTTTTCTTCCTGATTTATCACAATCTTACCTTTATGGTTTCCTTTTTCCTGCTGTTAAGGTGACCTGTGGAGGAATCTAGTGCAGGTCTATGAAACAAAAAAAGGTGCTTCTAGACTTTCCATCACTCGACCACAGGAAAAAGAGACCACTGAAGAACTTAAACTGTGCTATTAATGAAAAAGAAAAAAACGAACCAACAGACCCAAATAAATTAATTTGCCACTACAGCAAAGGGGATTGTATGAGGTAACACATATTTGCACACTTAGAGCAGGATGAGAGATGGGTGAAGTACTCTTCTGCATAGCATGGGTGACAAATGTTTCTTACTGCCAGAAAGTCTCCCAAAAGGAAATTTATCTAGTCACTGTTTACGAAATGCCAACCTGTTTTCTCTGCCTTGTTTCCACTGATGCATTCCATTGGAGAATGGTGCTTCCTCTTGCTTCTTGTCAATATTTAGCCCCATGGTATAACAATACATCCCATAAAGGATGGTGAATCAGGCCATCCATAACAGATTTCATAACACTTAAACTAAAAGAAGTGCCTCAAGCAAAATATATGCATTGCATATATTTTATTATTTCCCTAATAGTATGCTATGTTAAAACAAAAGTTCTATGATATATTCATGGAGTACAAATGCATGTAGAAACAATTTATTTTTATAGAGGAGTTCCACAAAGACTTGAAGGAAAACTATATTCACATCAAGAGTGCCATAGTGCAATGAGCTATGTTCATTAAACTTAAATTGAGCCCATTCTATCACCGTATATGTAAACTCAGGAAACAAGTCAAGTAGGGACTACTTTTGCTGGCTTTGAAGAGTATACTCTTAGCATCCAAGATGAAGAACACTTGTTAAAACAGAAGAGATTCCCAGAGGTTTACTGCTAACTAGCTGTTCGAAAGAACCACTTATTTTGGAAGGGCAAGGGAAAAGCAGTGCTGGGAATTGGTAAATTATTGTTTTTAGGGAAGCATAGAGTTGCATACAGACAGTTTTTCCAAGACTGCCTGTCTGCATATTAAGTTTCTTCAAAGAGCTGCTTAGCCCAGGCAAGCAGATCAGCTAACAATATGCAGAAATTATTATTAGCAGAGATATTTCTGTCTGCACAAAAAGTGAAATTTTGTTCAGAAAAAAATACAGTAAGCTCTGCAAGCAAGCATATTATGACTACACCCATGTGCTTGCCTGCTTACGTATAGTAATTCTAAAAGGAAAATAAAATTAGTGATATTCAGTATCAGAAAAGACATAAACCACATAGAGGAATACCTATCATGACTGATCTTTAGCAGCATAGTGGATTAGATTAGCTGCCAGATGAATGACTGCTGGTCTTAGGCAATGCTCTGGCAAAGGAAAGCCCTTATAAATTTTACAGTCATATTTGGTTGAAAGTATTTGTACTCAGAACTGACCACCAATTCAGTCCAAGGTTTGGGACTGTTCCTGTATTCCTTACTGACACAAAGCTCTCAGTTATTATCCCTAGCATGTGCTTTCTGGAGTGCCACTGTCCAAATAATTCTGTCGTATACTGACAGATGATGATTTAGCCTAAATTGTTCAAACTCTCGTCATCTTTCAGCTGAACATGAAGCATTAAGTGCCTAGGAAATGCTAACTGGTATAAAACATTACAGATTGTCCTTTTAGTAATACTGGCTACTGTGAACAACTCAAACCTGCATCCCATTCTCTACAGTAAAGGTAACAACCCATGAAATTCCGAAGAGTTCAATAACCCAAAACCAGTATATTAGTATTATCACCTAAAGCTCCACGCTTCCTTTAAAAAATTCCTGCTCTTGAGGCGATATCACTCACTAGGGAGAGCCTGACAATTGTCAGTGTAAGGGACAGGTGTTTTCAGAGGCAGATCCAACAGCAGTCAATGCATTCCCCAGGGATGAAGAACTAGCTTGCTACCTTCTGCTCTAAAGTAATTTCCTCAGCATTTATTTTTTGCCTCTACCATAAGCATGCAGCAACATGAATCTATCACTGAAATGAGCCCAAAACACAACACTTATGCATGTGTCACTGGGGAGGAGATGTGAGAAAGAACATGTGGCAGATGTTACTTATGTTGCTTAATGCATTATTGGAAGGTGTTCAAATATTGGGGCAATAAGATATCATATGGTATACAGTAGAAGAGAACAGAACAAATGCAGCAACAAAACATAGCAAAGTGCAGTTCTGCTGCAGGCTTTCTGGTTTTGTTTCGCTTTCCTCACAGCAACATTTTCCCCAGCATAATGATCTCAGTCTCTCTATTAACCTTAGTAGAAATGTATGTGTAATCACGAGGTCTTTTTCCTCTTTTCCTAACCTTATCTAAACACAAAACTTTGAATGCCTTGTCTTTTTTTCTTTTTTTTTTCTCCTAGCTCGTGTGGAAATTTGTTTCCTTAATGTGGTGTTTAATGGAGCTATTTTACTGCTTCCTCTAATATGTTTATGGTTTGTTCAGATATGTAGATAGATTAATAGAACTGAAGGCCCAAGCTGACCTCCAGGTCGCCTATCTAATCTAACTTCCTGCATATCATGAGCCACGAAGGTTATGTCTACATCTTACAATGCAGCATGATGAAGAGATGCCTGAGCTAACTCCAGGATCATAAATATTTTTGTCACATCATTATGGCATTCCTCCTGGGATCATTAGCTCAGTTGGAGCACTATATAACATAGCTATAGCACTGCTGGATACAAGGTAATATTTCTGCATGAGACCCCAAGGACACCCCATCTCAACATATTTCAACATAAGGCTGCTTGACTTATTTTGGCAGCCCCTCAGTTTCACATAGTTTCTGATGCTTGAGACAAGCTAAAGATAATGCTGAATATATATGTCTTTTTTTAATTCATCCTTGCACATAATTCATTATTTGTGTGTTTTGTAATATAATATTACATATAAGTGAAAAATTAAGATAAGAAAGCCTGTCTCAAGCATTCAGCTAGAAAAGTCCTGACACATATGAAGACAAGGTGATAAGCAGAACATGAAATTATTCTCATTGTTTTTAAAACTTTACACGGCAATGTGCAAAAGCTTCTAAGAAGACTAGAGATATGCAAAATTGTACACTGTACAAAGCAGTAGCTGAATTTCTACTCCTTCAGGATCTTGCTCCTCATTTGCTTGTTGAAAATAAAATGCAGAATGCTTCCACTGGCAGAAGTTAACCTTAAAGTTGTTTGGAGATCCCTAATTTAATCATTAAAGCATATATTCCCAAATAATGAATCTCAGTGATTCCATTCCTGAGAAGCTTGAAGAAAATCTGGCAGCAATGTGACCTGTCTTTCATTACAGTCCCTATGCATTTTATTCATGTGCCTGGTATGTATTCAAATGTGTTCATTTTCAGGTTAAGCTAGTTCCGACAGATCAAGCTAACAGCAAGAAAACAAAGTAATAACCAGGTTTTCACAGGCTTAGGCTGCATTAAAGAAGCAGCCATACAAAAATCATCGCAGACAAGATACTCACTGTTGCGACAGGGAACAAAAGATCGTAAATTGTATAAATTGTATAAATTGTGCTAAATGATACATATTTTAAAGCTTTGCTTGGTTGTTTTACTGAATGAACTTCCTCTGCTTAGCCCTTCTCAGTACCTTGCACACCTTAGTCCTTAGTGAAGTGGCTCTTTATGGCTATTTTAAAACTTTAGAGTAAATGTATAGTGGGCTAGAAACATATGGTTTGTTTCAACAGAAAAACTTCTTTTTCTATATACAGCCTAGTAGGGTGAATGTTGGCTTCTATTATGCAGATGCAGAAACGTGCTGTTGTTTTGATTTTGACCTATGCTTCCCCTATAATCCTCCTGAGCTCACGACCATCTATAACTTTCACACTGAAAAGAGGTGATATGAATGTAAGAAGTCACTCCACTTTTCATCAAATTCCTCTTAAGGCAATATCCATCTTCCTCTTCCCATTGGTAGCCTTACCATGCAGGGTAATAAAAGGGATTTATGAGTCACGAAACAGTTACAAATGCATGTGTAAGAATCCACAAATGAATTACAAGCATGGGTCAAGAGTAACTGGATTTGAGACTGGTTTTAAATGCAGCAGTTTCTCTTTGGCTTTTTATTCATAACATATGTACGTGATCACTAAATAGAAAATAATTTTGTTTTCAAAAAATGGAATCTCTGTGAATGGGAAATAATAACAAAAGAAGCTACTGTGGAACTGATGACTACATACTTCAGTTGCTTCGGTTGCCATTTGCTTTCTGACTTTCAGTAAATGTGTCCTTTTTTAACAGCTAACACTGTATGCTAAATACCTGTTCTCCTTCTGATCAAACAGCAGTCCAAAGATCTCACTAGTGACTGGGATTTGAACATACTTGCTTCTACTTCTGTAGCAGGATAAAGTTGAGAAATCCTCCTGCTCTCTTTATGTATCGACGCAACTCAGCCTTCATCCCACCTCAGTATGAAGCTGTGTGATCAATGGTCATTTTCATAAACTGATGCATTTAAAGCAAGATGCATTTTCTGACATAATACATATTAAATAATATGTTCTGAATCTATCTCTATTTTAATATGGCTTCAGAGTTTGTTACTTCTCTACTGGAGTTTAAAAGTGGGTTTAAAAAAAAAAAGTGACTGACACTGAAGTGTGTGAACAGAGGAATATATACCCACATTGACTCAGATCTCACCAATGAGTTCACAACAGGATCAAAGCTATTTTCGTCAATTAAAGGCCATCAACACAGACTAATAAAAACAGGAAAAAAGGAGGTGATTTTTGCTCACTTTTTTCTTCGTAATGATCTTAGTTGTAAGTAGAATGAGTATAAAAACTCAATGCAGAGATGTGACCTTTAGTTTGCTTTCTTGATTTGGTTGCCTTTTTTCTATAAAACTATGGAACATAACTTCAAAATTTTAGATTTCCTTACCTATGCTTATTCAACTTAAAGCACTGCCTGTTTTTTAAAGCCTTGCTTTATTGAAAAATTCACCCCCTTTGCAATCAAGACAACCAGAACTTCTGTGGTTCATTTAAACTCAGTGTTTGTGCCCCAAACCAGCCTCTAGTACTGGAAACACAGCCTGTGGTACTATGCTGTCATTTTCCAAGCCAACAAGACCTAGTCTGTCTTTAGGAACAAAATATGAATATGAATCAGTCTGCTCTCCCTCTTTTCATAGCAGAGTTTCCCTGACTGCAAAACTAGTTGGGCTTCATTACCGAAAGAGGCAAAACACAAGATAAAAAATACATTGCGTGGATATTCAAAATGCTTTGGCTTGTATGTGATCTTGAGTCCTAAGTTTGAGCATAACCAGGTATACTCCTCTGGACACGCATATGTACACAACGAAAAGATGATTCCTGTTGCAGAGATATAATGCTGTTTTATAGCAGTTGGATTTGACTCTGAGTGTTGAATTCCAGTATGTGGGTTTTTATTTACTACAATTAGATTTTTTTGTGTGTGTTAGCTGTATATAATTGTACTTCTAGGTAACAGTATTAATGTTTTTAGTTTGGAAGCTGTACACCCTTATAATTAGTGACAATTTCTATAAACATTTATTTTATTGATAGAAAATCTCACATTCTGCAGGACACTAGGAAGTATGCAGTGAAAATAGATGGCCTGTTTCAAACAAAGAGAAGAAAGTCAAGGCAGCAGATATTTAGTGCCTCCATCCATCTGCCATTTGAAGACAGAGAATGTCTGTTTCTTGTCAGCTCGCAACAGGAAGCAAAGCAGGATGTAAGAGCTGCTGCAGTACGGAGGAAAAGGGCACACCAAACATCATTTATGTCAAGTCCATTGTTTGATCCATGCTTCTTTATGCTTTACATCTTTGCATATCATTTAGGTTTTGTCTACATGAACATGACATCCAGCTCTTGAGCTCACAGTCAGTTTTCAAGAACTTCTAATTTACATCCTTAACATGTAGCTAATTATCATCTAAGCCTATTGACACAACTAGCAACAGTTATAATGCTGTTTGTAACTGCAGTTTATGTCGTTAGTTAGTCAATTGTCTCAAGAAAGCAACAGGAAAAAAATCTTTCACAAGTAAAGTATTCCGTAGCTTTCCAAAGAGTTATTTCTGAAGACTTTCCGACTAAGTTTTCATTAAGTGACTCTGTTGCTCCTAGTTCTTGCATCATGCATTACACTGTTTTTTAACTGTAGTCTCAGAGATCATTGGAGATCTCGGAGTCTCAGGTGCTTCAGCAGGAAAATTTCCATGCTTACTTCAGTGCATATCTGGGCTACTGTTACAAGGTGTTGCTTGCCATGAGAGATATCTTGGATACATGCAGGGAGGGTTTTGGAAGTAGATATAAATGTTACATTTTTTAGCTTCTTCTTTGGCTAGGAAGATGAGGGAAAAATAATCATTAAGACGTGTAAAGCTAGAGAAAAACAGACCTAAAGTTGTCAGCATTTTCTCTGAGCAAGACAAGGTAAAAAATGCTTGTGGCATAAGTTTGTTTATATAAAATTAGCTACCACTAGGACTTTTCATGTTACTATTATGTGAGACTTTCTTGCTTGGAACTTGAATTTAGCCTGATTTTCATACCTTTCAGAGTAGAGGAATGACACAGGGCTGAAGACACAGACACACAGTACATAGCCAGTATTAAGTATTGTAAATATCTATTTCACTGAAGTAGGGCCATGCCATTGAAGAGGTGATCAACTACAGTAAAACAAACAATCAAAAGTATCCTGTAAGTCAAGTTCCATTTTGTCCTTCCAGTCCACAGAATGGAAATCTACACTTCTTTTTTGTCTTTCCCCTACGTAATCTATCTCATAGTACTCATCCACACATTAGAACTTGCAACACAAGATGCATATTTGACCTTCACTCCCATAAGAGAGTTGACCTACCACTAGATTATGTATGTATGAATAAACAGAAAGCCCAAAAGCCTGCTTGTCTTCACTTTCCAGCAATGAGTTCACTCAGTGTTATTGCTGCATATCTTGCTTCCTTGACACCTTTAAACCAGTGCACGCTCAACAAAACTGTCACTGCAGAGTGCATTGTGGTAGACATACTCTCATCTCAAACTGCATGGAGAGCTTGCATTGGAGGCAGGGAGTAAAAGGAAAAAGGTTCTCCTCAGATCCAGGCCTCTACACATTGACCTCCGAGATATAGTCAGGAGTCAGCCTCATACAGTTCAGCTTGTTTAGGTAATCATTCATTGTTATAGCAAACACTTGTACAGATGAATCAAAGTTACATTTACTTTCTCAAGAAGCTACTCAGGTTTAGTTTATGGGCTTATCCAAATATTGTTAATAGGAGACGTTCTTGGCTTAAAAATCCTCTCCATGACCAGAAGGGTGCATTGTCTGCACAGAATTAATTACTGCAGAACTTGAGACTATAAAGACACGTACCATGTACCATGGGTGGAGTCTAGCTAAGTATTTCAGTGTTGAAATAATGGCATAAGAAAGGCATCTTTTGACTGCCTATTGTAACTGTGCATACCCTCATGTGGAAAGCATTTTTACACCCTATTCATCAAACAGAAAAGCCTCCACTGACGCAGTACAATTGTAAACAGAAAGTTTTTAAGAACCTCGCACAAAAAATCTGACTGTAAAAGTTTATGGTATTGCTGAAACTCCTGTTGATGTCATGTTGGCAACCAGTTGACTTCCTCAGCATCTGGTGCTACTACACTTCATCAGGTCAGCAGTGATTGGGTACCAATATACTAAGAACAGCAAGGCTACTTGTAGCTTGCTCTGGGGATGCACATAAAGATGCTCTAGGGCAACAGATCTTAGAACACCCCTGAAAAATAAAAAAAAAAAAACAAAAACCACTGACTGCAGGCAATATCGGGCAGATAAATGCTGAAAGGAAATGAAGCAAATGGGAACATTTCATGCAGAAAGCTTGTAACTGCAAAGGTAAGACATAAGAAATTTCATGACACCATGTCTGAAGAACAATTTGTCTGTGAATGCTGACAAGACTCACAATTAGTTGCTTATATGTTGTTGGAGGCATACAAAAAATTCATATTCTGTAACTAGACCAACTAAAAGATCTTGTAGAATTCAAAGCAGAAATACAGAGGATTGCTTCAAACACAAACTCAGCTGTGTTCCAATGTCATTTTCAGTCCAACTATTATTTCTTTTCAATTCATATGGTAGACCCAACTGATATACAGTACAAGGTTGCTGCCAGTTTTCCTTCAGAAATGATTTCTGAGAATTTTAGCATAGCTGTTCAAACTATAGTTTCTTCTCATAAACCAAATATAAAAAAGAAATTAATCTAGAAATGCTGAAACTCTAGCATATGCTATGGTTGCTCTGACAAAACTTCAGCTGCTATTGCAAAGGTCCATTTTTCAAGGACTCACGAACATGCCGTGAATATCTCCATTTCAGAAAATAGCCAACTATTATTCTGGGAAATGGCATGGTTTGTTGATTGCCCCAATAACATTTAGTCGAACTGCTGGTTAAAATGGTTTCCAGAAGCCCAATACATATTTAAAGCCTTTCTGCAGGAAAAAATAGAGTCCTTCAGAAATAAAAACTTTTTCACCATTCAGCCTAAACCAGGTATTTTGTCTTGTGTTGATATAACTAGTTTTATGACACTTGTCCAACTGTTTCGAAATAGTTTCTTCTGTCCAAGCTGGCATAAATCCCTGCTCTGTAAACTCAGTAGTAACAATTATATAACAGAGCCATATCTGAGGTAATAAATGCTGGGGGGGGGTGAATCTTACATATATTAGGAGGCTTATCAGTGGTATTTAGCAGTACTTTCATTAAGTAAAATTATTTCATTAAATCTGGTGCAGTGAGATTGGTATAGCATGAATGGCTAAGTTCATGGTTTGCTAATTTGGCACAAAATACTAGTGTCTAGACAGTATTAGGCAGAGTATTAGGAAAGCTGGCTGACAAGAGGATTCATCACTCAGACCTAAGTGAGTTTTGGGCATAGCCATATCTGTATTTCATAGAGCTTGTGGCATAACATGTGTCCTGGATCTATAAGGCTTACTCCATGTTTCTGAATTATAGGTCTAGCTAAAGGTAGAATACTGGCATTTTGATGGGTCATGAGCTAGTCATGGCAGGGGGGCTGGTGCAGCTTGATTACCTATACATTAACACCATCCTATGTGGGATGCTATTCTGACCCCTGTTTCTCCCTTGTATATGCCTGAGCCAAACACATTCAGAAAGCAACCTTTATAAATCAGAAAAATTGCACATCCATATAAAGGCTAAGAGTTGAAACAGGAGAGGATGTGACTGTAGTTTACATTAAACCCTGCATAGAACAAAGTAGTTAATGCATTTCTGCTTATGCCTCTGTGCCTTACATCTTCCAACAGAAAGTGGAAACTTTCGTTCCATCAGAAGCACTGCAAACATATATGAAATTACCTTTTCCATCTCTGGACAGCTAACCATTTTTACAGATACTGCACCAGCTCCTTAGCATGTGAAAGAGTATACGATACTCAGGTTTTAAACATTTGATGCAACTTAGGTTAAATGAGTCAGCAGATCAGATATCCCACAAGGCCAATCTATAATTTCTAATTATTTTCCAATGACATTTATCATTTCCTTCTGGAACGTGAAATGGAATCAAGTGGAGCAGGTCAACAGTCAAACTATTATTTCTTGAGAAAGACCAATTCCTTGTCATCCAACCCAAGCCTTAAGAGAGTACCTGAATGTACTTTTGAAATTATTTCAATGCCCTTCTACTTAAATTTAGTTTGTTTTTCATTGCTTCATTTGTGAAACTGTGGCTCCTAGGACCTTGGTTTCCTCACCTATCTTGGTTATAGCTCTATATGTTTCCAGGGTAATGCATGTGTCTAGTATAAACAGATGTAGCTGTATTCTGCAAACAAGATTGTAGAGTGCACCTTCTTACAGAAAGTCAGCTTTGGCTTGAAGCAGTGTCCAATTACTGTAAGTAGATTCTTCAGTGAAGCATAAAATACTTCAGAGACACTACCTAAATTGTTGCTTTAAACCTGTAAATTCCTTCTTAAATTTCTAACCAAGGTCTTTGGTGATACCATTTCTGTATCTTGTACTAGCCAAAAAAATCCACTGTCAAGGAACTTAGCTCCTCATTATACTTCCTGTATTGCTGAAGACGTAATGTTATTATGTCACTGCAAAAAGCCATGTGGATCATATTTTGTTTTAGTTTAATCCAAACTGATTTGTAACAAGCAAACAAAAAAAAACCCAACCTGAAATAAGCTGTTCTTTAGCCAAGCCATTCATAGACGTTTGGATTTATAGAGATTCAAGAGTAGAGAGGAAATACTGAGACAACTAGTACAAGTTTTCCTCGTAAATAATCTCTAAGAAACTGGTTTATGTGGGTTAGAGCATGTGGTACACAATTGCTCATTGTCTAGATTACAGGGAGGAGGTAACCTCTTAAAGTGTTGCAAACTGTGAGTATTGGAAACAATTAAGACAAGGCAAGTGTTGAAACCTGATTGAACAAAGGCTGGGTAGCAGAGAAGGGAACGTCTCTGATGGTTCCTCATTACTTTTAACTTTGCTGTGAGTAATGTAGGGTTTCTGAGGGACAGAATAGTTTCTTCATCCGAGACTCTTCACAGACTTTTTCACCACCAGGTGTATTTTTAATAAAATGGCAAATGCAATTCTCATGCATACAGCTTTGGCAAAAGCAACCAACACATATTTAGCTAACAGATCCCACACTGCTTTTAATGTACCTTTTATGGGCGTATGTGTCTCTACACATACACATGTGAACATGTTTATATAGATTTAAGGGAAATTATTAGTTCCTGGGTCTAATCCAATCCTCGTACATATCCACAGAAATATTTTAGATCAGACATGGATTTAGCCCTCTAAATATACTAGATTTATGATGTAAGAAAGAGTGTATTCTAAGCTTAGGACACAGTTCTTTGCTTGATGTGGCTACTGCATAAACCTCAGTTGGGTCAGCACCTCTAAAATAGGAGTAGAAGAGAACACTGCAACCTTGTTAACCCAGGCCTATAGGCAAGGATTTTTGGAAGATGAACACTGTTAAATGAGCAATAACTGTTGGATAATAATAAAAACAGTTGTCAGCTTGATGTGAGTCAGCTTGGGCAAAAGACAAGTGCAAGAAGCATCTAAGGATATAAAATTTTGACTGCTTTCCTCTTTATCCCATATAGTTTCACAAGATGGCACAATAAGGAATTAAGTCATCACATTGCAGTGCAACACTAGTTGTAGTTTAGTTAATAATTCAGAAGCCGCACAAATCTTAAGGATGTTTTGTATAAATAGTATGTGCACTAAACATCATAAAGGTCTTGGCTAACCAAGGACTTTTAAGAAATATAGGGTAAATCAGTTAAAGTTCTTAATTTAAGGTGCAAGTGCACTAAGCTCTTGTTCACCTTAGACTGTCACATTCAGAGGCACAGTGGTTTTATTCCAGTTTAAGGTAATCCTATCCAGAAAGAATTAAAGCTCTGTTACTTCTGCAAGAGGTCACAGCTGATGGGTAAATACATTTGTATTTTGTGCGTTAGCTCTGGTTGATTCCTCCTAACTTTTCTTTTTCCTGTTTGGACTAGCCCA
>Ga0181612_148268_pt1 | contig 15072 bp, 8 predicted proteins | sample HoacroProtozoa21_FD_119630 | JGI IMG/M metagenome (GOLD analysis project Ga0181612, IMG submission 119630) | Hoatzin crop microbial communities from Cojedes, Venezuel. Combined Assembly of Gp0051906, Gp0051904, Gp0051908 | reverse complement strand
GTTTCCCTCAGTTTGTTGTTCTGTTAAACTGCCCTTATCCCGACCCACCAGTTTCTGCCTCTTTCTTTTCATTCTCCTCCGCACACCGGCGGGGGGAGGGGCAGCCGCGTGGCGCTTATGTTGCCGGCAGCAGCCAAAAACCAAGACACTTATAATCATAAGTATCATACCCTGTTCATATTTCTCAGTCTCTCTTACTGAGCCATTCCACTTTGTTTACAAACTTTATTATTCTCTTTTGGGGCTATATTTATATAAAATCAAGAAACAGATCCTAACCACTGAAAATGAAGCAAAAAGGAGAAAGACATTTAGGGGTTCTGCAAGAGTATCAATCCCATACTGTAAATATTAAAATCTGGGTTTTGTTTTCTTCCTTCCTAAGATTATAGGCAGCAGCATAAGAGATGTTTCTACGTTTTGCTCTGATCTTGTGTCTACAGAAAGGGGAGAAAAAAAACCCCCTTATTTCAATCTTATTGGAGCTCAGAGTGACACCCACCTTTAGTGCAGAGTCTCAGTGACTTCCTGAGTACTGCCTCCCTCCTTGCCAAAGAAACTCGGCAAGTCCCTTGGCAAGAAAGATGTCTTTCCATAACTTCACAATTTATGACTCTATTTACAATGAAGCCTTTGCGATCTAGTGGTAAATCATTCTATAGAGTCTTGGAAGAACAACAACCTTTAGGGTGACAAACGTTGAAGGAATCTGCCATTGAAAAATATTTTTGTAATGTCCAGAGATGTACTAAGAGAGCTATGTGTCAGAATATTTTTTCTTTTTATTGTGGACTTGTTCAACACAACACTTCTCTTCAGCCAGTCTGTGAGCACAAAGTGAACTACTTTTTGGATCATCCAGAGCTTGTGGAGACTGTGCAAAGCTGCACCAAAGATGATTTCACATGGGGCAGTACCAGTACCACATTGTTCGTGTAACAAAATTGATGCCCAGAACCTCAGTGCTTCTGTGGTTAACTCTAGTACCTGCAAAATCCATGAGCCTTTTTATTAAAGCTGGACAGTGAATTATACAGCAGATTTAGATAATAGTCAGATAATAGCAGATAATAGTCATTGACTTATAACACTCTTCAATTACATACACTCTTTGAGCTAAAAATAGTTAACATAAAACAAGCTAAATCATGTGTATTGGATTGCCAATAAAAGAAGTTATTGACATCACAAACTTCTGTGGGACATGTATTATGTATTTTACAGGAAGGAGATATTTCTTTTCTCTCACAGTCTGAAATATTTAATTTCCTGACCAGATCAAGATCTTCGTCTCTCTTGCAGCCGACTTCCTTTGAATGGCTCAGTATCGACCAGAGTAAAAAAATTATGGTCTTTCTATAGAGAAAACCTGAGAAGAACGATGTGCGTGTATCAGGTGTATCAAGCAGGCAGAACTATCAGAGATGACATATGTTATAACAAAATATTTCAGGAGGTTGTTTTGGAGGGATCTTGGGATGCTGTTCACACGGTTCCTGAAAATGGCACTGTATTTTCTAGCTTTGGAAAAACTGTATCACTAACCTTCTTGGAAAGTTCTGTCCTTTTGTTCATTCTCTAAGCAGGATTTGCTGAAATTCTTGTGTGGTTTCAGTTAGTATTATTTCCTGTTTTGTCTTCTATCCAAAGTGTCTGCATATCTTTGTTTCTTTAGCCAAGAACAACACAGGAACAGAGTAACAAAGAAAAAGGGATTAGAAGCAGAAAGAAAGGAAATATTATTTCATTGCATTGAAGGAGATAATATACAAAATGCAGGAGAAAAAATTCTACTTACCCGGGAGTTCAAAAGAAGTTCTGCTAAAAGCAAGTTACTTTTTTTTAGGAAAAAATAATAGTTTTCTTCCTGGTATTTTATGGTAGCGCCAAAAGCCAGGAAAGAAAAAGAGAGGGAAAGTATTTACCATTCTGGTGAAGTGGTAGGTGTTGAAAATGTTATGTGTGATTGCAAGGATGATGTGGCCTAGGCAGCTAGTGACTGCTAGATAGTATAATAAGAAACGAAATGGTAGTGCAAAGCTCAACAAGGGCTGCAAGGCTCAGCTCTGCTCCTGGCTGGCACAGATTATCCTCTGTGATGTGCTATGGCTCTATCCTCTGCCTCACAAGAGCTCAGTTATGCTACTTGAGGAATAAGATTAATATTTTATCCTATAGAATCACAGAATAGTAGAATTATTTACATTGGAAAAGACCTTTAAGATCATCAAGTCCAACTGTTAACCTAGCACTGCTCAGTCCACTACTAAACCATGTTTCTAAGCAGCACATCTACAAGTCTTTTAATAGCCAAAGGGATGGTGACTCTACCACTTTCCTGGGCAGCCTTTTCCAATGCTTTACAACCCTTTCTGTGAGAGAAATTTTTCCTAACATGCAATCTAAACCTCCTATGGCACAACTTGAGGACATTCCCTCTTGTCCTATTGCTAGTTACTTGGGAGAAGAGATCAACATCCACCTCACTACAAACTCCCTTTAGGTAGTTGTAGAGATCAATAAGGCTCCTTTTCTCCAGGTTAAACAACCTCAGTTCTCTCAGACGCTCCAGATGAGACTTGTGCTCTAGACCCTTCACCAGCTTTGTTTCCTTTTTCTGGACACACTCCAGCAACTCAATGTCCTTCTTCTAGTGAGGGGACCAAAACTGAACACAGTATTTGAGGTGTGGCCTCACCAGTGCCGAGTACATGGGGACGATCACTTCTCTGCTTCTACTGGCTGCACTATTCCTGATACAAGACAGGATGCTGTTGGCATGATATCTATGAACAGAAGCAACCACTAATTGTTACAGGTTTATATGTTTATGAACTAAAGAACACCCGTCTGTAAGGTAAGTTTTTTAGGGGAAAAAAAAAATCCTAACTGAATTAATTTTATTTTCTTCTTGAATTAAATCCTTATAATAGTAAAAAGTATTTTCTTATAATCATGTATGTAGGAAGAGACCTGTGGGGGCCACCTAGTTCAACGTCTTGCTCATACGAGGCCCCCTTAGAGCGGGTTGCTGAGAGCTGTATCCAGCTGATTTTTGAGTAACTCCAAGGGTGGAAAACCCACAAGCTCTCTGGTCAACCTGTTCCAGTGTTCGACCACCTTGGTCTTTTCCATACCTTTTGGTACTGTGTCCTAAGTCCTCCTGAGGAGCAAGCTCACCTTTTCTTCACTTTCCTTTTGTAGCTGAGGTACTTACAGAAACCTATCCTGTTAACCTTCACATCCTTTTCAATTTTCAACCTATCTGAGCTTTGGTATTCCTGATTCCATTCAGTAACTCACCCCTGTTACTTCCTTATTTATAATTCCTTTTTAAATTTGATATCCATTCCGAATTTACTGTTCACCCAAGCTGGCCTGTGTAATTTCCTCTTCATTCTTCCTGTTCACTGGGGAGGTCATCCATGAGGAAGAGCCAGATTTCCTGGGCCCCTTGGTCCTCCAGAGCACTCTTCCATGATATCCTCTCAAGCAGGACCTTCAAAAACCTGGAATCTGCTCTTCCAAATTGCATGGTTGTGACTCTAACCTGTCTTGCTCATGTCTGTCCACAATTTTTGTTGACCATGACTATTGCAAATTCTTACGTATACTGTTAGTTCTTTCCTTTTTTAAAACATCCACAGGTCCAGTAGAAAATCCTCTCTAGTGGGCTCATGAAGCACCTGCGTCAAGAAATCATCATTAACACACCCCAGAAATGTCCTAGATTTTTTGTACCCAGTCATATCACTTTCTGCATCTGTCAGGGTGGCTGAAGTCCCTTGTGAGTACTAAGTCCTGTAATTGTGAGGTTTCTTCCTGCTGTCTAAAGAAGGGTTCATCTACTTCCTCTTCTTGATTAGGCACAGCAGGTACCCATCTTGGCATCACTTCTGTTTGCCTGTCCTCTGACCCTTACCCATAAATAATTGATTGTCTCACGGATTGTCCCAAGGGGAAGCTCCATTCATTCCAGCCACATCTTTCCATCACAGACTGCCCCTCTTTTTACTTTCCTAGCTTGTCTTTTCTGAAGAGCCTCTATCTATCCATCACAGCATTCCAGCCACGCAAACTATCCTAATATCACTGTAATCCCAATGATGTTACGGCTCTGCAATTGTACACTGACTTTACAATTCCTTGTGTTTATTTCTGACACAGGGTGCTACAGTATAGTAAATATATGTGTTGCTCATCCATTACTATGTCTGCTTCATCAGCTTGACCAGACAAACATGTAGTATTTTCTGCCCTTGCACTATCTGTTCTTAAATATCAGCTTGGCTCAAACTTGTTGCAGAAGCCTACTTTGTCTCAGTCCTCCACCTATCTGTTTTTTCTTCTCCCACCATTGAAAATAAAGTCATATAGCAGAAGAAAAAATACCTCCATGAACATGACTACTGCATCTACTCATTTTTTGTTTCTGTAAAATAAAGCATATTTAATCTAGGTAATGTGGGAAAACCTTACCGCTTAAATTTTTTGGACCTAGTTCTAATACCATCTTCTCATACTTAAGGACGCTGAAGTATGTGGGGTTTATTAATTATACATGAATTTTATTTAGATTTACAGTGCTTGATATTTCCTTTTTTAATATGTATTTGTTCAGAGTTCTTTGAATGCCCAGAAAATGTCTATTCAAATTGAAGATGCTGTCCATTATTGTATGTGGCTAATGTATTGAAATTACTAGTAGTGGCTGTGGGAAATGCTTTTGTATGCTGATGCTGTTTCTACTTTCTGTTGACAATGGTGTGTGTTGCAGTTAGACTTAAGGAAAAAAATTTCTGGATTTTGTCTAGAAACAACAGAACTTACATCTCCCGCCTCCTCTGTCAGTTCTGCCAGTCTTTAACAGTTTCATGCTTATTCATATGGGCTCTCGTCTCCCACAGGTCTGTATTGCTTCTAGTGGGAAAGAAAATTGTATCATAGATGCAGAGAGAAAGCTCTGAAGGTCATTCATTCCCTTGCTGCAGATCTGTTAGCTAAAAATCAAAAAATAATATTCTTCATAAAAGAATATAAATTAAATTCATAAATTTTCAAGTTTACATGAATGATAGCACAGACAAGGATAAGGTGAATTTGTGCAGTCATTTTTTGTACCATAAGCAACACAATATTGTTTCAAATCAACTAGATCACGCTGCTTTCTCTTAAATGTGTTTAAAAATGTTAACTTTCTGATTTTTTTTTTTTGACCAGTCCTTATTCTTAGCCTCTTGGTTGAGGAGGAGAATGTTATCCTCCCCCATCCCTCGGTTACCCAAGCTACATGCTGCACAGGGACTGGCAGTTGTCACAAGGATTGTTTGCTGCACAAGAAATGCTTGATGCCTCTCCCGGAGGCTGCAGACTCTGATGGCCTCACCTATGGGAGATACGCTGTAGTGGAGGCACTGAGCCACCAAATGAAGGACCAGTGGGACAGAGAGGCAGACAACAGAACATGGAAGGTAAACAGGAGATAGACTAGTTCCTTGCAGCCACCCTGCAATAAAATTAGGGAACTGGTCAGTGTTCTGGGAGACTGAGCTGCCATTTAGAGGAATGTTGAGAGACTGAAAAGGTGTGCTAGTCCTTTCTTGAATTACTATTTAGTTTGCACAAAGACGAAATTAAAAAACCCGAAAGTTCAATGTTTTGTGTCTGTACCAGAATAACCTCATATGACAGTATAAGCTGAGGCCAAATAGGCTTGGCAGGGACTTTGCACACAAAAAGACTTCATCATCCTGGCAGACATAAAAATGGACATGATTCAAAAGCAGGCTCTTGGGGTAATGAAAGCCAACCACACAGAGGCTGCATTAGTGACAGCAGAGCCATAAAGTTGAGAAATTGATTCTTATCCTCTGTCAAGTGTAAGTCTGCATCTAGGCTCCCCAGCACAAGAAAGACACCAAGATATTGGATCAAATTCAGTAAAGAGTCCCCAGGATGATCAGGGGGCCAGAAAACATGACATTCAAGAAGAAATTATTGGAGCAGGATTTCTTCAGCCTGAAGAAAAGGCTAACAACAAGCCTAATTACAGTCTTCATCCACCGAATGGGAGATTATAGAACAAATAGAGCCAGACTCTTCTCAGAGATGCAAAGTGAAAGGATGAGAGGAATCCCTCTGCAATAAGCGAAATTCCAACTAGAGATTAAATATTATTTTTCTTTCTATTGTGAAAATACTGCAATTCCCGTCCTTGGAGATACTTGAAACAATACTGGACAAATCCCATCAGTATCAATTAAGCATTGGACTTTGAAGTTAGACAGACTTCATATTTGGTCTTTTTATTTTTAATAAATTTTTCTGTTATCATGTGTTCAAAGAACAAATCCTCAGTGTTATTATATTACTTTTGCACTGACCATGAAAATTTACCTGCTCTCAGTTATCTAAAACACCAGTTAGGCAACCTACTACTCAAATGCTATGATTTTCTTTGTTAAGTATTTAAGTATGCTGAACGTCTTACAGCAGAAAAATGTCTATTAAAACATCAATATTTGTACATTTAGAGATCATACTTTCACTTACAGAAATAATTTTTAAGGCATGCTTAACATGAGACTACATTTTTTCAGCTAAGTCCTTTGAACACCATTTTACATGACATCTAATTACTACTGTATAAGGGCCAAACCATGTGCATTTCTAAAATTTTTAAGATTTTTTTAATCTTCATGTTTTGCACAGATTTTTTTTTTTCCAGTTATTTTCAACAGTCACTACCTTATGGCTACAGAAGCCTCATCAGGAAGTATCATCAAATTAGAGACTGATCTTTCACATACCAAACACTTTTTATACTCATGAACTAGAAAGATGACATCACATTATCTTCTACAGTCAATGCCTTGGACATTCAACTTTGCTTTATTCAGACCTGTAAAGCTGTAACCAGCAGATACCTAAAGTTTTATTGATTGTATAATCAAATCAGACTAAACTTACGTACCTGCAAAAGATATCATTCAACCGCTCTTCCATTCATTTTCATTATCTCAGATGATGTATTGTGGTTAACACAGAAAACCAATGTAGGAGCATGAACGTTATGGTTACCTTTGGATAAAGTCTGCTTTAAGTGTATGTAAAAGTAAAAATAATCCAAAAATATCTGGTCAAATGTATCAGTTATGACAATTCCAGAATTATTCACATAAGTAAGAGCAGTTCATATGTAAACAAACTTCATCTGCAGTTTTCTAGACAGTAATTTAATATTGAAAGGTTTCAGTGAACAAAATAAAAATGTTCATTGATGTTCTTCACCAGTTTTACATCTGATACCAGATCAACAGCTGATAAGATGCTCTCAATTTGATCGAAATCCCCAAAATAATGTTCATCACCTAGAGTGTGCTTAGTCATTAGGATTTTATTCCACTTGTCAGGTGCTTCTCAGTTTCACAGGAATGATGCAGCCAGTCTCAAGATGCAGGCAAGTGCAATACTGTAGTAGATTTATTTTGCAGTTTTTTGGCATTACTGACATATGTGTGCAATGAATTTGCTTATGTCTGTGGGATTAACCAGTCAATCAAACTCTGTATTATTTAGTTTCTGTGAAAGTGTGTATGCACACATGTACACACACACAAAGATAAATATATTTAATAAATACGTGGTAGTGAATACGTATCTTCTAAAAGAACAAAAACAATCTAGACACAGAGTAAAAAGAAGTGGTAGTGTAAGTAAGGGATGTTTATTGTGAATATGTGCACACTGATGTGCAAACATATTCTGGAAACTTGACTTTTAGGCAGAAATGTTTCAGTGAAAAGAAGAAAACAAGTATTTCAAAATAACGCACTTTCATTTTGCTTTAATATGAGCCGTGAATGGGTTTGGAAGAAAGCAAATTGCTTTGTGGATCTTGATCAGAGCATTATGAGAATGCTGAAGTTCCGTTTAGTAAACCTTAGTAGCTCATCTTGTACTCTGTCAAACTGCATTGACAGAGATATGGGGTCAAGTCTCCTGCGTTTTATTTCTGCTTTGACCAGTGATTCACTCTATGACATTGGAACTAAGAAAGATCTACAAGTGGATTAGACATGGCGACATTCCAGAGAAGAAACTCTCAGTATATTGGCCTTAAACACTTAAAAATATAGAAACATCTTCACAGTTACAAAAAACTGACCTCAGTGGTCAAATCCTACAATCAAATGGACTGTTAAAGCCCACTCTTACTGGTAGGAAAGCATTGGCACTCAAACTTTAAATATTTCAGTTGTCCTGATGATTACCTTGACACTGATGTCAGAATAAACTATTGTGAAAGTCATGTTACCAGTTTCTTCAGGCAATAAGTATGTTTTTCCTCTTTGTCTAAAGTTTGGATGCTTATACCTTTACTAACTTTTCCCTTGACACTGTACTTTTCCAACAGTAGATTCATGTTTTCAGAAAATATAAAATTGTAATTCTCATTTAACATGTGCAGCTCAGTTCTCACATTCTTCTTCGCCACTAGCTAATATATATTCTTTTTCTCTAATCATTGCTGATTTTTCTAGTATCCAAAAGAAAAAGAATCTATATAATCCTAAAAATTCCATGTGTACCATAAATTATTTGTGTAAATAAGTTTCTTATCTTCTCAAACTTCTAATTATTAGAGACTATGAAATTATATGTGGCAGAATAATGTCGGTAACTGTATTTCAGTACATGTATATTTAAGATATACATGTATATTCAAGAAGGATTAAGGAAAAGGGCAAATGTGTTGGACAAGTCAGAGACTGGTTTTGTTCTTCTGTGATGCATGATGTATTCTACTGATTAGATGTTAATCTAGCTTTTGTAAGCATGGTCTTCTTCCTACCCTGTATCCGAATTAGACAGAAACTACTTTTTTCATAGTGAGAGAGGTCAGTTACCAGAACAGGTTAATTTCAAAGGTAATGGAATTGTTGTCCTTCAAAACTCCTTTCTATGACACTGAGAACTTCATCAAACTATGAAGATGTATCCATTCCATATCCATTCCCTTCCAAGCAAAATTATTCTAAGATTCCATGAATGTTATAGTCTTAAGAATCTCACAACACATAACCCATTGTGTGATCAGATATGACAGTTATTGGCGGTTTTATTAGTTACCTTTCTTCACTATCCTATCTTACTAGAACCTGTTATGAAGAAACTCCATATGAAAACATGTCTATACAATACCACAAGATACTCTTGAAAAAAAGCAAAATAAGAAAAACAAAGATGTTTTTCTGAAATACAAAGTAAGAAATTGCAGCTGGTCAATAATTGCAGTAGACTAACGTTTCTAAAATTAAGTGGATTATTCACTTTATCAGAATAATGCAACAGGAGTGCACAAACAGTTTCTACTAAAAATCAATATCAAAGAATATATTAGTTGTCTATAAGCAACACTGTATAATATTTTGGTAACACCTGTAGATGGTCTGAAAAATTTGTTACAGTTTCCTAGGAGCTTTAGAAAAAATAATGTTTTTATGAGGCAATAGGAGTAAAAAAAAGTGAAATAAAGTGTTTGTTGTAAACTTAAAATTTTGCAAAGTTCTAATATATGAAAATTTGATCACAGCCAATAGATTTATGAAAAAATAATTGTAATTCTGTTAAGAGAAATCAGCACTAAAATTGTGAAGGCCAAGAAGAATAAGGTAGTCTGGGTCCAAATATAATATTTCTTAGACATTGTAATTTTAAAAAGAAGAAAAAAACCGAATAATTCTTACATGAATCCAGGTTGAATCATCTATCTACTCTCTGAAATATGAGCATGGAAGAAAGAGCATTACATCTGACATGATTCAGGAAAATTAATCATTTTCTTGAGTGGAAAATCAAAAACTAAATTAGCATAAATTTTTTTAAAAAATAATATTTTTTTCTCCTGCAGACTTTTTTTAAAATCTTGATAAGATTAACAAGTTATTAACTATCTTTCTATGGTAGAAATTTGTGATGTTGGAACACTTAACAAATCATGTCTGTATTGGTTTTGTATCTACCAATTGCTATTAAATATAATTTTTCTTTTTTTTTTCCAAAATGAAGAATAAAATTAAAACTAATTATCTAAATAACTTTTAAGAGGTCTGCAATAACTTTTGTTCTTGAAATATAAATTATGTGTTTCAGACTGAGAAACAGTGTTTATCTGAGTGAAAGCAGGTAGCTGCACGGAAGTGCACTCTCTTCTATGGAGGAAATGCTGTATTGCAGAGTAACATCTCTTCCTCCTGCTGCTCTTTCTTCATTATATGAGATCTCTTTCATGTACTCATCCTGCTGAACTCCATTGAGTATATTGTTTCTAATAAAGACACTAAAACTCTATTCCTAGTCGCACGTCCAAACTCTGACCTTTTAGGTTGACCACTGCTTTTCTCCATTATACTTTGAAATATCTTCACTATGGTTCTGGGTACAGTTTAGTGGGTTTTTTGAATGTGGAGTATACAAACTTCAAATGGGATGATTTTTCCTGTTATTTGTATCTTATACAATGTTTCTTTCACTGACATCTTCATTTATAAACCTGCCAAAAACTTATGAGAATCATTGAATACATGATTCTAGTTTGTTAAGTCCTAATAAAGATTATGTGGTTTGACACTAATCTTTGACTTTACACTTCTGCTTCTGTCAAAATCCATCTTAATTTATAATTAGTGTCTGAGAATGTAGAACATGTGCTTGGGCTTAAACACTTGTCTAAACAACAGTTAATTTTTTTCTGTGCTTTGTCTTTCACAGGTGGAATGAGCAAATGAGCAGAATTAAGATTTTTTATGATACGCATGATCAGTGTTATTGTCAGCAGCTAACACGTTTTCCTTTATTCCATTTAAATGAATTATAAAAAGTCTACTTGTGAGAGAAAATGTAAAAGTGAAACCAAAAGCAGTTTTCCTCTGTGTGCTAGTTTGCTTGAGAACAAGTATACCGAGGTCAAGTAAAAGGATTCCTTTACAGTGAATGAGACATTACCATGGAGAAATTATTCCGAACTGAAGAATCCTCACTCTAAGTGTGGCCATTTGTGCCTAGGCTTTTTAAAATTTTTTTAAAGTACAATGATTGTTGTTTCACTTTGCCGTCAGGTACAAATAAAGTAATGCAGTAAATGACCAGTGAATGAGTGAAAAAATAACAATTCCTCCTCTCTATTTGCAGCAAAATAATGTATTTAACAAATAAACTAATTTCTTTCTTTGGTTTAATAGAAAATAACTCTTTGCACATATTGCATTTGCATTATTTTGAAACTGTGCTAATTGAAACAGCAGCTTTGATGCTTTGTAAGAGCAGTTAGGCTCTCAGGTAGTGACTGTGTCCACATTGTGGAGGAGGTGCATTCTCAACAGAGCTTTGCATCCCTGGTTCCCAGGCAGATTAGACTGCAAGACCAGATGGAGTTCACCACAACCCATCTTTCTATCATACAGTGAGATTTGCAAGCCTTATCCTGAACAGGAGGTGCTTCAGGTCTCGCTTCACAAATTTTCAGAGTCCAGCCCATGCTGAGCCTTCAAAACCAGAGAGCTTGTGACTGCTCTGCAAAATAAAGAAAAACATGGAAATGGAGGAAAGTTCTTTCTGATACACAGGTTCATTCCCTATTCTAAAAGATTAACTTAAAATTATAGATGTTTACAGCATATTTTGAAGTAGAACAAAAGTTTTTTACAAACATTTATAATTCAGATATGATAATACTTATTATAAAAATAGCTGAACATACATATTTCAGATAGTTTTGTCTACCTGGAGATGGTGGTTAGTTCTGATACTCTTCTACTTCCCAGATCCTGGGGCAGAAGAAACTATATTCTCTTTCTTATTGTTATTAAGAACAAGATCCAGAGGATTTTTTTACATCATGAAAAAGACAGTTGTGTGATGCATGCACTACAATAGAAGTTTTTTGCTTGTATTCTTGGTACTACAAGTCCTTATGTCCTTGCAGAACAGAATTGTGAACAGTGGCATAAGATTCTATATGGAATACATGCAGAATTTCTTTATCAGGTGCCTATGAATGTGAGGCAGTATGCTATGCACTGAAACTGTTACACAATCACGCATTTCCTGCTTTGTCAGTTTTTCCTGTTAGTGGGAAATTAATTTCACAGGTCTCATTTGGAAAGTTATTAAATTAGTTACTTCATGTATCAGGACATTATAAAAATACTGCCTGTTGTACATTCTAAAACTGATAAAACATAGTACTTGGAAGAGAAGAAATTGTTTTTTTTTCAGTATGTAAATATATATGGAGTGTTAATTAGTATTTGAGTTGTCAAGAGATGCTACTCAGGAGTTTGAAGCAAAGTTGATGAAGCATTTTAGGACCAATTACTTTTTTTGACATATGTTACACAACACATCAATGTACAGTCAAACCAATGGTGACGTGATTGAACAATCTCCTTTTATTCTTTGATTCTCTTACAAAAGATCTTAAAATTAGCTGTGAAACCATGACTTAAGAAGGAAAAACAATCTCTAAAATTTGCAAAATTTTTTTAATAGATGGACACTTATCACTTACAAAAGGAACATTGAATAGAAATGATGATAATTTTGGCAGCTGTAAACTCACATTTCCAAACTCACATTACCAAGGCACTTCCTTTCTATAAACAGCAGGGCAATAGTTGTAGAAATAAAGCTGCAGTGAATGAGGATACACAGGCTGAGTGGGACAGCAAATTAAGCTAGACAGAATGAACACAGAGTTAGAAATACCAAAGAATAATCAAAGCTGTGGGAAAAGATTGTGACTTTCTTTTTGAGATGAACAAAGGAGTTTTCTCATCTGTTCCTGAGAATATATAAACGTTTATTTTCTTATTGATGGATGCTAAAGCATCCCAGGAATCGACATCACATTTATATTAATATTAAAATGCAGTTCTCTGTCTCTTTCCAGTATGTTTATATAATCCCACTGTCTGAAATGGTAGAATCAAAAATCTTTAAAAAATGTATAGAGCTAGGACTCCCAAAGTGTACAAGTTGCTTTGTTGATGAAGGTTTTGTTTGTTGACCTTATGAAAGCATGAAGATGTAGTGAGTATTAAATTTTAAAATATCTCGTGTGCAATGTGATAAAAACAGTATTGTCTTATTGTAACAATAACACATGTATTACTAGTGAGCAACTCCTCTCATAACTGGTCATTTAAGAAGCTATTTTGTTAATGGACCATCTAGGAATGAAGTGTTCGTAAAAGCATTAAAACTGCAAAACTCCAAACTTATTAATGACTACCCATACTTATTTTCATTTGTCTTAAATACTTTGGTTTGGGATGAATTAGATCTATTTTTTATAATCTTCTGATCTGAAAAAAAAATAAACAAACAAAAACCCCAAACTGTGAACAGATTAACTTCTTTAAGCCTAACACTTTCTTGCCCAAACCCATCGCCAAGTGTTATTAGTGTTGTTAACTCTGACCAGTTACAGCACTATATGTCCCTCTTGGATTTGTTCTTCTAGACCTCCTGTACAGATTGCTAGTGTTTGTTAGTTTTAAAATAAATCAATTTTCCTCTATACATTGACTGTCCTATATCTCATAATCCTAAATTTTAACCAGATCTTATTGGCATAATGATGTAGAAAATATTCCAATATTTTATTTTATTTTAATTCATTCATACAATAGTTTAAGAATTAATTACTAAGGAATGGAAATGAAAACAAAGACTCAGAATTAAGACGATGGGAATAAAATCTCAGCAGATAGCTGTAGTTCTGCTGAGCATTCATTGCATTCTTTGGTGTACAGCCCAACTCTACCTCATAGCCACATGCAGATTATTTCTATATCAGTCTATGAGGGTGCAGTTATATTTTGCTTGGTAGAAATCGGTAAAGTGTCATTTCTGAAAAAGGAAAATTAATTTGATTATTTTTTATTATTATTATTATTATTATTTTTAGCTGTAGTGCTGCAAGTAGGTTTACAGCAAGTCAGTGTTCCAATCTAATACTTATGAGCAGATATCACTGTAGATCTGAAGTCGTCACGAGAAAATGAACATTAATAAAAGAAGAAAATTAAATACGTTTATATGAATTTGTGTGTTTGCAGAAAAAATATTTAAACCAAATTAAATATTTTTATTATATTACGGCACCAGAACCCATTTTCCTGTCAGAATATTTGTGACACTTTCATAGAATCATAGAGTCATAGAATGCTTTGAAGTGGAAGGGGCCTTTAGAGGCCGCCTAGCCCAACCGCCCCTGCAGTGAGCAGGGATATTTTTAACCAGATCAGATTGCTCGGACCACTATCCAGCCTGACCTTGAATGTTTTAGGGATGGGAGATCCACTACCTCTCTGGATAACCCATTCCAGTGTTTCACCACCCTCATGGTAAAAAATTTCTTCCTTATATCTAGTCTAAATCTACCTTACCTTACTTTAAAAGTATTGCTCCTTGTCCTATCACAATGGACCTTGCTAGAAGTATTTTCCCCATCTTTCCTATAGGCCCTCTTCAGGTACCGAAAGGCTGCAATAAAATCTCCTCAGATCCTTCTCTTCTCCAGGCTGAATAGGCCCGACTCTCTCAGCCTTTCCTCACAGGAGAGGTGTTCCTTCCCTTGGATCATCTTTGTGGCCTTCCTCTGGACCCACCCCAACAGGTCCATGGCTCTCCTGTGCTGAGGACTCCAGAGAAGGACACAGTAATCCATGTGGGGCCTCACAGAGCAGAGAGGCAGAATCACCTCCCTCAATCTATTTGGCACAGTTCCCTTGATGCAGCCCAGGATACAGATGACCTTCTGGGTTGTGAGCGCACATTGGTGGCTCATGTGCAGCTCTTCATCCACCAGTACCCTCAAGTCCTTCTCAGCAGGACTGCTCTCAATCTCTTCATCCCCCAGCCTGTATTGATACCAGGGTTATCCTGACCCCTGTGCAGGACCTTGCACTTGGCCATGTTGAACCTCATGAGGTTCACACAGTGCCACCTCTCCAGCTTGGCCAGGTCCCTCTAGATGGCATCCTATCCTTCTGGTGTGTCAGCTGC